>Ga0080003_1000250_pt1 | contig 38266 bp, 32 predicted proteins | sample JossMetagenome_FD_69206 | JGI IMG/M metagenome (GOLD analysis project Ga0080003, IMG submission 69206) | Hot spring microbial communities from Joseph's Coat, Yellowstone National Park, USA - JC2_E (SPADES assembly) (version 2) | ecosystem: Environmental > Aquatic > Thermal springs > Hot (42-90C)...
TAATGGGAAGAAATTACACAAAGGCATGGCTTGTTAATTATTCTGCAACGAATGCAAACTATTCGGAATATGTACTTATATCGCAGATAGGAGGCAAACTGCTACTCAATTATACTCTCAGCCATTAGGCAGGCTGTCTAATATTTTTTCTGCACGGATTATTTTTGCTCCTCCTTTGATTATGCTTTCTGAGTCTGTTATGCTGAAGCCTGAAGCTTCAAAGAATGACCTTGCAGCAATGTTTATTACAGCAATCTCCGCCTCGAGGCGCCTTACGCCTATCCACTTTGCATCTTCCTCACATTTCTTAAGCAGTACAGAGCCTATGCCCTTTTTCCTGTAGCCTTTCGCTACTAGTATGCCAACCTTCCCAATGCTCCCCTCTTTTATTACCTCACATTCGCCTATTATGCTACCCCCATCTACCGCCACGTAGTCTATAGCTCTGCCTGATGAGACCATCCAAAACTTCTCCCTCAACATCATGTCAAGGCTCTCTGCGCTGGGCTCACTGCTGAATGTAATTGCAAAACTGGCTTCTTTGTAGATGTCAAGCACCAGGTTTATGATCCCTTTCCTGTCATTTTCCTCAACAGGCCTTATCTCCATAACTATCCTTTTAAATGTTCTTTTATTAATAAATATGTTTACATGGCCATATCAAAGCTCGCTGCTAAGAGGATACTCAAGGATGCAGGCGCCGCTAGAATCAGCGATGAGGCGATTTCTTATTTTGCAGAGACGCTGAACATCTTTGCCTATAACATTGCAAAGAAGGCGGTAAAGCTTGCTGCCCATGCAAAGAGAAAGACTGTTGAGAAGGAAGACATAAAGCTTGCAGAGCCTTAGGATTCAGCTTGTGCCTGTAATGTTTGTTATGGCGCCTATAGGCTTGCTGGTGCTGTTTATAGCCGCTGCAACAGGGTGCCCAAGTTTTGCAATGTCACCTATAATGCCAAGTATGCTGTTTATCAGCCCCGCAGAGCCAGCAAGTGTCAGGCTACCTGTTGTGAAGAAGCTGTATGCGACTGATGCAAGTATTATAAGTACTATCAGCACAATAATTGTCTTTATTATGCTCTTTATGAATACAAAGCCTATGAATATCACTGCAACTACGAGTAGTATGCCTATAACTACAGATAGGTAGCTTGGAGGGGTATAGCTCTGGTTTACTACTGAAGATGTGCTGTTAGAAGCTGCAAACGAGGCTGCAGCGAGCATCACGATAGCTATAATCATATATCCTATTTGCATGCAGATGCCACCTTATGCAATTGGAAATATATTTATTTATATATTGCTGCTTTAGCAGATAGGCATTTCCTCAAAATTTATATATCTGCAAAGCGTATGCTTCTTTGTGGTGCGCGGGTGGCTTACCGTTTTACAACGGAGGAAGCTCCTCCCACGCAGAGCTTGCGTTGCTTAAGGCATAATTCGGCACAGAAACGATACCGCTGCCGCACATAAAGCTGTGACAAGACGAGCGTGCGGGTGCGGGTGAAACGACCGATGCGCAAGCTGTGAGCGTGCAAGGCTCAAGCCGCTTAGTCAAATGCCACCTAAAACAGAAGGAGGGCTACGGCGCACCACATACTGCAATGCGATTTCTGGCAAGGTTATTCCAATTGCATCTTACTGAGCAGGCTTTTCGGTATTTCAACAGACTTCCACCTTCTGGTGTCTATTGCAACCTGAATGATGTAGCCTCTGCACACAATCTCACTGCCCTTGTATATGCGCATGTCAAACTTCAGCGCCTTTTTCGATACAAGCTTTGGAATTAGCTTCACAGTTAGTACATCATCAAGCCTTGCGGGCTTGATGTATTCTGCATGAGACTCCACTGTCACAAATGAGGTGCTGTCTGATGTAAGAGAGTACCCTGGCAATACCTTTTTCCTGAACTCGTCTATGGCATCAGTGAAGAACCTGTAATAGCTTGCATAGTGCACAACTCCCTGTGCATCAGTGTCATAGAGCCTTACATTTTCAGTGTAAATGAACTCCATTTGAGCACCGTTTGGCGGGGGCGGGACTCGAACACGCGACCTCTAGATTTCTTAGTCACAGCAAATTGCTCCTCACTCATCATGCTTAGCATATGAGTCTAGCGCTCTAACCACCTGAGCTACCCCGCCGCGCATTTATGAATTGTAGCGCAAACTTATAAATTTTTGTTTGTCACTGGGCATTGCACTATGTTTTAATATTTTTGCGGCTTATTAAATTAGATGCAATGGGCGATACCAAGCTGTTTCCTGTTGATGCCAGGCTGAACAGAGTTAACGGCCTTATAAGGACGCTTTTTCATAACAAGTCAAAGATGAGCATAGTTGAGGTGGCGAAGCTTACAAAGAGCAATGTAGATATATTGTGGCCTCAGATACACGCAGCAGATTTTCTTGGGCTTGTGGATATTGTAGATGATGATATAGAGCTGACAAAACTTGGCACTGCACTGCACACAAACGATGAAAAAGCAATAGTTGAAGTTGGCAAAAGGCTTAAAACTGTAGAACCTTTCAAAACAGCATACGCGCTCTCCTTGGAGAAAGGATCATTCAGCACAGAGGACCTTTCAGACGAGCTCAACAGGAAGGGTATACTGTACATGGCAGATCCTGCAGAGAATGTTGCTGCAATAAATGTGCTCCTTTTCCAGTGGGCTATTTACTTCAACATAATAGATTACGACGGCAAACAGAGGCTCTGGATAAAAGAGGAGTCAGTCTGAATATAGGTCTTTGTATATCCTGTTCACTATTCCTATGAACTCGCTGCTCTGCTTGTCCCTTGGGTACTTGAGTTTTATTGGTATTGAGTCTACAATGTGAGACGGCGCCTTTGAAAAAACCAGTATCCTGTCTGAAAGTTCTACTACTTCATCAACATTGTGGCTTACCATGACTACTGACTTAACTGGAAGGTTCTTGTTCTTGAGCAGATGGTGCACCTCGCCGCGCAGCTGCGATGCTGTAAGGTCGTCAAGAGAGCTGAAAGGCTCGTCCATGAGCAGAAGGTCAGGATCGGCTGCAAGCGCCCTGGCAAAGCCCACCCTCTGCCGCATCCCTCCGCTGAGTTCGCTTGGATATGCACTCTCAAACCCTGTAAGATTGACGTCTTTAAGCGCCTTCAGCGCCTTTGCATTCTTCTCGCTATCAGGCATATCAGAATTGTCAAGCGCAAGCTTTACATTGTCAAGCGCATTCTTCCATGGCAGCAGAGCGAAGTTCTGAAAAACAAGGGCTATTCCTTCAGGCGGGCCTCTGACCAGCTTGCCCTTATATATGACATGCCCTGCTGTCGGCTCCATCAGGCCTGCCATTATTCTTATCATAGAGGACTTGCCGCATCCCGAAGGGCCTACTATAGATAGGAATTCACCAGAATAAACCTTGAATGAGATATTGTCTATAACTTTCAGGGATGCGTTTTCGTGAACATAGCTAAGGGAAATGCCTTCAGCCTTCAGCATCAGTTCCTGCAAACAGAACACCTTATGCGGCGCCCTTCTTGAACCTTCTGTTAACTTCAGATATCTCTTTGTTTACTGCGGCACGCCAGTCGCTGAATTCTTTCGGACTCTTCGGATACTTTTTGTAAAGCGCATCAAGCCTCTTCATTGTAGATACAGTGAAAAGGAGGTTCTTGAAGGCGTTTATATTTGAAAGCCCGCTGATTGCCTTTGATATCTTGCTCTTCAGCGTCAGCTCTGGTATGATGCCGTATGATATCTGTACTGCTTCCTCCTTTGTAAGGAAGTTTGATATGCCATAGTTTATAAGGTCGTTGTTAAGCGACTGAAGATATACCCTGAATGCTTCAAGCCCTGCGGTCTTGTTGCCGTATATCTCATTGTATCTTATGTTGTAGCGCCATGTGAATTCCATGCTTGTGTCGCCCTCAGACACTGCCTCTGCTGCAGTCTTGCCTGCAAGCAGCCCGCCTGTCATTGCAGGACCAATGCCACCTGCGCTTATAGGGTTTGGCATAGCCATGCTGTCGCCGGCACCCATATAGCCGTTGTATACAAGGCTGTCAAGCTGCCTCCTTACACTTACAGACCAGTATCCCTTGCCGTTGTTGTATTCGTTTGTTATGCCTTTATTCCTTATTGCCCTGTTCCATTTGACATATTCGTCTATGAGGCTGTGCAGAGTGTCCTTCTTGCCCATTGCCGCATTCCTTGCTGCAAGGCTATGGTTCTCGACACCTACTCCTATATTGACTATATTTCCCTTCTTTGGGAATACCCAGCCGTAACCCCCAGGAGCAAGGTCCTGGTTAAGGTGTATTATAGCGTTCCTTGGATCATAATACATTTCGTCGTCTTCGAGCTTCTCGAATTCCATTATGTAGCGCCCTGTGGCCTCTATGTCATCAATGCTTATGTTCCTGTCGACGAAGCCATTGTCAGGCAGCTTCCTCCTCAGAGTGCTTGCTATCCCAAGTGCATCTATAACAAGCTTGGATTTTATCCTGTAGTCCTTCTTCTTGTCATCCTTGCCGTAGACTCCTGTAACTCTGCTGCCCTCTATAATAGGGCCTTCGACCTCATATTCAGGCCTGAACTCTACGCCATTCTTTATTGCTATTTCAAGAAGCTTCTGTGCGAACCTCGGCCTATCAAGGCTGAAGCCCTCACCCTCGAACATTATCCTGGTCTTCATGTCGGGGCTTATCACATATACCCCATCCACCTTCAGGTTCAGCTCAGGCTCTGAAAAGCTCACTCCAAGCTCCTTTGAAATCAAGTCTATGTGGGTTTTGGCAACTGCATCGCCGCAAACCCATCCCCAGTTTGTCTTCTTGCCTGGCTCTTCCATCTTGTTTCTGTCAAGAAGGAGCACCTTTGCGCCTCCTTTTGCCGCAGCCGCAGCTGCTATTGAGCCGGCTACACCTGCCCCTGCAACTATAACATCATACTCATCCATGTAAAGCTACCTCAGTATTACTATCGGTATTACGCCCTCGTTGAACTCTATCTCTGCAAGTTTTATAGGGTCGGTTGTTCCAGGCGGCACCTCTACAAGCGGAGGAGCGCCGTATGCAAGCTGGAGCGCCCTGGCGCCTATTATTCGTGCTTTCTCGTATTTAGTATACTCCATGTACTCATCTGAATTGGTATTCTTATTTGCTTAGCTAAATATTTTATACTTTTGCAAAATGCTATCCGTACATGCCATCTATAGTTTTTTTATCCGGAATTTGATTCTCTGAAGGCTTCTTTGTTAAGGTTTCAACTGCGTCTTTAAAGATTTTCAAAAATCCGGCAGTTACATTATTTTCTGATTTAGCCGTATTTAGTTCTATCCATAGAGCCTTCCTGATTTTCTTAATCTGGTACCCTTCTTCATCTGATTCTGTTGCCAGATAGATAAATTCTCCTAGCTTCCGTAGTAGCATATCTGCGGCTTCTGAAAGGATAAACAAATCAAGATTCGTTTCAGCCTCAACCAGGCCATTTTCGTATCGCCCTTGGATGTTATCAGATAAAGAAGGGGCATCCTCATAGTGTATTAGGCTCGAGAACCCTTCAAATGAACTGGTATCGCTTAATTTGTCAAGACCATATTTTTCTGAGATTTTGCTCCATGCACTCGCCAAAGACTTTTTATCCAAAATGAATCCTGCATCCCACAGCTCTGAAATTTTTAAATTTAGGGCATCGTCTATGCTTATTTTATTCTTTGTTGGCTTTTCTTCTTTAGCTTCTGTATCTTCTTCGGCGTTTGCACCAGATTGTATCATAAGAAGTATATCGACAAATGCTGCATACCTGTTGCCGAAATCATACCATGTCTCTGCATCAACAGCATTATACTTTTCAATATTCTCTACCATAAGGTACAATCCTGCTATCAGCTCTTCAAATGAAGGAATGTTTGCTCCTGTAGTATTCATAATTTCTGCAGTCTTGCTTATCTTATACGCTAATGCTTCTGCCATTGACTTCAGCAAAAGAGGCTCCAGAGCAAAGGCAGTATTACTAGCCTCTGATGCAATATTTGCTATAACTTCATTTCCGAGCCTTCTGACAAGCTCTTCAGCGCTCCCCGGAATTATGTATAATGGCATTTCCTCTATGCCTAGAGACTTTTTTATATTTTCTATTTCTTCAAGTTTAGTACTTATGCTGCTTTCTGGATTTGCTTTCTCGTTTTTCACATATTTCTTAACATCTTGCGCAACCCTACTGAGTATTGCATCTATCTTTTCATTCAAACTCTGCCCATTCTTGCGCTCTGCAGCTGCAAGCGGCGCCTTAGAATCCACAACATTCTTCGGTTTTTCAGCCATACATACACCAATTCAAATGTAAGCAACCCTCCAGCTGTTGTTATCCCTATTCCCTTTTTTGGCATCTATGCCTGCAAGTGCCTTGATTTTATCTATAATATCACCGCTCACATCAGTATTGCCTGTAAGGCTTGTCACTATTGACTCGGCTTCATTTTTCTTGCTTGGATTTGAATACTCAAGCAGCGCCACAATCGAGAATAATGCGAGCTTTTCAAATGTCGATGAAGGCGGCAGCGCCATTTGTCGTAATGCATCGTTTGTTACTTCTGTGAAAGAGCCATTTGTAAATTCTTCGAATGCTTCCATTGTGCCAAATGCGCCGTCGAAATACTTGCTGTTGACATAATTGAAAAGATTTTTAGCCTCTGTCTCTGTAATGGAAAGCAGAAGATATTCTGATATGTTAGTTGTTGCCAAAAGGTCTATGTTTGTCAAAAATGACATTTTCGTAGTCCTTGATTTATCAATATAGGACGAGAGCCATGCGAGTGAATTTAATATAGAAGACATAGATTCATATTTAAAATTTCCATTTGATCTGTATGTTAGCAAGTCAATATCTGAAGCGATTGCATCCAGTGCCGTTTCCATGCTGTTGAAGTTTTCCCTTAGCCTTGGGTTGCCATATGGGTTCATACTCTTATTAATGTCCCTTAATGAAGAATCAAATTTTTCTGATAGTGCTTCTGATATTATCTTTATAACTGCTATTTCGTCAGGATGCTTATAGTACATGTTGGATGGGTCTTTCCTGTACTCCAATGCTGCTTGAATGTCAAGATCAAGGAATGAAGAGACCATATCTATGTCTTCGAATGCAGCTATTTTATCTGCTATTTCTGGAGCCTTTGACACCTGTTCTTTGAAATTATCTGAAGAGAGCATAGAGCTGTACAACTCTTTGTAGATTTTGGCTGCTGATACTTTTGCAATTTTTCTTTTCGCATCTTTTAGAGATTCATTATTATCATGGATTATCTCTTTTTCTATGATAGCACCCCCATCAGACCACACCGCATATATGATTTTTTTAGATATATATAACTTACTACCTTATCGGCTTGTACTCCTCCTTTGGCTTCTTGAAGACATTGTACCTTACTATATTGCCCACATGGAATATGAAGAATCCTTTTATGCCCCATTCGTGTATCCGCCTTGCACTTGTATATACTACTGCGTCATTCAGGTAGACGACTCTGCCGAATTTCTTGATCCTGTGGGAGAGGTCCCAGTCCTCGTATGTCATGAACCTCTCGTTGAAGCCACCAACTTTGTCGAACACATCCTTCCTTATGGCTAAATTTGAGCCTACAATCGAAGGTCTTCTGAATAATATAGACAGCCTTACAAACAGCACAGAGACAAACTTGTAGCCGAGCTCTATGGATTTGCTCACTTTTTCCCTGGGGTATATGGGTCCCGTAGCAGCTATTATGCGCTTATCCTTCATGGCAGCACTGTATGAAAGCAGCGTGCTCCTGCCGATGCTCGTATCTGCATCTATGTAAAGCAGTATCCTGCCCTTTGCATGCCTTGCACCAACATTCCTTGCAAGCGCTATGCCTGGCCTTGGATCCCTGATAACCTTTGCATACTTCCTTGCTATCTCTTCTGTCCTGTCTGTGCTTGCCTTGTCAACAACTATAATCTCATAGTCCTTGAAAGGCTGCCGCTTTATGCTCTCCAGTGTCTCCCTTATATATGACTCCTCGTTATATGAAGGTATTATAATGCTTATTTCAGGCATCAAATCAGCTTCTAAGTGCGGGGGGAGAGATTTGAACTCTCGCATGCGCTAAGCAAGCGGGTCCTAAGCCCGTCGCATTTGACCAAGCTCTGCCACCCCCGCAGCACTATTATCTTTGGCAGAATATATTTATAGATTTTATTCGCATATATCCTCACGGTGCTGCAGATGCTTACGACGAAGTATGTAAGGGACAACCTTGATGCGATAAGGGGCTCACTCGCAAAGAGGCAGAGCGACTACCCTCTTGAGAGGCTGCTTGAGCTTGACAAGGAGTGGCGCAGCCTAAAGACAGCTGTACAGGAGCTCCAGGCAGAAAGGAACAAGCTCAGCCTTGAGGTCTCAAAGCTTAAGAAGGATGGGAAAACATCAGAGGCAGATGAAATAATAAGAAGGCTTTCAGAGACAAAGAAAAAGATAGACGAGGGTGAGGCAAAGCTTGCATCAGAGGAGGCAGAGATAGAAAAGATCCTATGGAATATGCCCAATGTGCTCCATGAGTCTGTGCCTTATGGCAAAGATGACAATGACAATGCTGAAGTGAAGAAGTGGGGTAGCACTAAAAAGAAGGGAGGCCAGAACCATGCCGATCTATTAGAAAAGATGGGTCTTATAGAACTTGAGCAGGCTGCAAAGGTGGCAGGCGCCAGATTCTTCTATTTGAAGGGTGACATAGCTCTTCTGGAGCAGTCGCTTATAAGGTTTGCGATAGACGAGCTTATTAAGAAGGGGTATATGCTTATAGCCCCGCCGCTGATGCTCAAGAAGGAGTATTACAGAGGGGTTACAGCATTCGGCGATTTTGAGGAGATGCTCTACAAGGCTGCTGACCCGAAAGAGGCAGAGGCAGACAGCAATATAGAGCATGTGAGCGATGAGCTCTTCATGATAGCAACCTCGGAGCACCCCATGGCAGCTATGTATGCAGGAAAAGTGCTCTCTGCAAAGGAGCTTCCTAAGAAATTTGTAGGCATAAGCCCGTGCTTCAGAAGGGAGGCAGGTGCGCATGGCAAGGACACAAAAGGTATATTCAGAGTGCACCACTTCTACAAGGTTGAGCAGTTCATATTCTCAAGGCAAGAAGATTCCTGGAAGATGCATGAGGAGCTTCTTGCAAACTCAGAATCACTTTACCAGAAGATGAATATACCATACAGGGTTGTAAATGTATGCACAGGCGACATAGGGACTGTCGCGGCAAAGAAGTACGACATAGAGGCTTATATGCCCGCACAGGGAAAATACAGAGAGGTTGTTTCATGCTCCAACTGCACGGACTGGCAGGCGCTTAGGCTAGACATAAAGTATGACGAGGGTAATGAAAGGAAGTATGTGCATACGCTAAATTCTACTGCAATAGCCACAAACAGGACTATAGTGGCAATAGTTGAGAACTACGCAAATGATGACGGCACAATAACTGTGCCTGATGTACTGGTACCTTACATGGGAAAGGATAAGATAGGCAAGGCGTAGCGTGTTCTGCAGCTGCGTGTAAGGCAGCAACACAGCAATATTAAAATAGATTGAAAAATATAGATCTTTGAATTTATACAAAAATGATTGAATGAAGGAAGAGTACAATATGCACAGGGAGATAAAGAGGCTCAAGTCGATAAAGGGCAATGGTACTGAGCTTATAAGTATTTACATTCCTGCAGGCTTCCAGATAAGCGAAGAGACCAACAAGCTAAGGGAGGAGCGCAGCACCTCTTCCAACATAAAGTCAAAGACCACAAGGACAAATGTTATAAGCGCAATAGACAAAATAATGCAGTATCTTAGGCTATTCAAGGAGACGCCGAAGAACGGCCTTGCCATATTCTGCGGCAACATCTCAGACAACCCAGGCAAGACAGATATAGAGCTATTCTCTATGGAGCCGCCAGCACCGCTTAAAGTAAATATATACAGATGCGACTCTACATTTCTACTTGAGCCAATAGAGGAAATCGTAGAAGCAAAGGACACTTTCCTTCTTGTAGTGCTTGACGGGAGGGAGGCAACAATAGCAACTCTCAAGGGCCCTTACATAAGGGTGCTGAAGAGGCTGAACTCTACTGCACATGCAAAGGTCAGAAAGGGAGGACAGAGCGCAAACAGGTACGAAAGGGCAATACAGGAAAGCACTGAGGACTATTACAAGAGGATTGCCTCCAGCATAAACGACATATTTGAGCAGGGGCTCCAGAACGGCGTGAAGTTCAAGGGGCTTATAGTAGGTGGGCCTGGCCCTTCAAAGGAGAATTTCTTGAAGCAGAATGCCCTCAACTACCAGATAAAGGTCCTTGGCATTTACGACACAGGTTATACAGATGAGACTGGACTAAACGAGCTCGTTGAGAAGGCGCAGGAGCTCCTGAAAGAGCAAGAGGCATCTCAAGAAAGGCAGATACTTGAAAGGTTCATGAGGGAGCTTTCGTCAGGAGGGCTTGCATCTTATGGCTATGCAAACGTCAAGGAAAAGCTTGAGAAGAAGCAGGCTTCTATGCTTATAGTAAATGATGACCTGGAGCTTTATTCAGAGAAGGTATCAAGCCAGCTTGGCATGGAGGTTATGCTTGTATACAAAAAAGAAAATGATATGCGCCAGATTGTACATGTTGAGGTGCTGAGCGAGGCGCCGGACCCGCAGCTTGAAGCGCTTGTGAGCGAGGCAAAAAGGCTCGCAAATGACAAGTCTTCTTCACCATCAGAAAAGATGAAGATAATAACAGATATTGAGACTGGAAGGAGCGTTAGCGACAACAAAGATGCACTGGAGGAGCTGATAGGGATTGCAGATTCCAACGGCATACCCACTGTCTTTGTCTCAAGTGAAAGCTCTTACGGAAAGGAGTTCCTTATGGGCTTCGGTGGATTGGGAGTAATGCTGCGCTACAAATAGGCATTGCTGCAATTAGGCATTCTGCCAGCAATCACGAAAACTCTGAAGCCACGCCGCATGCCTCCATATATGCTGCATTGCCGTAGACATACATATGATAAGGAGTTATTATAGTGCTGTTTGTGCTGCTGTAGTTGAGGAATATGCTGGGCTCAGACCTCGCCACAGCAAGGCATTTTGATGCAGATGTAGTAGTTATGTTCGCCTGCCCGCCTATGCCTGTAATCGAATACGTGCATGTTGTAGCATTAAGAACGAATACATCCATCGTTGTAGCCTTTCTACCATGAGATGCTATCATATAGCTTGTCTCTGTCAGGCAGTCTGTCAGATAAGGAAGCTGTGTGACGTTTGTGTATGTGAGCGCTATTGCCACCCTAGGTGCAGAGTCGAAGTTGCCCTTGAATGTAGAAAATGATGTTGTAAGGTAGTTTGCTAATACAAAATATATCAGGAATGCAATTATTGCTATTGCAGCTATAGCAGCAATGTAGCCAAGCATTGCATTATTGTCTGCCTTCTTTGCATTCTGCTGCGATGCTGTCTTCTGTGCTGCTGTCTTCTGCGCTGCTGTACGCCTGCCCTCTGCCTTCTGCTTTTGGTTCTCTGCGCTGGTCAATGAATTACCTCATCAGCAATGACGGATAGCATGCCGCCATGTACGAAGGATTCCCATTCACAAGCATTTTTGTGCCATAGAAGGAATATATACCTATATGGTCGTAGCTGCTGTTTGTGAGAATTATGATGGGTATACCTGACTCAGCATAGAGGTTCATGCAGTCGCTGAGGCTTGCCGTGCCGCTGCCTGAAATGCATGTGTTGTTGATTATTGAGATTACAACAGGCGTCTTGTTCATGGAAAGAAGCGACCTGCTTATCATGCTTGCACACTGGTAGTTTGTAAGCGATGGCGTGCCGTTCATTGCTATTATTACGTCCTTTGATCCTGCAACTGCGCTGCTGAATGCTGAATACGGCGCAAATGAATTCGCACTTGAGGCGTATATGTACCCTGCTGCTATGTATAGCAATACCGCTATGCCCACCACTGCAAAGAGAATATGCCAGTTCCTTGCAGTCCTCCTATTCAGCCTCAGCCTGTGCCTCATCTTAAGCCTCTGGTACATGAACAGGAATATTGCAATCACTACAATTCCCACAAGCACTGATAATATAGATGCGAGTGCAGGGGCAAGTGCAACCGCACTGCTGTAAGGGAGCCTCATGCTGAATGCTAAGCTTCTTACAAAAGGCGCGTCGACTGACCTTGCAAACTCAGTGATGGCTGAAGGGGCTGCATAGACTGTAGAAGCCTTTGAGTATACTGAATTGAGGGCAGATTCAAGGTATGAGAGGTTGCTTATATGGCCTGTTGCTATGCCGTTGAGCGCTGCTTCCTCTATTGCCAGGCTGCCAAGCTGTGAAGATGGTGCCATAGATTCAAGCTGCTTCCTTATAAGCAGCGCTGTATTTGTGCTTGCCATCTGCAGAACCTTTGCATATGTTGCATTGAGCTTCGAATAAGTGCTGCTAAGGGCAGCGACCTGCTTTGCAAGGCTCGCATTCTCAGATGTTAGATTCATGCCAACATAGCCGCTGAGGAGCTTCTGGTAGCTCTGGTTTAGTGCAGAGAGCTCGTATGAAAGGGTGTAATTGCTTATATGGCTGAGTATAAGCCTTGAGCCGCTCACAAGTTTTGAATAATTAGCCAGTGTTGTGTTAAGTATGCCCATAAGCATTGATTCTTGCTTCTTATAGATAACAGGCGTTATATAGTATGCCTCTATGTTGCTTGCATTGTTGGCAACGCTTGCTATCTGCTGGTCGGTTATTGGAAGAGCGTTTATCTGGAAGAACCTTGCAGCGATGCCATTGAGCATTGAGTAGTTGTATGTTAGGAAGCCGCAGTAGCCCAGCGCAACGCAGTACCATGGTGATGTTGATGGAGAGGTGTAGTATATGCACTGCTGCAGCTGCGCATTTGTTATGTTTGCAGTAGGCGGGAATATGGGGTTCTGGTATATGCCCCTGGTAAGGTTTGATATGTTTGCAAAAGAGGCGTCTACAGCGCGGAGCTCCTGCTCTGCATTAGATACTTTTATGTTTGAAATACTTGAGTAGAATGTGTTGAAGCTGCTATTAAGCCATCTGTACTGCCCTTCAAATTTTATTATACCAAGTCCAAGTACGCCGCTTGGCCCGTCAGTCTGGTACATAACCCTGGCGCAGTTAGGTACAGCCTGGCAAGAGAAGCAGTAGTTTGAGAGCGTGCAGTTGAACCTGTTCAACCCTGTCTCGACAAGGCAGTCGTTTAGCGATGATGCTGAGGAGTTCTCATAGTTGTGCATCATCTGCACTACCTCTGGGAAGTTTGCAGTCACTATGCTCCTCTCTATTGTGTAGTTGCGTATTATTGTAAATATCTGCGTAGCGTTTGTTACAAGTGCATCATTAGAGCTGTTTATAAGGAAATAAAGGTGCGTGCCGTTGTAGAATGCAGCATAGCTGATGCCGCTGTATGTTATATTCTGCTGTGTGAGCGAGGATATGAGCGAATTAGGTACATTGTATTCGTTCAGCACTGATGCGAATGATGAAGCATAGGCGCCATTGAATGCGATTGCAGCAAAGGCTATTGCAAGTGCGAATATCAGGGTTCTCTGGGTGTTGCTCATAAAGGTCACAATAATATTGCAGTAAATATTTTTAAAGGTTTCCAGTTTGATGCGAATGCAAAATGGTATTAAGTGTGGTTGGTTTAAGCTGCAATTGATGCAAAGGAAAAGAAAGCTAAAGCTAAAGCCTTAAAAAATAAAAAGAAAAAGGAAGCCCAAAATGGGCTTCTCAATTGATCTGAGATTATTGTCCTGCTGCTGTGAGCAAGTCCTGTATGAACTCGTTGCCTGCTGTGACTGTCTGGTTTGCAGTGTATCCTGCTACCAGTATGCGGTTTGTGCCGAATGCCTGCACTATAACCGATCCTGGGCCGAAGCTGCTGTCAAGGCTTGGGTTCTGCGTGAATATCTGTGCTGCTACGCTGTTCACGTATTTGCTGCCTACGACTATAAGTGTTGCAGCCTGGTTTGCATTGCTGTCAAGCACTGCAAGAGGTGTTGTTGCTGTGTTCAGTGTTACAGGCGTTGTTGCGCTTGTCACTGAAGGTGTTGCTGTCAGGTTGCTTAGGCCTGTCACTGTGCAGCTTGTAGATGAGAAGCTGCATGATGCGCTGACGTTTGCTATTGTTACGTTTGGTATGTTTGTTGCCTGGCCTATGCCGTATGGTCCGTAGGTCTTTGTTGTTGAGCTTACTCCTGAAGATGATGGCCCTACCACGAAGTTAAGTGCGTCTACAGCCTTTGCCATGTCGTATGTTACTGATGTTGGTGATATTGCTGCGACTTCGCTGCCACGCTCAGTCCTGAAGCCCTGCACTGCCTTTACTGAATTGCCCTGCGAGCTTGTGTAGACAAGTGCGTTGTTGTCACCGTTTGTCTGGTTAAGCCAGTATAGTGGTGTTGGGTCTGCTACGCTTGACTGGTTCATCAAGCCAAGGTATACATATGCATTTGGTGTTGTTGTTGATGGAAGTGTTATTTCAGGCATGTTGTATGTGAAGTACTGGTGTGGCGCTGTTTGTGTCGTCGTTGGCACATTTGCAGTCAGTGTGAATGGTACTTGTGCACCACTCTCTTCTCCATAGTCGACTGTTGTTGTGCCTACAGGAGCTGAGATCAGGTAGTTGTATGTTGGCACAGAGTACATCACTGTCGGACCATTGGAGTCGTAGCTCAGTGTTGCCATGAGAACATTGGCACCAGCCAGATCAAGAGTATTTGGAGTTTCGTATACTGAAACACTCACGCCAGGTGCTGGAAGTGGGTAGCTTAGCTGTATGTTTGTTATGTTGTCAAGTACCTGCGATGTTGTTTGGACCAAACCAGAGCCTGAGCCTGAAGTAAACTGCACTGTTCCTCCAGATGAAAGCACTCCGCCCTTGTAGCCTGTTATCTTTACTGTCAGTGGGTTTGCGCTTGTTATGTAATTGGCGTCTAAACCTGGGTTTAGCACTACTACCAATCCAGGGTTTGAAGCGCCGTTTGATGCAGTCAGTGTGTTTGACTCTACTACAGCTTTTTGTGTCAACTCATATGTGTCTAGGTTGTATGTTACGCTGCCCATGCTTGAAGAAGGTGCTGGCTTTCCTGCAGGAGGTATTACTGTGAATGCTGTTGGTACAGAGCTTGATACTGTGAACTGGCTTGTAGGCTCTGTTATTGCTGTTGTGTTGCCCCAGTACATATATGGCCCTGTAACGAATGCGAGGCCGTTCCAAGCTTCTGATAAAGTTTTTCCGCTTGGTGAAGATACTGGGTTCTGGTATGTTGTGCCTGCTGTGCTTGTGGTTGTTGAGAAGCTTATAGGGTCGTAGTTTGAGTTGCCGCTTCCAGGCGCGCCCAAAGAGTCACCCAGGAAGTTAAGCTTCCATACTACTGGGTTTTGTATGAATGAAAATGTTGATCCTGGTGTCATTGTCTGTGACTTTGAAGAGTTGCTGTAGAGTATTATGCCCTGGACTTCTGCATAGTTAGGTAGTGTATTTGAGCCCCATGCTGATGGAGCTGTTGACTGGTTTGTAGTCCATCTTATTGCTGCAAGCCAATTGTTGTTGTTTGAATTGAAGTTCTTGAATGACGTTATGTTGAAGACATTGCTGAATAGCTGTATCTTTGCCCACTTCTGGTATGCGTACAATCCTGGGAATGTCTCACCTACGCTTACATACATCGTAGTTCCGCTTGAGTTTATTGGATATATAGTGTATGGAGGTATTGCTGTTTCGTTTGTCAGGACTCCTTTGTTGTAAACAGCAATTGCCGCCTTGCTCCCTCCGCTGCTGTTAGGGTATGACAAGTCCTGTAGCACCACTGTTATAGGACCTGATGTTATGTTGTGGCCTACATATACTGTTTCTTGAGGGGTTATTGATTGTGCAAGTTCAAGCTTTCCTCCTACAACATATGTGTTTGAAGTTGGATATGTACTTACTGTTGGTGGTGTGCCTCCGTATATTGTCCAGTTCTCGCCAAGGAATGTTATCTGCTTGTACGCGGATGTTGTGCCTGAGTAAAGTGGTACAGGCGTTCCGAATGTTACCTGGTATGCGCCGTTTGCATCAAGTAGTGCAAAGTTGTTAAGTGCCTGGTCGTATACTGGGAATCCCATCAGCCATAGGTACTCTGACTCTGAGTTAGGTCCGCTGCTTGACATCAAGCCAGGAACCTGCACATTAGATAGTTCTACTATATTATCATAGTAGGTTGCCGGTGACGCTATGCTGTTGTAACTTGAGAACTGAGAGAAGCTCATGCCTCCGCCGTTTGTTCCTGCAGTGACGCTGTTGTTAACTGGTATAGGGTTGTATGATGTTATGCCTGTGAATACGCTCGCTGTTGGTGATGTTGATATTGGGTACGGTGATGATCCTTCTGGGTATGAGTATAAGCCTGTATTGTCAAGTGTCTTTGTGTATGAGAGTGTGTTGTAGTTCAGCACTCCGCCGTTCATTATTGAACCAATTAATGTGCTTATTTTGTAGCTGCCTGTTGGAACAACTACTCCCTTCTCTCCAAGCCAGACTTGCTGGTTGCTGAGGGTGCATGTTGGTGTTGTCACTGCGCAGCTTACTGCGTTCTTGCCGTTGACTGTTGCTGTTATTGGTGTTGAGGTGTATGCCAGGTTGCCTATTACCGCAGCTATGTTAGCAGCAACCACGCCGTCGCTCGGCGCTGCTGTTGAACCAACTACGATCTGGACTACTGGCTGGCCTGCGTTGTTTATTATTGGTACGTTCTGGAAAGAGACTGGCCCTGCAAATGCAAGACCTACTATCAAGCTTGCCGCGATAGCGGCTATTCTCTTCGCATTTATACTTTTCATGCTATCACTTAAACATTTTTGTTGAGATGTTATTCCAAAGCAAAGTATTTAAATACTGCTCATATGTTTAATATTTTTTTTATATGACATGTGCCAATCATCGACGATTGTTATACTTAACTTCTGCTTTAGACGAACACCTTCGACGAAATGCCATTCCGTGCATTTTGCACGGCATCTGATGCATTTTGTGCAACTTTTGCAAATTGGCTGTTCAATAGCACTCCGCCTTCTGCTTGCTCTGTAACTATTGCACATGCAAAGCTTATAGCTGTTTGCCTTCATTGCTTCTTTATATGCTGCCTGATCCTTGACTGCTGCATAATAGGTATCATAATAGTATAATATAGTAATTAGAGTCAGTGCCTGAGAAGCCCTGTAAAGTCTGCATCTCCATGCTTTATGGCTGCTATGTCCATCAGCGGCGATGCGTTTACAGTCTCCCTGACTCCCTTGGAATAGAATTCAATGTATGCAGCGTCATAAAGCTCCCTTGCAGCTTCGGCATCGCCCACCCTTGATAGGTCTATGCCTGCATCATACCTCGGGAGTATGCGCCCGCCTGAAAACTCGAAGGCGTTTGAAAAGTATGAGTTGAGGAATGCTGTCATGCTGAGCAGCGTGTTGCCTATCTCTCTTATGTGCAGAGCAGACTGAAAGTACTTCAGCCTTGCCTCGCTCATGTTAGAGATTGCTGCTGCAAGTGCTGTTGAGCTTATATAGAGCTTGCCCATTCCCTGCCAGACAAAGGCATCATGGTCCTCCATTTTAACTATGTGCATATCAGAGGCTGAAACAGCCAGTGCGATCTGAATGAAATTGACATCGGATGTGATCTGGTAGCCCTCGCTGTTGCCGTTTTTTATGCTCTCGATTGCACCCTCTATGCTCGGTGTGAAGACACGCCTTATGCTGTTTGAATATGACCTATGCGCTGGGTAGAGCATTCCGTAGTCGTGGAGCCACAGCAGGCCGTTCTTGTTAAGTGCAGACCCCATGTTGGATATTGCCTTGTCTACATTCTCTGAGAATGACCATATTCTGCCGTTCTCCATCATATATATGAGATCGCTGTATTTGGAATACCTGGCGCAGTCTGTCTCTTCGTAGCTTGAAACCCTTATTACAACAGGCCAGAGTGGCTCTGCTATAGGGTCTGCTGCATACGAAACCCTCACTTCATGCTTTACGTAATATGTCTTGCCACCTATCTTCGCAATTACATCATGGCCTAGGTCGTCAAGCAGTTCGTTTGCAATTATAACATCATAACTACCTGGTATGCCTTTTGTGACATCGCCCACCCTGAGCACTGTGCTGAATATGCTGCTCTGGTCTGCAGACTCCTCTGCCTTGTCCATTGCTGCATTTGATATGTCGAGAATTGTGTATTCTGTACTCTCTGCAAAGTCTGTCCCGTTCTCTGAGTCTAGGTGCCTAAGCCTCTTGTAGACTCCTTCCTCGAATGTTGTGCTGTTTGCGCCTACCTCTAGTATGCGCGGCCTTTCTATGCCTGAGAGTACAAGGTACTTGTATAGGTATTCTGCAAATGCCTCCTGATAGTCTTTGCCCATTGCCCTTGTCTTGAAGCAGAGCTCAGAGTTCCTTGAATAGAATTCGCTGTTTATCTTTGCCTCATCTTCAGCAGATGATATCATGGTGCGCATAATTTTTTTATTTACTTTTTCATATATATTACTTTTGCATTGGCCGTGACATCCTCACACAGCTAAAGAGTGTAGGATTTCCCGCTCACTTTGTTAAAGCTTTACGTTTGGCTTAGTTTCTGCATGAAAAGCCTTTTATTGTTGAATGCCTTCTAAATAAGCGTATGATGAAGGTAGCTCTTATAAGGAAATCACCATTCGGGACACTCACAGGGCACGACAGTGCTCTTCTTAGGCTTGCACAGCTTTTCAAGAGCGAGTGCGGCGCTAGTGTTGTCGCATTCTCATTAGGCAATGCTGCTGGTGTTAGTCATAGCAGTGGATTTGAGGAGCATATACTAAACAAGGGCAAAGGGCAGATGCTGGAAGAGCTTGAAAGGCTGAAACCTAGAGTAGTTATTGTGTTTGACAGGGAGCTTGCAGGTGTTGCAAGGTTTTACAATAACATAAGCAAGGGCAAGGCCAACATAGTTATACTCACAGACTCCCCTGATGTGATATACAATTTTGCCATGCGAATAGACTCTATGAAAATACCTGAATTGCTAAAGCCCATTGCAAAGCGTCTCTACCTGATGCGGCAGGCTATGATTTACAAGAAGATGATAGATGCTGCAACGCATATTATACTTCCAACAGAAGAGGACAGGGCGCGCCTTGCAGAGCTTATCCCTGATACAAAGGGCAGAAGCTATGTGATGCAGCTTCTGCCAGTTGGCAAGCCAAAGGAGATGCGAACTATAAAGAAGATAAGGAATATTTTGTTTGTTGGTGTATGCGACTACCCGCCAAATGCAGAGGCAATCAGAATAATAGAGGAGGTTATTGCTCCATCTCTGCCAAACAAGACTTTCTATGTAATAGGCAAGGGCTGCACTCCTAGAACGCATGGGAACTTCTCATGCCTAGGTGAGGTGAGCGAGGAGGAGCTGCATAGGAGACTTTTTGACGCAGACCTTTGCATCGCCCCGCTGCTGCACGGCACAGGATTCAGCAGCAAGACTCTCGAATACTTTCTTTATGGCAAACCTGTCATAGGTACACATTTAGCCTTTCGCGGATTTACAGTGCATGACAAACTAAATGCGCTTGTAGAAGACAACCCTAATGAATTTGCAAAGCGCATCAAGGAGCTTGAGAGCAACCCGAAGCTCATTGCTGAAATACAGAAGAACATACCAACAATACTGCGAGAATTCTCTGATTACAAGATCAAGGCCAGATTCAGGAAATTCTGCAAGAGCCTTGCCTGAATCCATGCAATTGACAACTAAGCATCTGGCTATGTAGTACAAGAAACTCTAACCTGCATTCGCCTTTTTATTTTTGCATTCTCATTTCATATGATTGCATGCAGAGGCTTTTATCAGAATACGAAGAGGCTGTGCGATATGTGCTGCGCATAGAGCCTGATATGCGCACATTCACATTCAACGGATACGAAGAGGCAGAGATTGTAATAAGAAAGGGTAGCAGGTCAATAGTGCTTCATTCAAAGGAGATAGAGATAAATGAGGCATTTGCATACTACAAGGGTGAGAAGCTCAAGGCAAAGGTCTCATTTAACACCAAGAATGAGACTGTAAAGCTTACTCTGCCTAAGGAAGTTTCAGGTATGATAAAATTAGAAATGTCATTTAAAGGCACAAACAATGACGGGATGTACGGATTCTATAGGAGCAGCTATGTGGTTAATGGAAAGAAGGAATATATGCTTACAACACAGTTCGAGCCTGCTGATGCCAGGGCAGCATTCCCATGCATAGACGAGCCCTCTGCGAAGGCTGTATTTGACCTCACACTGGTTGTAGAAAAAGGGCTTGATGCAATCTCAAACATGCCTGCGAAGAGCGTTGAGGAGCACAACGGAAAGACTGAATTTCACTTCATGGAGACGCCAAGGATGTCTACATACCTTCTCTATATGGGTGTAGGCAGGTTTGACTACCTTGAGGATAAGCTGGGCAGGCTGAAAATAAGGGTTGCCACTACACCTGGGAAGAGGGTGCTTGCCGGGATTGCTATTGAGTTTGCAAAGAAGGCAATTGCCTACTACCAGAAATACTTTGGCATAGACTATCCACTGCCCAAGGTAGACCTTATAGCAATACCTGACTTTGCAGCAGGGGCTATGGAAAACTGGGGTGCAATAACATTCAGGGAGTCTGCACTTCTTGGTGACAAAAATTCTTCTGTTGCTGACAGGCAGAGGATTGCTGAGGTTGTTATGCATGAGCTTGCACACCAGTGGTTCGGCGACCTTGTTACAATGAGGTGGTGGGATGACCTCTGGCTGAATGAGAGCTTTGCGACATTCATGAGTTACAAAGCAATGGATAACATATACCCTGAATGGAAGATAGGCCTAGGATATGCTGTTGAGGTCTTCGGCACTGCACTGGGCGCAGATGCACTCAGGAATACGCATCCTATAAGTGTCAATGTTAATTCCCCTGCAGAGATCAACAGCATATTTGACGAGATAAGCTATGAAAAGGGAGGCAGCATATTACACATGCTTGAATCTTATGTTGGCAATAGCGTATTCAGAGGCGGGCTGCACAGGTATCTTGTTGCACACAGATTCGGTAATGCTAAGAAGGATGATCTCTGGCTTGCGATAGATGAGGAAGCGAGGAAGAATGGCACAGCAAAAGGCGTGGCAAAGCTCATGAGGGAATGGATCGAGAGAGAGGGTTACCCTGTTGTGATAGAGCGCAGGTCAGGCAGCGGTTTTGCAGTATCGCAGAAGAGGTTCCTGATAAGTGGATATGCTGGTGCAAAGCCTTGGCCCATTCCTTTATCTTACATTACTGACAAGGGAATTGGCAAAATGCTTATGCAAAGCAGCACAGCACGTATTGAGAATGCAAAATGGATAAAGCTCAACTATGGGCTTGCATCATTCCACAGGAGCAGCTATGATAAGGATGTGCTATCAGAGCTCGGTGCAATGGTGAAGAGTAGAAGTATAAAAGGGCTTGATGCATGGAGCCTTGTGAGTGACATATTTGCATATACAAGGTCTGGGCTTATGCCACTCAAAGAGTATATCAGCTTTGTCAGGGACTACTGCATGAATGTAGACTATCCATCAAACACAGAACTAATATCACAACTTAATTTCCTGTCATCGCTTTCTTATAGAAGAAAATATTTTGATGAGGTAAATGCACTCAGGAGGGACTTTGCGAATGCAATAATAAAGAAGTTAGGCTTATCTGCAAGGAAGGGCGATAGCAGCATTGATGCCAAGCTGAGAGGAGCAGCGCTTTATGCTGCAGGCATCTCTGGTGATAAGGGTGCTGTGAGTTTTGCATCAAAGATGTTTAGAAAGGGAATACGTAATATAGATGCAGACCTGAAGAGCGCTGTTTATGCTATAGTTGCAAGGAACGGCAGCAATAAAGATTTTGATAGCATTGTGAAGCTCTACAAGGATGAATCAAGGCCTGACGAGAAGGTGAGGCTGCTCGGATCGCTTGGCAGCTTCGGGAGCGCAGCATTGCTCAGGAAGGCGCTTGCATTCTCTAATTCTGAGTATGTCAAACTTCAGGACTCGATGAGGATACCTGCTGTTGCAGCCTCAAACCCGTTCTCAAGAGGAATTTTGTGGGAGTGGACAAAGGGCAACTGGCGCAGCTTCATGAAGAAGTACAGCGAGGGGGCGCACATGCTGCAGAGGTTTGTGATAAACCTTAGCTATGTATCAGACGCTGCGACAAGGGATGAGATAGCATCTTTCTTTTCAAAGAGGGAAAACAGAAGGGCAGACATAGAAAGGAGCGTCAGGCAGACCCTTGAAAGGATAGATGCAAACATGCGCTTCCTAGAAGCCAACAATTAGCTACATGCGCTCTATTGATTTTATGCCAAGCATGGCAAGCGCGTTCGAGAGCGCCTGCTTTGCAGCTGCGACAAGCGCAAGCCTTGCATTCCTCGCCTCTCCGCCCTTTATAACTGGCGTTGTCTCGTAGAACTTGCTGAACATCGAAGAAAGATCTATCGCATACTCCGCTATTATGTTGGGCCTGAGCTCTGCAAAAGCCTTTTCAATGCGCTCAGGCAGAGCGGCTATTGCCTTCACCAATTCAAACTCATAGCCCCTTGATATTGCTGCATAGTCATTCCTTGAAGCCTTCCAAGCACCTGCTTTTTCCAATATCCTTGAGGCCCTTGCATGCATGTACATGCAGTATGGCCCTGAGTTGCCCTCGAAATTCAGGGCCTTCTCCCATGTGAACATTATCTTCTTCTCAGGAGACACCCTCAGGAACTCAAATTTTATGGCTGAAAGCGCCACGCCTGTTGATATCATTTCAATATCGCTCTCTGAAAGGCCCTCGCTGAGCTTTTCATTTCTTTTTATCATTGGCTTCACATGCGCCTTTGCCTCTGCTAATAGATCGTCTGCAGTGTAGTTGCGGCCCTCTCCGATCCATGCGCCCTTCCTGCCGCTTATCATTGCACTGCCCTCAACTGCAACCTCTCCATACGATAAGTGTATTATCTGCTTTCCCTCCTTCTGCAGAATTGAGAATATGCTGCGCAGCAGAAGCTGCGGGTAGTCCTGCGCAGCTCCTATTATGTTTATCGCCTTTGAGGCGTTGCCGAAGTGAACTTTGACTCCGTTGGTTTCTGATGTTGTGAAAAGCTGCGCTCCGTTTGGCTGAGTCATTGAAACATTATAATTGAAGCGGTCCTCAAGCATGCCAAGCTTCCACATATGGAATGCAATGTCCTTTGCAAGGTAAGTAGCAGTGCCGTTGCTCCTTATGAGCACCTTAGCCTCAGACTCCATGCCCTTCAATTCTTTTGGGAGCCCCTCAGCAGAAAGGTCTATGACAGTGCACCCTGCATACTTGCCTGACACTTCCTTCTTCACCACGCCGCTCTCAAGCACCCTCTCCATTGCCTCTTCAAGCAGCTTCGCCCTGACTATGTCGCTCTCCCAGATGAGCAGGTTGTGGTATATGCCGTAGCTGAATGCAGTTTCATACTGCGCTGCCACACAGCTCTCTGCTATCTTCCTTGCCTCTTTAGATTCTGCTGTGCCGAGCTCCTCCATCTTCTTGAGAATAGATGCAACTTCATCCTCTCTGTGCTCATCTGTTATCCTCTTGTTTATCTCAACATAACGCTCACCAAGCCAGAGGTCATACTTCTTATTCGGAGTGCCCTTCATGTTTATGTGCCCCCAGAGGATCTCTGCCATCTGAAGCCCAAGGTCGTCTATGTAGTCTATGCGTTCAACATTGTAGCCAAGAGCTGAAGTGATGTTTGATATTGAGTCACCAAGCAGCGCATTCCTGAGATGGCCTACATGCCATGACTTGTTTGGATTGACGCTTGGAAACTCCACAATTATCTTTTCTCCTTTGCCAGCATTGCTAAATCCGAAGCCATCCTTATGCTTCATTACTGACTCTATAACTTCATATGAGAATTCCTCTGTGTCAAGCCATGCATTCAGATAGCCGTCAAGCTCCTCTATCTTTGATATAGGCTTTATGGCAGATGCTGCCTTTGCAATTGCCTCTGCCAGCTCATGTGGAGGCTTCCTCAGGCTGTGTGCCAGCCTGAATGCTATGGATGAGCTCATGTCGCCATGCGCCCCGTCCTGCATTGTAATGCTTGCCATTATCTGGTCATGGCTGAAGTCTATGCCAATTTTACTTAGCGCCGACTCTATGCATTTCACAAATGCATCCTTTGCATATGCCAGAGGGTTGCCTTCCATTCAATCACCTGCAGTTCTATCGAACTCCTTTGCAATCCTTGGTATCTGTTCTATTATGTCGCTTGCAAGAATATGATAGCCCTTTTCCATTGCAAGGAGCTCCCCTGCCCTCATATGCAGATATGCACCTGCTGCAGCAGCCCTGAATGGCTCTGCGCCCATTGCAGCATAAGCACCTATTATGCCTGAGAGCACATCTCCTGTGCCCATCTTGCCGAGCACAGATGAGCTCGCAATGTTTATCTTGAGCCTTCCTCCGCCTGCAATGACAGTGTTGTGGCCCTTGAGCAGAATATTTATGCGAGTGCGCTTGGATTCTGATATTGCCGCTTCTATCCTTTTGTCAAGATTTGTGCTGCTTTCCTTGGGAAGCTGTATTCCTGTTAATTTGAAGAACTCCCTGTCATGAGGCGTTGCTATAACCAGATTTGGATTCTTCAGCTTTGCATGCCTTATGGCGGCTATGGCGTCTGCATCAACAACAACAGGCTTTCCAATTGAGCTTGCATACTCTATGATTTTTGCAGCAGCATCTAAAGACTCACTCTCTGTGCCAAGGCCCATTCCTATAGCAATGGCGTCTGCCTTCTGAAACTCTGATTCCAGTACTGGCAGGTCGCCATCAGAAAGGTGCATGCCCTTCATTGGCTTTATTACTGCGTTTGTGCTCAGCCTTCTTGCAGCTTCAGCCTGGTGGCGCGGCACATAGGTTATTGCATACCCTGCACCAGTCCTAAGCGCTGCAATTGCTGCAGCAACTACTGCACCTATGTAAATATCACTTCCTCCAATCAGTATGAGCCTTCCGTTTGCATTCTTGTCTGCAAAGCGGCTCCTCTTCGGGGATGCAAGGAAAAGGTCTCCAGGCCCTGTGAGCAGCTCTGCTTCTAGTGGTATGCCTATCTCCGCCACGACAACCTCGCCTGCTGCCTTGAAGCGGATAAGCCCTGCCTTTGGCTTGTGGAATGTTATAGTATAGTCAGCTGTGAATGTCTTGCCCTGTGTAGCTTCGCCTGAAAATCCAGAAGGAACGTCTATGGCTATCCTCTTTGCCTTTGAGCTGCTTGCAATTTCTAGTATGCGCATTATATCCTTTGGTATTACTCCAGAAAAGCCTGTGCCGAAAACTGCATCTACTACAACATCGCATTTCTTGAGCTCGCTCGCAACAAAATCATAATCAGCATCTTCTTCTATTTTCACAGAGCCTATTCTAGAAAGAGCGCTGAAGTTTGATGCAGCAGGGCCCTGCTTTATATGTTCCTTCTTTGAGAGCAGTGCAACGCTTATGTCCAATCCTGAAAGGTGCCGCGCAGCAACGAAACCGTCGCCTCCATTGTTGCCGCTGCCGCATATGAAGAGCAGCTTCTTTGCATCAGGGAATTTTGACCTTATGAAGCTTGCAACTGCCATTCCGGCAGACTCCATAAGCTGCGTATCTGATATTCCTAATGCAGAGGCATTCAAGTCTATCGCATGAGACTCATCAGGAGAAATTTCTCTGCTTGTATAGGATACAAACCCTTTTAGATTTTGCATGTTATTATATCAAAGGGAGTTAATAAAATACTTTTTCCTGGCTGGTTTGATGGTGAAAGTCTACAAGCAGAAGGACAAACTTGTCATATACCTGCCCTTCGATGTTGTCGATGCATTTAAGCTGAAGGAGAATGATGAGGTTGATTTCTTCAGGTACAGCCAGAATGCATTCCTGTTTGCAAAGAAATCAGATGTTGCAAATATACTGATGGGCAAGCAGCAAGCTCCTGAGCAGCAGAAGACATATGCAAGGCCGCCTGCGCAGCTAAGTGAGGATGAGATAAGGGTACTAAGAAAGCTTGACACCCTTAGGTATAACATGAGGAGCAGGGAGGCTGTTTCTAAAATGCTTAATGATGATGAGGAAAAGATACTTGAGCAGCTTGAAAAGAAGAATGCTGTATCACTATTCAAAGACAGCAAGGGCAATGAGCTCTACAGCATCTCAAAGAGCGTTTACGACAACTTCCTGATGAGGAAGAAGCAGCCGCAGGGTGCAGCAAAGCCGGTGCAGCAGCCAGTACAGTACAAGCAGGCTGAAGGCTACAGCCACATAGCAGCTGAAGAGAATGAGAATGTTAAGGAGCTTGAGAGCAAGGGCTTTGTGGTCATTGCAAGCGAGGCTGAGGCTTCGAGCCTTTCACTGGCGCTTGAAGAGAGCGTGAGGCAGGGGCTTGTGCTCGGCACAAGGGCGTTCAACAAGAAGTTCTACATAGTGATGAGGCAGTTCTTCGACAGGTATGGAAGCAAGTTCCTGAAGGAGCTTGAGAAGGGCGAGGCAAGAGTAAGCGATATAGCGGCAAAGTACAATGTTGACGAAGATGGCGCAAGGGCTATACTATACCTTCTTGCAGAAAGTGGTGATGTGAGCGAAAAGAGGAAGGACCTTTTCGAGCTTGCATAGCAAGTCTCAGCATTTTCTGCTGCTCTGGTAATTCAGACAGGCACAAAGTGATCAAATACTAGTACTATCAGCGCAAAGACTACTATTAATATAACAACAAGTTTTGCATTGAGCTTCGGCCCTTTCTCAGGAGCATCGTAGAAGCTCAGTATACCTGCCGACTGCTGAGGAGTCTGTAGCGTTGCCATTAAAGCACTGATTTTTATTGCACTAACATCTATAAAAAGTTTTGCTGCAGGCGCAGCTGCTGTCATGCAGCCTCGGAGGAAGATTTATATCTTTTGTAAATTTATTGATATGCAGTATTAGCGCTGGTTAATATTTATGACACTGAATAGAAAAACAAAAATTCAGAAGAAGGCAAGAAGGAACAGATTAATCACCCTGCCGATGCTTCTCTTACTCATATCAATATTGTTAGGACTGGCTGCAAGCGCCTACCTATATTCTGGCCCTGATCCTTTCTATGATGATGTAGCATATATAAATGCTGCCCATGAAGTGATAAATGGTGAAGCAGACTTTATATTAAGTTCTTTTACGTATGCATTTCTAAATATAGTACCTATAGCGGCCTCTTTCAAGCTTTTTGGGTACGGATCTTGGCAGGCAATACTGCCCAGCATAATAGAGTATATACTCCTGCTTTTAGTCGCATTCCAAATTTCGAAGCGCATTTATGGCGGAATGTTTGCAGCTGCAGCGGTGTACATGCTTGCACTGGCACCGTTCCTTGTTGCTTATACAACAAGGGTTCTTCCTGATATAAACATGGGCTTTGCAGTAGGACTTTCAATATATGCATTCATCATCGCAAGGAGGAAGAAAACGATAGCAATGTCTGTACTGTCTGGGCTTTTGGCAGCATACACAATATACGTTAAGACACAGGCGTTCATTTATATTGTCCTATTCATATTTGTTGTAATTATTGCGTACCTGCAAGATCATAAAAAGAAAAAAGGACGTTTTTATGAAGAAAAGCTCCTGGCTGCAACGTTTATAGGACTAGCAGTTGGACTGGCAGCATACTTCTCTGTATTTTATATCGTATCAGGGGACCCATTTGCTGCATTAAACTATATGACTAGTCAAAGCGGCGAAACTATTGCATATGAGCTTTACACTTTCACAGTTCCGTTTTCAAGTATGAATGCAATGCTATCCGATCCGATGGCTGTGGACATCTTTCCGATAGGTCCACTTGTTCTGCTTGCAGCAATAGGAACAATAATAGGGCTGCTGAAAAAGGATGCTGAAATAAATTACTCTTCATTATTATGCTGGGGGATGTTCTTCTATAATATTTTTGGCACTTCTTCCATGCACGCATATTTAAGGATTCCTGTAGTCACCAGATTTTTTGCAATGGATGCTGCATTGTTCGCCTTACTAGGAGGATACGCACTATTTTCCATATATGACTTCACAAAGAATAGAACAAAGAAAAAAGCTGCACTTCTTAAAGTTGCATTTGCAATCGTTGTAATTGTAATCCCGCTTGCGTACATACCCACATACAAAGTGCTGAAGTTAAACAGTATTAACATAGTTTATAGCGAAAACATGTTCAACAGCTCATTAGGATACCTGCAAAAAATTGTACAAAATGGAGGACCTATCAATCTGTATACGCTAACGCCAGATGGATTCTTGTTTAATTCCTATTATTACTTAAATTTTATTGATGACTACAATAGCAGCATACACACCATGATTATACAGCAGAATTATTATGGCAATACGACCTCAATGTCATGTCCATTGAACGCCCTCGGCAATAGGTCTTTTGTGCTTGTTGTTGAACCAACTTATGAATCGCCTGGAAGCGACGAGGAAAATCTTCTTAATACATGGCTTGGTGCCAACTGTACAATAAGAGAGATATACAGTACTCCGCTGTATGCGAACTATTACTCAGTAATCAGCATATATGTTATAGAAAATACTAGCCATGCATGACTCTGTATATTGATATTTCCTATGGTGGCAGAAGTATACTGCTGCTATTTATGCCAAATTCATTATCGCTAAAAAGAAGAGTCTTCATGCAAATACTTACGCACTGCTGCGCATGCTATATTAGCACCTTTCCAATGGTGCCTATTATCGTTGTGAGCAGGGCTGCTCCGAATGATATTCCCAGCATCTCTATTATACGTGATCGTATGCTTGTGCCGCCCAGCACAGCTATCACAACAGAGGCTACAGATAGAGCAATGCCTGTCAGCACAGCAGCCGCTGCAATGCCGATATATGAGTGCATGCCCAGTGCGAATGGTGCTATAGGGAAAAGAGAGCCAATGAAATACGAGATGCCTGTGTAGTACGCCTCCCTGGCAGGAGTTTCTTCTGTCTTGCTGCTTCCAACTATCTTCTTTGACTTTGCTGCAAGGTATGCGCCGCCTGTCATTGATAGTACACCTGAAACTGCTACTATGAAGCCCCCAAGCACTACTATAGAGTTTGTTGCTGCAAATGCGGCTATTCCTGATATCGCTGCCAGCACTTCCACCAGACCGTCATTCATCCCGAACACTATAGACTCTATGTATTGGAGGCTCTTCTGCTCTGCTTGTACAGCCTCTATGAAAATTGATTCGTGCTCTTTCTCATCACGTATGACAGACTCAAGCATTGACCTCTCTTTGCTACTCATCTTGATATGCTTGAAGGCGTTGTAATAAACTGCCAGCCCCACTTCCTCATTTCTCTCAAGAAGCTTCACCATGAATGCTGGGCCCAGCAGCAGCCTCGCAATATAAAAGAGAGACACCTTTATACGCTTCAGATTCGGCTCAGAAGGCAGTGCACCCATTGACTTTATTATGCTACCCCATATGGAAGCGTGCCTGCTCTCTATTCTGGAGAGCCTGGAAAAAATAGATCTAAGCTTAGGCTCCTTCTCTATATTTGAGAGCGCAGCATAGGTGTCCCTGTCCAAGACCTCGTTTCTGTAGAACGCCTGGAAGAGATCCGCATTTGCCATCTCATCTATCCGAAGAATATAGGCCTCTTTGAGAGCAGCATGTTGAGCGAAAGCTCAGCCTTTGGCATGCCCTTGGTCTTTTCTTCTATCAAAGCAGCAAGGTCATCTAGCGCCATCTGCCTCTGTGCTTTCTCTTCTCTTATCCTAACAGAAAGCTTGCCTGATGATGCCTCTTTGTCACCAACCACGCATATGTAAGGAATCCACTCCTGCTCTGCGTTCCTCACCTTCTTCTCAAGTGTTGCCTCAGTGTCATCAACATCAACCCTTATCTCATGGGACTTAAGCTTCTCTGCAAGCTCCACAGCCTTTTCAACATGCTTGTCTGATATTGGCAGAAGCCTTACTTGTGTAGGAGTCAGCCAGAGCGGGAATGATGGCACCTTGCCCTCCTTCTCCTTCATGTATGCAAGCTCTAAGAATGCATATATAACTCGTTCTATTGCACCGCTTGGGGAGCAGTGCAGTATTACTGGGTACTTCTCGCTGCCGTCGCTGTCTATGTATGTTATTTCGTAGCGCTTGCCGTTCTCGTGGTCCATCTGCACAGTTGAGAGCGCAGCCGCCTTGTCCATCGAGTCGACTATGTTGAACTCAAACTTTGGATCAAAGTATGCATACCTGTAATTCCAGAGCTCAAGCAGTATTGGCTTGCCGTTTTCCTTGGCAAGGTTTATTATGAAATCCTTGTTATCATTCCAGAAGCCTTCGGTTGCCCTGACTGCAGTCTCGTAGTCTGAGCTCTCTATGCCTATGCTTGCAAGCATCTGCTTGCTGAACTTGAACTGGTTCATGAACTCTCCCTTTGCCTGCTCTACATCCTTGCATAGGGTGTGCATATCAGGCATTGTGAAGCTCCTCAGCCTTTTGAGTCCGACGAGCTCTCCGCTCTTCTCCCTCCTAAAGCTGTACCTAGTTAGTTCGTAGAACCTGAATGGAAGCTGCTTGTATGAGACAGTTGCATCGCTCATGAGCAGGAACTGGCCGAAGTCTGCGGAAAACCTCAGGAAATACTCCTTGTCGTCAGAACGCACAACATAGTGCCTGGCAGGGAACCTGTTCAGGTAGTCCTTAAGCGCCTTGTGGCCGTAGTCATACATCAAGGGCGTTTCGACTTCTACCGAGCCGTAGCTTATAACCTTGCTTGTCACAAACCTTTCTAGAAGGCTTTTTATAAGCCTGCCATTGGGGTAGTAGCGCATGTTGCCTGCATCCGAGCCCGGCTCATAATCAACAAGCTGCAGGCGCTGCATGAGCTTTATGTGCGCAGGCATCTGCTGGTAGCTCCTCACCTTCTCCATCTCATACCTTGCAAACTTTCTAAGGTTCTCGTGACCCTTGAAATCAAATTTTTCTACAGGTGTGAGGCTGCCTGATGAATCAAGTATATACCAGCTGGACTTTACCTTTTCCTCCTCCTTTAGGGCTGCTGACTCCTCTATGCCTGTATTAATGGGCTTGTGCTCCTTCTCTTCTTTTTTCTTTGGAGCAGCATTCTTCCGAACTTCAGCAATGCTTGCAGCATCATAGCTCCTTGACTGCTCTGCAAGTGGGTATCCCTTTACATCTAGCTGCAGGCTCTTGTTCCATCCGAATGGCGCTGCATACACCTCCATTCCCTTTGATAATGCTGCTTCCTTCATCTTTGAGAATATAGCTGCAGCCGCACTCGGCTCTTCCAGATTGTTGCTTAGATGTGCAAACGGGTAAAGCACTATCTTATTTCGTTTGATCTTTGAGGCAAATGCAACTGCATCATCGATTGCCTTAATTGCAACTTCCTCTGTGTCGCCCTTCTCAACAGATACAAGAAGCACTAGAGCATCCTTAACCTCTACTCTCTTCTCCTTTGACTCTTCGTATACGCTTGCCTCTGGCTTTACAAGTTCGTAGAATATCCTGTTTACGTCAAGTTGCAGTATCCTCATAAAAACACCTTATATAGAAACGCAATTGAAATGATCCCGCTTACTTGAATCCCCTTTTGCAATATGTGAGATAAGTGAGCAAGGTTTATATTATATACAAGGTTTAAAATATAAAATAATATAAAGCTTACATCCAAACGAATAAATTCGCCAATTCCTTTCGGCCTGATGCCTAATCGGTTTGAAGGTTCATGGCCGCTCCCGTTCCAAGCGTTGCCATTTGAGGGGTATCAGTGCTCCCTTTGCACAGCAGTCAGTTAACAATACTCATTGCCTGCGGCTTCTCCTCTTTATGGGCTTCATGAGCTTATAGAGCAGAGCCCCTATTGCTACTGTGAACACAACAAGTACAACAAATGAGTATGACTTATAGTAGCTTATCTGCATGTATGAAAGCTTTGCAGATTCTATTGCCTTGTTTGCATATATTACTGCTGTGTCAGGAGAGGTGTTGTAGGTGCTCTTCGCTTCATCTAAGTACTTATATGAAGCTGTTAGATTTGGCATAAAAATAAGGTAGCCGCTCTGGTTTATTGAGTTTATATATGCGGATGCGCTGTCTATGAACGCCTTTGCACTTGAAGCAGTGTAGTTGCTGCTGCCAATGCTTGCGCCATATGAGAGCGGTGACACTGCAGACGCCTCATAAAAAAGCGCCAATGCAAAAAGCGCAACAACAAATACAGCAGCTATCATTGCACGCATTTGAAAACCAATTTTGAATAAATAAAAAATAAAAGAAATAAATCAGAGGTTTACGTCAATGTTCAGCTCCTTCTTGAGCTCCCTGTAGCGGTTCCTTATTGTGACCTCTGTCACACCCGCAACATCTGCTACTTCCTTCTGCGTCCTCCTCTCGCCTACCAGCGCTCCTGCAATATACACTGCTGCTGCAGATACACCTGTAGGGCTCCTGCCGCTCACAAGCCCCTTCTTCATTGCCTGCTTGAGCAGCTGGAAGGATTTCTCTTGGGCCTCTCCGCTGAGCTTCAGCGCGGCAACATATCTAGGCACATAGCTTGCCGGGTCTGTAAGTGGTATCTTCAGGTTGAGCTCGTGTGATATAACCCTGTATGCCCTGCCTATCTCCTTCTTAGGTACGCCGGATATCTGCGATATCTCATCAAGAGTCCTTGGCATTCCTGCGCTCCTGCATGTTGCATACAGAGCTGCATTAACCACAGTCTCTATAGGCCTTCCCCTTATGAGGTTGTTCTTGACGCACTGCCTGTATAGCAGAGCCGCGCTCTCTCTGATGTTGTCAGGAAGGCTCAGGTAGCTTGCCACTCTGTTCAGCTCAGGAAGCGCTATGAGGTAGTTCCTCTCACTAGAGCTTGCAATGCTGGCGCGCTTGTGCCATTTCCTCATCCTGTAGAGCTGCGCCTGCCTCTTTGAAGGCAGCTTCGCTCCTCTTATGTCCCTGTTGTACATGTCTATCTCTGTCACAAGGCCCTTGTTTGGCTTCATGTACTTTATAGGCGCACCAGTTCTAGCTCTTGAATTCCTCTGATCCGCATCGAATGCCCTCCATTCAGGGCCAGTGTCTGTGATGTTTTCCTCTATCACAAGCCCGCAGTTGTTACACACAAGCTCGCCGCGTTCTGCGTCATATATTATGTCTGTGCTGCCACAGCTGGGGCACCTTGTAACATGCGGTGCAGACTTTTGCTCTTCTGCGCCTTCGTGCTCCTCTGCGTGGGCGCTGGCTGCTGCTGCCTGTGCTTCTGCAGCATGCGTCTGGACGCTGCTTTGAGACGCATTTGTCAGTGCAGCGCCTGTATTTACCTTATGATAAGCAACGGGCTGTTGGTGTTTTGCCTGCTTCTTTGCCACAACTTTTCTTTTTTCCTGTTTTTTGTTTGCCGCCAAAAAATCACCTAATATAGCATTTAGCCTCGTAAATCATATAGCAATCTTTTTAAATGTTGCCAAAATAAGCAATTAAGTAAATACATGATAAGATATTTAAATCTTTCTATCAATTTCAATATATTTTGCACGCCTCCAATTTCCTGCACCGCTGTGTTGCTAGCACAGTATAGCACAATACTACAAACAAATTCGCAGATTTCCTGCTATGCATTCTGCAATTATGGTGGTGCAGCCTATAAAAACTTTGGACGGATTTCTGCCAACATATATAAACCTTTTTGACTAATATTATCCTTTATTGCAGGCGCAGATTGCATTCGGCAAGCGATAGCATAAGCATTATAGGGGCAAGTTTATAATTTTTGCTCAATATATAATCATGTTATATATCTTTAATCATGTGATACGATGGCAAAGATGCACACAGGAGGCCATGGCAAAGCAAAGTCAAGGAAGCCTGATGTAGAGATGGGCAAGATTCCAGAGGAGCTACAGCTTACAAGGGATGAGATAAAGGAGTTTATAGTTGGCTATGCTAAGCAGAAGGTGCCGCAGGCACTTATAGGGCAGAGGCTTAAGGAGGAGCATAATGTTAAATACATAAGGCAGGTTTTCGGCAAGAGGCTAGGTAGCATACTTGAAGAGGAGGGGCTTGCAAGCCCGATTCCAAGCGATCTTTTTGACCTGCTCAGGAAGGCTGTGAGAATGAGGGAGCACATAGCAAAGAATCATAATGATGTCTATGGCAAGACAAGGCTTGCAAGGATTGAGTCCAAGATATGGCGCCTCACAAAGTACTACAAGAGAGAGGGGCTTCTTCCAAGCGATTGGAAATACGAGCCAGAGAAGGCAGCACTGCTCATAAAAGGAGTGTGATTTTTTGGAAACAAAGGTAGAGAAGTGGAAAAACAAGAAATGGTTCAACATTTATGCACCTAAAATACTAGGCGGAGAGGTAATAGGCGAGATGCCTGCAAATACTGATAAGGATGGAATAGGCAGGGTAATAAAGGTCAGCCTTTCCTGGCTTACAAAAAATCCATCCCACTCATTCATGACTGTAGGCTTGCGCGTGAGCAGCATAGATGGAAACTCTGCCCAGACAAATCTCAACTACCTAGAGCAGACCTACAGCTACATACATTCCCTTGTAAGAAGGTACAACAGCGCGATATACACTGTTGACTCGCTTAAAGACAAAGAGGGCAAGGCGCTTACACTAAAGCTCCTTGTAGTTACAAGGAACAAGACAGCATCGCCTAAGAAGACTGCGATAAGGAAGTCGCTTTCTGAATTCTCAAGAGGCTACATTGCTTCGAAAAGCAGCGATGAATTCATAAAGTCTGTAATAGACGGCAGCTTCCAGATGGATGCAATAGGCAAGATAAAGAACATCGCGCCAATAAGCAAGCTTGAAGTGAAGAAGATAGAGCTCTAAATGCTATTTTGAATATTCGTACCTGAGCGCTATGTCGCTCACGATATCAAGGGCGTCTATGCATCTGTCTGTCACATTCTCCATGCCCTCGTAAATCTCTTTGTACTTGATTATCTTCTTGGCATCAGTCTCTTTCATTATTCTGCCCAGAGCATCCCTGAGAAGGTCATCCGCTTCGTTTTCATACCTTGAGGCCTCTTTGTACAAAGCAACTATGCGGCTGCTGTCTTTTGATAGCTCAAGCTTGTTCAGTTCACTTATGCTCTCCCCTACTAGAGATATGCACTTTAATATAGCTCTTGACAATTCCCTCATACTCTCATCAGGCTTCTTTATATCGTATATGCTTATCCTTGCAGCAATCGCTTCCATTGTGTCTATTATGTCATCAAGCCTCTTTGCCAGATGTGATATGTCCATGTATGCAACAGCATTTACATGTATGTTTGTTATATAGTCCATTATCCTATGCACATCAGTATCTGCATCGTGCTCCTTCTGTTTTATCTGCTTAAAATTCTCTTTTGCATTTTCAATCACATCTGCTGCAAGCATCTTGTCTAACATTGCAGATGCTGCCTCTATGTTTTTTAGTAGTGATGAAAAGTCAGCTGCAAGCGTAGATGTGACAAGCATTAGCTCTGCTTCCTTCGAAGTTTCCATTAGCGATTTCCTCTTTGTCTCTGGCAGCAGAACCACTGTTATCACGCAGCCCAGCAGTGCTATTGCTCCTAGCATTCCTATCAGTGTGTATTTGCCCATGCTCTCCAACAGCGTAGGGAAGAAGAGCGCTGAAAGTGCGGCTCCAAACTTGCCTGCAGTTGATGCTATGCCATGGCCTGTCGCCCTGAACTGCGTCGGATATAACTCTACAGGGTAGACGTATGTTGTGGTGTTGGGGCCGTAGTTTGTGAAGAAGAACGTGAGCCCGTAGAGCAACAGGAAGGCAGCCACAGAGATCTTTAGGAGCAGCTGACCAAACAGCGCTATCGCTATGAAAAGCGCCCCCATTGCTAAGAACCCTATTGCCTGCATTGATTTTCTACCTTGCCTGTCTATTAATGCGACTGCAACCCAGTATCCTGGCACTGCAAATATAAACAGCACTATTGCCGATACTTTGACCGGAGCAAAGATCCCTGCAAAGCCTAAGGTACTTGCAATATAAGGTGTGAATATTCCTGTGCCATAATATGATATATCCATAAGGAACCACGCCACGGCAGTAGCGAATATTATATTAAACCTCTTTTTTATGAACAATCCTGTGCTTATGCCACTCTGCACTGCATTTAGCTGCTGCCCTCCACTGGATGGCTTGCCGTATATTACCTCATCAACAGCCTGCATGGCGGCTGCAGTGTTGCCCTTGGACATGCTGTACAGCGGTGTCTCCTTTATCTTTGCCCTTGCATAGAGTATTGCTATGCTTGGTATTGCGCCGAATCCGAGCAGCAGGCGCCATACAGCTGCATTTGGAATACCCATTGCAAGGAGTGCGAACGCTGCCCCTACCCCGGCCGCTATACCGAAGCCCTGCATTGCAAAAGTTGATGCTATCAGCTTGCCTCGATCATCCTTGTTTGCGTACTCTGCAACTATGGTTGAGCTAAGCGGATAGTCTCCGCCTATTCCTATTCCCAAGATGAAGCGCCAGAGCAGAAGAACGATGTATGAACTTGAAAGTGATGAGCCTATTGCACCGATTATCAGTATTGAGACTGTTGTCCAATATGCATAGCGCCTCCCGTACCTGTCGCCGATTATGCCAAAGAGGGTCGGCCCTATCACAGCTCCGAAGAGTGCGGCGCTTGCAAGAAGTCCAAGCTGGACAGCACTGAGAGAGAATATTGGCTTAAGGATCAGGAGCACCACACCTATAACAAACAGGTCGTACGCATCAGTAAAAAAACTAGAGCCTGCAATGAGCATGATCTTTATATGGGATATACCAAGCTTTGCGCCTTCTAACTTCTCCCCAACTGAGGCAGGCATATTGTCGTTGTGCATATGATAATAAGGCAAATAGTATTTAAATCCATATTTTATGCAGAAGCCTATATTTTTATCTATCTAACAATAACTCAAGCTTAAAACTAATTATTTTATAAATAAAATAGAAGATGTCAGACCATCTGATTTTTGTTCCTTTATGCTCTATCCACTCAACCGGAAGCTCATATATTCTTATCTTTTTCTTCTGTGCAAGTATAAGCAACTCAGAGTCAAAAAACCAGTGGTTATCATTTACTTTTGAAACAAAATTGTTTAAACTATAATCCCAAAATTTAAAGCCGCACTGGTGATCTCTTAACTTAGAGCCGAATACAAGCCTAATTAGAGTATTATAGGAATTGCTCAGGTATGTCCTTGTAGCTCCTCTTTTAACTTTTGATCCGTTTACATATCTTGATCCTATAACTATTTTCTCCCCTTCCGATATTTTTTCAAGAGCCTTTTTTATAAAGCGGTGGCTAACAGCTAAATCAATATCCATATAGCCAACAGCGTTTGAATCTGCAAGCTTGAGTGCAGATTTTATTGCACGACCCCTCCCCTGCCTTTCTTTTTTTGATATCACTTTTACTCCATCAAGTGCAGAAAACTTCTTTGAAAGTTCCTTTGAGCAATCAGTAGAGCCGTCTTCTGCTATTATAATCTCTCCGCCAAGTTTGGTAACTTCATTATAAACTGCCTTAAAGTTTCGTCTGAGATAATAGCATTCATTATAAATTGGGAGTATTAGGCTAAATTTATAATGCATAAAGTCGCACCTGAGTTTATTAATCAGGTAATTGGTATATTTATACTAATGATATTTCACATGCGGCATATAAAAATCCATATAGCATAGAGTTGATACATTTATGAGAGTATTTAAAATGCGCCTTCGCAGACGGCTTGCATATCAATAGAGGCGTAGATATCGCAACGAATATGTTCAAAATGGCTACTCAATAGACAATTGAAAAGTCACGCCCATAGCGAGTCTGACATCCTCCAACGAATAAATTCGTTGGGTTCTTTTCGGCTTGATGCCTAATCGGTTTGAAGGTTCATGGTCGCTCCCGTTCCAAGCGTTGCAATTTGAGAGGTATCAGTGCTCCCTTTGCATACATCCCTGTCTGCATGCAATTGACTCATGCCTGCCAAAGGCTGACGCAATGCAATATTGAACGGTGCATTTGCGTCGGCATGGTCGACGTGGCCACAGTTATGGCACACGAATTTTTTACCTATTCTTGTACCTATGCTTCCACACCTTGAACACTCTTTCGATGGGTTTTCAGGCTCCACATCGCA
>Ga0080003_1000251_pt1 | contig 38019 bp, 38 predicted proteins | sample JossMetagenome_FD_69206 | JGI IMG/M metagenome (GOLD analysis project Ga0080003, IMG submission 69206) | Hot spring microbial communities from Joseph's Coat, Yellowstone National Park, USA - JC2_E (SPADES assembly) (version 2) | ecosystem: Environmental > Aquatic > Thermal springs > Hot (42-90C)...
CTGCCTAATGGTTCTCAGGAGAGGAGGTTGCGAAGAATAGCTGATGCAACTGCCAAGTTGTGGAATGGGTTGAATTATGCAAGGCTTGTTCAGTTTAGGGAGAGTGGTGAAATAGACTTCAGGGGTACTGGGTATGAGTTCTACCATAGGTATAGGGATAGGCTTGGCGTGAATGCTGGTCAGGTGGTTAACCTAAACAACAATGCGTGGAAATCATACTTCGAGCTGCTTGGGCTATACAAGCAAGGCAAGTTACCGAAGTTTGTGAATAAGCCTTCGCCACCGGGCTTCTGGAAGGATAAGGTGCTAGGCAAAAGGGAGCTAAGGATTTTGGTGAGGAACGACAGGTATTACTTGGAGCCTATCAACAATAGTGAGGGCTATTTAGTGCTTAAGGATTGGGGGTTGAAAATAAAATACGCTGGTAGGATAAAGTGGAGCGGTAAACAAGGCACACTCATAATCAAGCTTGAGGATAACAGATGGTTTGCCTATGTGCCCATTGAGATTGGCGCCAAACCAGCGAAGAGTAACCCAAAGGGCTACGTGAGGGGTGTTTACGATAGGGTGCAGATCGAGAAGCCTAGGGGTGGTAATAAGGCTTTCATAGACATTGGCTTGAACAACCTGTTCGCTGTGGTGTTTAATCACACTGACGTTGCTATCCTAATCAAGGGCTCGACAATTAAGGCTGAGTATTATTGGTGGAAGAGGGAGGTTAAGACCTACCAATCCGTTAGGGATTGGTTGAGGAACCACGGGTTCGAGTCATGGAGAAAGTACCACACCTACTACCTACACGCAATCTACAAGCAACGCGAGAGGCTTAGGCACTACTACAGAACGGCGATTAGGTTCTTGGCGAGGACAATGCATGAAATGGGCGTTGATGAGGTCTTTGTCGGCTACCCATACCTAGTGAACCAAAATAACGGCAACGAGTATAATGCCAATGTTTGGTGGTTCAACAAAATCATTAAATGGCTCAGCGAAGTATTGCAAGAGTACGGAATCAAACTGCATGTTGTTAATGAGTACGGAACAAGCAAACAATGCTCCATATGCAATATGGAGCACGAAAACGGTAGGGTTAAGCGTGGACTGTACATATGCCCAGTAACGGGCATAAAAATCAACGCAGACATAAACGCAGCAAGAAACATAGCAAAGAAGGCAGGCTATGAGACACCCATGCCAAGGAAAATACTAACCTACATAGTAACAAGCAATGGCGTGAAACCAATAACCCCCAAGGAGGGAGTAACACCCGAGACCCCCAAGGTGGAAACCCCGCCCTAAAGGGCGGGGAAGGGGGTCATACAACAACGCTTATCCTAACAAGGGCCAGTTTATCTATATTTTTCCTAATCATTTCGTCGTGTATCGACTTGTTCAACTCAGCGATGTCCCTCAGTATCACGTCCTCGGGCACAGTTTTTGAGAATGCGGCAAAGGCTGCCCGCCTTAGCTTATCAGCGAACCTGGCAGCGACTATTATACCGGTTCGTAACTCTACGGTTAGTGGTCCCTGGACCGTAAATCCACTATACAACTTTTCATACTCCACAACCCTCTCCTTATCCCTTTCAACATCCTCACTGGGTTTCCAAGACATAATTATGTAAGCGTCTGGGTTAAATAAAAAATTTATTTCCTCATCTCATCATTCCAGGGTAAATATTTAAGTAGGGGTTTAGGGGAGTTAAGTGTTGATCTAAGTTGGGTGGTATTCGTAGGGTTGTACTTGATGTAGATATACCCAGTAATATATCCACGGTAGAGTTAGCGGAGAGGTTGAGTCGCGTTAGCGGTGTTAAGGCTGTCAACATCACCGTGACCGACACTGACGTCGAGGTTCTTGGTTTAATAATCGTAATTGAGGGTGATGGGGTTGATTACGATGGGGTTAGGCGGATAATTGAGGATTCGGGCGGTGCAATTAGGAGTGTGGACCAAGTCGTTGTTGGTGAGTACATACTCGAGATAAACCCGCAGCTTATTAGGGAGAGGTGAGTATGGCGTTTATTGAGGGTAGATACTTGGTGCTTGGATTCCTAGACAGCGTTCTGACGACTCTAATTCTTGGGGAAACGATACTTAACGGCATTAGGCTTGTGATTATAGTCACCGTTATCAACCTGGTAACAGCGTTCATGGCAGAGTACATCGAGGAACGCGCCTCACTGAGACACATTGAGAGGACGTTGTTAATGAAAAGCGGCACACTGCTCAGGACGAGCCTCCATAAAAGGGCAATCTATGATGCGTTAATTGAGGGGTTCGTGTTCGGTGTCGTTTCATTCATCGGCTCATTAATTACGGCGCTGAGTATGGGTATCAAGGTTCTCTGGATACCTGTCATACCAATATCCATATTGGGAGTATTTGGAACACTCATGAGTAGGTACTTCAGGGGTAACGTAATACTTTGGTTCGCATTATACGTGATTCTCGGTATAACGGCGTCATTCATTGGGCACGTACTTAGTGGGTTTTAACCCATTATGTCGATAAATTCAGTGGCTTGCCTTCCCTAATTATCTTATTGCCAAGTTCTGGGTTTACCCTCACTAAGTCGTCCTTCACCTTCTCCAGGAACGCCTTGTCCTCCTCCCTGTTCCTAAGTTCGTCGGGCAGTAGTATTGGTATTTCGTCCTTTATTGGGTACCAACGACCGCACTTCGGGCAGTAGAGCACTCCCTCAACAACCTCCTTCTTGATGCATTCCTCACAGGGCAGCTCTTGTGGATTTGGGTAATTCTTTATGAATACGTTTTTAAGTGCGCAATACTCCTCGCAAAAGGGTTTCTTGCTCCACTCGTACTTACGTTCAGGGTACTCCTTCTCCCTAAGTACTATTAACGTTAACGGGAAGGTCTTACAATAGGGGCACGCTAGTACATCCATTAGTCTGTACTTCACATTGATTTGGGTGATAAAGCCCTTTTTAATTAATTTCCGTTTTATCCCAGCTTAATACTTCCTCTCCTCGGGCTTCCACCTGGTTATTCTAACAGGCACGTAACTAAGTCTTGGCCCCTCACGTGTGTAGAAGTATAACGTATGCTTAAGCCAGTTAGCATCATCCCTCTTTGGATAGTCAAGCCTATAATGGGCGCCCCTCGACTCAGTCCTATTCAATGCACCAATGGTTATTAACTCGGCCTGCTCCAGTAGGAAGTCAAGCTCCAGCACATCCCTTAAGTTAGTGTTATAGTATTTACCCTTATCCTCAATCCTAACGTTGGGGAATTTCTCCCTCAGCCTCTTAATTATCGAGTAAGCCTCCTCTAAACCACCCTTATCCCTAAATACGTACACGTACGTGTCCATTGTTCTATTCATCTCTTCCCTAATTGAATACGGATTCTCGGCACCAACCTCCTTATGTAATAATTGATCGAATATCCTACTCTCCTCCTTTGCTACCTTATTCGCAATATCGCCAGTATATTCCAGCATTGAATCTGGCGCACTCATTGCGTACTTAGCAGCTGCCGCACCAGTTAACCTACCCCAAACAAGGCACTCACTGAGTGAGTTGCTACCCAATCTATTGGCGCCGTGAACACTTACGTTAGCAGCCTCACCCGCAGCCCAGAGGTTGGGCACTCTCGTCTTATCCTCATCCAGCATCACCTGGCCGTATAAATCAACGTGGATTCCACCCATCATGTAATGCATCGCTGGTCTAACGGGTATGGGTTCTTCAACGGGGTCTATACCCAAGGTCTTTATCACTATTTCCCTAATCATGGGCAACCTCTTGTTTATCTTATCCTCACCCAAATGCCTGAGGTCGAGGAGTACGTAGCATAGACCAGACTCCTCATCGACAAAACCCCTACCTTGCAGGCACTCAGTAATTATCGACCTACTCACTATATCCCTAGGCGCCAACTCCATCCTACTTGGCGCGTAATTCTTCATGAACCTCTCGCCTTCCTTATTTATTAAGTAACCGCCTTCACCCCTTGCACCCTCAGTGATCAAAATACCGTTGGGTACCAAGGCAGTTGGGTGAAACTGCGGGAATTCCATGTCCTTAAGTGGTATCCCAGCCCTGTATGCAAGTGAGTATCCATCCCCGGTTGATGACCAAGCCATTGTTGTGAACTTATAGACCCTACCATTACCACCAGTGGCTATTATACCTGCCTTGGCAAGTATTACCTTGAACTCACCAGTCTTTAGATCTACGGCTGTAACTCCCTTAAATACACCATTATCCATTAATAGTGATGTTACGAAATGTTCATGAAGTATCTCGACATTTTCAAACCTAAGCACGTTATCGTATAAGGTACTCATTAGGAAAAAGCCACTTTTATCCTGGGCAAATGTCGTTCTTGGTATAGACATCCCACCAAAAGGCCTCTGCAGGATTCTACCTTTTTCATCTCTTGACCAAGGCACGCCCAGATGATCCATGAATATTATCTCCTTAGGAGCCTCATTCACAAGTAACTCAGCCGCATCTTGATCAGCTAAGAAATCGCTGCCTTTGATCGTATCGTATATATGCAACTCAATACTGTCCCCAGTCTCCTTGGGATAAAGAACCGCGCTGGCGCCCCCCTCAGCACTTACTGAGTGGCTTCTCATGGCGTGGACCTTCGATATAACCGCAATCCTTATCTTGCCCTGCGATGTTCTCGCAGCCTCAAACGCAGCCCTTAAACCAGCAAGACCCGAGCCTATTATTATTAAATCGTACTTGAGTACTTCCACCATATTCGCAAATATTTTACATAGGTAGTTTATATTTTCTTCCCCCTCTATTGTTTTCCAATAGTTGGGATAAGCGTTATTAATGCCTCTGGCTTAGTTTACTATCGTAATGTCGATTATAAATGAGGAGGAGCTTGAGGACAGGATTAGGGAGTTGAGTAATGAGGTCCTTAGGATTAGGGAGTTGATTGAGGGAAAAATGAGGGAGAGGGATGAATTACGCAACGAGTTGGGTAAGGTTAGGGAGGAGCTGAATGCCGTAATAAATCAACTCAATAGCAAGAGGAGTGAGTTAGCGAGTGTTAGGGAGGAGTTGAATAAGTTAAGGAAGGGTAGAGACGAGTATGTGAACATGCTTAGGCAGCTCAGGGATAGGAGAGGTGAGCTTCTTCAGAGGATTAAGGAATTGATTGAGAAGGTGAAGAAATATAGGGAGTTGTTGAAGGTCGTTAATGACCTCGTCGGTGGAAAACCTGTGGATAGGGATAAATTAAAGGAGTTGATTGAGAAGCTGGAGTTTGAGCACGAGATATCACCAACGGATCCCGAGAAGGAGTGGGAGTTCTTCAGAACCATTCAGCAATTGGAGAGGGAATTGAATGCTGCAGAGGTTCTTACAAAGATTAAGGACTACATCAATAAGACCTCTCAGGAGATTGAGAGGTTGCGTAATGAGAGGATTGAGTTGGGACAGAGAATGCGTGACATCTATACAAATTCCCTCATGAACATTAAAGCCCAGATACAAGAGCTTAAGAAAAAGAAGGATAGTATTGTCAATGAGATAGTTCAGTTAAAGAGTAGGAGGGACTCTCTAAAGGCTAGGCGTGATGAATTGAAGACCCAGATACTTAAGAAGTCAGCTGAGATTAAGGAGTTAAGGGATAAACTAAGAGAGTTGAATGATGAGATAAATAAATACCAATTATTATTAATTGCTGCTAGGAAATCAAAGAACCTAGCTACCAAGAAACAAGAGGAGGAGAAGCTTAAGGAGGAGGCGAGGAAGAAAGCTGAAGAAAACCTTCAGAGATTGATGAAGGGCGAGAGAGTGGATCTGAATTATTTATTAGGCTTGGGTTTAGAGGATAATAATGAGAAGTAAGCATGGCTAAATCCGTAAGACGCCTCATTGTGTTGTATGTGGATAGGGATAATGATGTAGGTGAGAGACTTGGTGTTCCCACACCAATCATAGGCAGGAATAACATATTGAAGGTAGCCACCGAGTACATACTCAGGTATCCAGACGACTCCGACGCCAATGCAATGTTTGGCGCAATACAGCTTTATGATTCCTTAACGTCAACACTAGGTCCAGACAACGTCGAGATTGCGGTGGTTACAGGAACTAGTTCTGAGGATATCACGGCAGACATGAAGATACTTAACGAAGTTGATAAGATTCTCCAAACCTTTGACGCAGATGGCTTCGTTGTAATCTCTGATGGCCCTTCCGACGAGGTTGTCGTTCCACTCATCCAATCAAGGAGGCCTGTCGTGTCTATTAGGAGAATAGTTGTTAAGCAAACAAGGGGTTTTGAGGAATTCGCGGTATTAGCTAGGTACTACATTGGTAAACTCTTTGGAGAACCTAGATATAGGAGGTATGTGCTTGGCTTGCCTGGCGCGCTCCTTCTGATTTACGGTGCGTTTTACGGCATGTGGCCTTACATACCCACGTTCATAAGGACCATGATAATATCTAGCATAACCCTACTCCTTGGGGCTGCCTTCATACTCTACGGGTTTAGCCTTCATGAATCTCTACTTAGGTTTATTAGGATGTATGAAATTACCTTCTTCATATCAGCGTTGTCCATATTCTTCGATATAGTGTATGTACTATCGACATACTACATATTACGCCAGGAAATACCACTTTGGGGCGCCCTGAACCTCTTCGATTTACTAGGACTTGTGGTTGCCGCAATATTAACTGTTAATGTAGTGGAGGTCTACATGAAATATAGGGTTAAGCCCTTTGGTAGGATTGCCGCTGACGTCCTATTATCCTCATTCTTTGTGATTGTGGCTAGCGACTTGGTTGGCTACATGTTCGGCAAAGTAGGCACATACACCTTACTCTATACCTTAATGATCTATACCGTGATAGGATTAATAACACTATTTACGCTAGGTATTCTAAGGCGTAGGTATGGTGGAATTAAAGATCGAGGTAAACCAGGACCTAAGGGTTCTAGCGTACCACGAACTTGAGGCCTTGGTAGAACTTATTGGTGGTAGTCTAGAACTTGTTAGTGATTTACCCAACCTGGTGGTTAATTACGATGGTAACATTGATACCCTAAGGAATGTACTATGCAGGGCAGCATTGATCAAGCGTGTGTGGGTTATTGATCGAGAAAAGGAACATAAGCTTCTCGAGCTTGATAGGTCAAGATATAGAGTCCTAAGGAGAGGTAGGGAGGGCGGTTCTGTAACGATTGATTTACGCATTGCCAGGCTCCTAATTAACCTAGCGAGGGTGCGTGAGGGATCGTTATTTCTCGATCCATTTATAGGCACGGGCATGATCGCCCATGAAGCACTAATGGTTGGGGCGCGTGTGGTAGGCATAGACATTAATTACAAACCTCTCTACTCAATACACGATACATACATTGATTTGATAAATTCGGACTTCACACTAAGTCCCGTGAGGAATGAAACCATCGATTCCATAGCGACTGACCCACCGTACAATAGATTATCAATAATTGATAAGGATATAGAGGCGCTCTATAGGGAATTCGCTAACGAAGCATACAGGGTCTTGAGAATTGGTGGTTACATAGCCTTCTCACACCCAACGTATATTAACGCGCTTGATTGGTTCATGAGCCTAGGCTTCGAATTAGTTGGCGGGGGCTTGCAGTACGTGCATGGGGGTTTGTCGAGATTAATATACGTATTTAAAAAGTTTAATTAATTAGTGGTGATATTAAATACCGAGCAGTGTACGTAAATTCCTAGCCGCAGTTACAGGGTTTTCGGCTTGCGTTATTGCCCTACCAATAACTACTATATCTATGTTCGTTCCCCTAAGCTTTGGGGCTACATTCTCATTTATACCGCCAGCTATTGCGACACTTAAGCCATACCTGCTCTTAATATTTACGGCCTCTTTTATCAACTCATCTATGGTTAAACCCCTACTCCTCTGTACATCAATTCCTAAGTGAAGACCTATGTAGTCAGGTCTTAAACCCTCGTTTAGCAGCTCCCTAACCCTACCCTCTGGATCCTTAACACCTATCATGTCAACCACCGATTTACCACCAAGCCTCCTTGCTTCATTCACAAACTCCCTTATCGTCTCAATAGCCGCAGCACCAAGGACGCTGACGATACTCGCACCAGCCTCTATAGCCAACCTCGCCTCAAGGGCACCAACATCCATAGTCTTTAAGTCAGCCATAACCTCAGCGCTTGGACATGCAATCCTCAATGCGCTGACTATGAATATACCCGCCGCCTTTATCAATGGCGTGCCAGCCTCCACAATATCGATAGCACCAGCCTCGCATAACCTACGCGCAATATTAACGGCTAAGCTAGGCTCTGTCAGGTCAAGTGCCACCTGTAACTTCAATTTAACTCACCAGCTCCTAAAGATTATCTTGACAGGAATGCCCATCTTTAGTTCAACGAGTATTGGAACCTCGGCCTTATCACCAAGCTTCTTAGTGATAACGTCAAGGATGTCCCTAACCTTGGTTAGTGCCGATAACCTATCCACCATAGCCTTCCTACTCTCATCGAGTGCTTCATACTCATCGATAGGCCTTGGGTCGAATATTATCTTTAAGCCCGTAAGCTCTATTGCTGCGGATAAGGGTAACTGCTGGCCCTTGCCTACGATCTCCTCAATCATCTGCATTAGAGCCATGTACTTATCAGCCTTAACCTTTAGGTCACCCATCATACCCTCTATCTCCTTTATCCTCCTCTCTAGGTCGCTTATTTGGTTATTAACATAGTTAAGTAACTCCTTAACTCCATTAAAGACCATGATCTCTAGGTCTGGGGTAGTTGACATATCCCTTTCATAGTCTTGTGGTACTTTAAAAAAATATCGCTTATGAAAAATTGAGAGATAACACTATTCACGTTAACCACCAAGGACGCGCATAAATGAATTCCTCAACCACACCTCTCTCGTTTGGACTTAATGTGGTTAGGTCATCTAGTGATTTAATGGTTATGTACTCAACACGGCTTATTGAATTCTTCAAATTCTTAAGTGATACCATGGGTATTATATGCTTTATTGCATCTATTGCGTTAAGAATCTTTCTGCTTCTAATTACATACCACCGAGACCCCCTAATAAAGGGGCCGATAACGCTTGGGTCGTTAACGTACTTCCTCACGAAGTTCTCAACAGCCTCTGAATCAACATAGGGACCCTTATGTAACTCGTATGACGGTAACTCGAGTTGTTCGAGGGTAAGCATCAGCAATACAATGCTTTTATCATCACTCCAACTCATTGAGCGAATAATCCTAAAATCAAGTTCCCTAAGGTTCTTAATGAGCGTCGCCATTAGTCTCTTCGCCTCACCCCAAACCACATCTGGCGATGTACCGTTTGGGTATGGAATCCTCAATATGACCGTCGGTAACACCCTAAGAGGTTTTGGTCTTGCATGGTTGCTGAGGAAGAAGTCAATTCGTGGGTTCTTAATGAACTCCTTAGCCGCGGCTATCGCCATTGCCAGAGTCTCCCTACTAATTGATGCGGCAGCATTTCGGTTTGGATCCACTGGGTCTATTATTATGACTGGCGACTTGAATTTACGTATAGCATCTCTCTCATTGTATGTACCAGTCATATCTATGAACACGCGCTTCACAGACCACCTACTCATAGCCTTCACAGTATCCGTGAACGAGCCATAGTGAATCACCAATAGTTCGCTGACGTAGCCACTGAAGCCCTGTACCCTAATCTCGGCCCCATAAACGCCGATCGCCTTGAAGAACGCCTTTAGTAGCCTAACCTCTGTGTTCCTTTGCCCTAACCTTGATTTGACAAAATCTGTATGTAGCGGCGTCCTATCAGCTGCTGTAAAGGGTTTTTCACCTGGATTTATGCGTATACATGGTACAACGTCTATCTCGAAGCTATCAATTAATAATTGAATGTAGGGATGCTGCGCATACCTAATGTTCCACCTAAAACCCTTGTCTATTGCCACATCTATCAAGTCATTAATGACATTGCCACTTCTAACCTTATCAACATAACTTCTTGGAAGAACTATGAATATGTCAATGTCCCTATCCCCAGGTAACCAGGTGCCTTTGGCGACAGAACCTTGAATCGTAACATCAAAATCGTAATATCCACGCCTTGCCAATCCATCCCTTAGGGTATTTACCACCATGTTTGCTATACTGAATATCTTACTCTCCTCCTCGATGCTTGGCGTTACAATGCTCATCGCCTCCTTAATTATCTCATTAATGCCCATTAAGATGAGCAGTGCTGTGCTGTATAAAAACCACTTCTCAATTGCCCAACATACTTTCGAGTCTAGCCTTTACCTTTAGTAATAAATCCCTTATTTCATTCATGAAGTCCTCGTCGGTTATGAAATTACGTAGCTCCTCTATCATTTCATCAACGTCCATATCCACCGGATTCAACCCCAAACCTGCCAGGTAGGCTAGTATCTCGAGCGCTGCATCCTCACTTAAATTTTCATCCCTAACTACGTCTACTAGCACCTTACCTGTTATGTACAGTTTGAGCGTGTTTACGTCAGTATTTAACGCATGGGCTATTTTCTCATGATCACCTCCACGAAATTCATTAATAAGGGATTCAAAGCTACCATATCTCTCCCTAATCACGTTATCGAAGTATTGATTCACGGCCTTAACGTACTTCGAGTATATCCTTACCGCATCCTCAATCTCATTAATACCATCCAAGGCACCCTTGTATGCCATAACCGCACCTTCTGTCGTTAATTCATCAATTAAACCCTCGCTTATGAGATCTAGGAACTTGTCGCCAGCCTCCTCGTAAGTTCTCCAATCACCCTCCTCAATGGCTTTACATAGTAGGTAAAATGCTTCACATAAATCACCCTTCATCTTAACAACATCCCAATAACCCTCACCCAGGTTTCCACCACTCAGCACACCCCTACAGGCATTATAGTACTGCATTGCTTTCGATATGTCGCCATGGGTGAAGTAATAGTTGGCTAGTACCTCTGATGAGTCCATCATGCTTAAGACCTCATTAGCCCTCGCCTCATTAACACCAACAGCCTCCCTGAAGTTTATGACCGATGATGCGTACAGCTTCGATGCCTCCTCAATTACCCTCCTCTCATCATCATGCTTACCCTCATCATGTAGTCTCATTGCCTTAACCCTGAGATCCTCAGCCCTAGCTATCTTAGACATAGCCTCCATAAACCGCGCCCTACCACCATTGCCTAAGCCCTCATATATCACGGCAGCAGCACTAAACCTAGTAATTGCGTCTTCGTAAGCGGCAATTGAGTATAGGGCGATGCCCAGGGCTTCGTTTATTTTAGCGCCTAATTCACCTTTGACGTTTATATCTACACCCTCATCAATAGCTCTCACACCGGACTCTAAATCTAGGTCCATAACTGCTTGAATCAATGAAGGAACCTCGCTAAGCCCTATCAGCCTAAGAACCTTAATCACACCATCCTTAATACTACCATAATCTAGATCCTTAATAACCGAGTAATCACTAACACTTAACGAGCAAGAGGTATCACTACATGTTGTGGAATTTCTAAAGGCGCTATTAACAATTAGCTCCCTAGGTACGTAACCCTTAACCATATTAATGAGTATCGACGCTACAGAATTTGCAATGCACTCATGCTCCCAATGGCATTCATCGGGTATACTAACCATAAAACATCAACCTCTAAGCAGCTTACTTATTAATACTTAGCCCTCAACACGAAATATCGAGTCCCTAACGGCAGTGTAATAGGTAAAACCTCATTGTTGGTGAGTAGGTATCTGCTTTATCACGACATAGTAAAATTAATATTATCTAATGTTGTAAGTGATTATATGGGTAACTACGATGTAATAATCCTAGCCGGCGGATTAGCGACTAGGTTAAGACCCCTTAGTTATTCCCGCCCAAAGCCGCTGCTACCGATACTCGATAAGGAAATAATTGATTGGATAATGGAATCAATAACCAAAATACCGTTGAACAGAGTCTTCATATCAATAAGGTACATGGGCGACCTAATTAGGGAGCACATGGAGAGGGTTTGGGTTGACTTTAAGGATAAGTTGGTATTTGTAACGGAGGATAAACCCCTGGGTGATGCTGGACCAATATCACTAATAAACGATATGTATGAATTAACGGATACATTCCTCGTGATCTACGGAGACATATTCAGCAATATAGATTCTAAGGAATTAATCAACTTTCATGAGAAGGTTGGCGGCACCGCGACAATAACACTCACGAGAGTTGAGGATGTCTCTCGATACGGCGTTGCACAACTCGATGAAAACAATAAGATAATTAATTTTATTGAGAAACCTAAACAATACGTCGGTTCTAACCTAATCAACGCTGGCTTCTACGTATTCACTAAGGAAGTGATTAAGTTAATACCGAGGAATCCATCAGGTCAAGTAAAACTTGCCGTGGACGTAATACCCAAGTTGCTCAGGCTTGGTGAGGTGTATGGCTATATACATAATGGGCTTTGGTTCGATATAGGAACGCCCGAGGATTACCTAAAGGCGAACTTCAAGGTACTAATGGAGAGGTGCATAAATAATAATGATTGCATAAATACTGATCTACCATCATCCATCACCCTCCAGCCGCCCATTTACCTAGGCCCTGGTGTTACGGTAGGTAGCAACGCTGAGATAGGGCCTAACGTAATTATTCATAGCAATACGAAGATTGGGAATACGGTTAGGATAATGAACTCACTTGTGTTCGAGAGATCCTCATTATGCGATGGCGTCTATATATCGGGTAGTATAATTGGTAGTAATACGTATGTGGGTAAATGGGTTAGGATTGAGGATGGCGCCGTGATTGGGGATGGCGTTTATATAAAGGATTCCGTGTACATAGCCAAGAACACCAAGATTGGCCCGTATAGGGAGATCATGGAGTCCATATATAGGGATGGCGAGGTCATCCCTTGAAATTAAAATTTAAATACCGGCTCAGGGGCTAGGCTTCGAATGTCACAGGAGATTAGGCAGATAGTGAGGATTGGGGATACGGATTTGGATGGATTTAAGCCAGTAGCCTATGCATTAACTAAGATAAGGGGTATCGGTATATCAACCGCATACGCCATATGCAAGTACATTGGCGTGAATCCAACAATTAGGTTGGGACAGCTTGATGATGAAACAATCAGGAAGCTTGATTGGGCGGTCAGGAACCTATACCAATTCGCGCCTGGGTGGTTTGTGAATAGACCAAAGGATCCAGAGAGTGGTAGGAACATGCACTTAATTGGTGCTGACCTGGTGCTTGCGGCTAAGAAGGATGTTGATTTAATGAAGAAGTTAAGAAGCTGGAAGGGCATTAGGCACAACCTGGGGCTTAAGGTTAGGGGCCAGAGAACCAGGACGACTGGTAGGCTGGGGCTAACGATAGGCGTAACTAAAGGTAAGACCGCTGGGGGAGCTGGTGGCGGTGGAAGTAAATAATTCAATCCTAATTCCATCCTTTTCATTCCATTCTCTAATTTATTATTTTATTGAATGCATAAGCTCTCATGTGTGTTTATCGTTATTTCTTTATATATTGTAGTTTGACTAAATGCATTTTACACCCGAAGAGAAAGTAATTTAAAAGGATACACAGTGATGAATTATGATCAAGCATGAGCATCGCGAAACCATTAATTAAGCCTGAATTTAAGATACTTAGGCCCGATAATGAAAAGGAGGTTATTGATCTATATAACTCATTAAGCAGTGAAAGTATTTATTATAGGTTTAGGGGATTCTTTAAGGATTTCGAGAAATACGTTAGGTCCGTCTTCTCAGACCCACGTAATATCGTGTATGGAGCTTACGTCGATGGAAAACTCGTTGGTGTTCTAGAGGCTGTTTATCTAAGTGATGGATGTTATGAGATGGCTATTGTCGTTAGGGATAACTATCAGGGTAAGGGTATAGGTACGAGACTTGTAGCCTACGCAATAAATGATCTAAGGAGTAGGGGTGCTAAGACATTGATAGCGTACACAACGCCAGACAATTACAGGATACTGACAATATCGAGGAAGTTCCATGGCGTAATAAAGTGTATGTACGATGAATGCACCACAATATTTAATCTCCAGGCAATAAATGTTGATCAATTTTTAAATTAGCAAACAAAACAAAGCTTGCGTGGAACACCTAGTAATATTATTGATGGAGTCCTCACTCGAAACGATACCTAAGGAGTTATTGGGCGACCCAGTAATAATTAGGGATGCAAGGAGAGTGCGTAGAGAGCCAAGGTACTTGATTCTCGATAGAGCAAGACATCATAGTGCAATGATTAAATTAAGTAATGCTGAAAAGAGGGGTAGGCCCGATATTATTCACCAAGCGTTACTGACGATTCAGAGCAGTTTACTGGTACGTAATGGATTCGTCAAGACCTACATACATACGATAGGTAATGTCATAATTGACGTGGATCCCGAAGTTAGGCCACCTCGTAATTACAACAATTTCATAGGCCTTATGAGCCAATTATTTAAGGAGGGTAGGGTGCCGCCTGCGGGTAAGCCCTTACTTAAGATATTAGGTGGTGATGTTAAGTATGTGTTTAATGTTGAGAGGCCTGATCGTAAGATTCTCCTTGATGATGTTAAGGGGAGGGAAATCACTATGGGTGATTTTATCAATTACTTAATGAGTTTCAGGGTGCCATTGATAATGATTGGTGGGTTTCCAAGAGGATCCTTTAGTGATAGCACCTACTCATTAGCTGATGATGTATTTAAGATTGGTAAGTACACGATGGATACTGCATCAATACTGTGTAGGGTATTATTTTTCCTGGAAATGAAACTCGGCATTCTTATCTAACGTTGAAATACTTATTAATCTCTAAAGCCTGTTTTAGGGCTAAGTGCCTACTCATGTGTGGTATTATTGGCATTACGTCTCTGCAGGGCAACTTTAGGGAACCCATTGGTAAAGTAGTCAGGAGGTGCCTTGAGAGGTTGGAGTATAGGGGTTATGACTCTGTTGGTATAGCCGTAATTAGGGGCAGTAGTATAGAGGTTAGGAAGGGTAAGGGTAAGATTGCTGAGGTCAGCGTCAGGTTAAGCTTCGATGAGGTTGATGGGCTAACAGCCGTTGGACACACCAGGTGGGCTACTCATGGTAAACCAAGCGATGAGAATGCACACCCACATACAGATTGCACGGGAGGGGTTGCCGTTGTTCATAATGGCATAATCTCGAACTTCTTGGAACTTAAGGAAGAATTGACTAGGAAAGGGCACGTGTTTAGGAGTGAAACTGATACCGAGGTTTTGGCTCACTTGATAGAGGAGTATTTAAGGATGGGCTATAAACCATTTGATGCCTTCAAGGCTGCTCTTTCAAAAATACGTGGTGCCTACGCATTCGTTGTTGCTATGGCTCAGGAACCAAATAGGCTGTATTTTGCGAGGAATACCTCACCGTTGGTTATCGGTATTGGCAATGGTGCCAACTTCATCGCCAGTGATATCCCAGCCTTTCTCGAGTTCACAAACACGGTCATCGTACTTAGAGACGGAGAGTATGGTTACATCGAGCCCGGCAAGGTCTATATTGAGAGGGACGGAGTACCTGCTAATGTAGAGGAGAGGATTAGGCTCATAAGTTGGACACCGGAGATGGCCAGTAAGGAGGGTTATCCGCACTTCATGCTTAAGGAAATACATGAGCAACCCATAGCAATTAACTCGACATTGGCAGGTATCGATGAGAAGGCATTTAATGAGGTAGTTAACGCAATACTAAACTCCAGGAAGGTCTTCATCCTGGGTGCGGGCACTTCGTACCATGCTGGCCTCATTGGCGATTACCTATTCACCTCAATGCTGGGGCTTGACACACATACTTTAATATCATCAGAGTACAAGAAGTACCTCAATTCCATTAGTGATGGGGATATAGCGATAGCAATTAGCCAGTCTGGTGAGACAATAGATACGTTAGTTGCCATTAGGGCATTTAGGGAGAGGGGTGCTAAGATAGTTGCTGTATCCAACGTGATCGATAGCGCAATACCTAGGGAGTCAAACTACGTAATATACACCAGAGCTGGTCCCGAGATTGGTGTTGCAGCCACGAAAACGTTCACGACACAACTCGTGGTATTAACAGTATTAGCCCTCAAAATGGGGATTGCCATGGGGAAACTTACGAATAATGAATATAGGGGCATGATGGATTTGCTCAATAAGGTGCCCAACCTAGTCCAGGGTGTAATGACTAATGTCGAAGGTAAAGTTAAGGCTCTTAGTGGATACATAAGTAGGAAACAGAGCACATATTACCTGAGTAGGGGTATTGGTGTACCATTGAGTATGGAGGGTGCGTTAAAGTTGAAGGAGATAGCTTACATACATGCCGAGGCATACCCAGCCGGTGAGAGTAAGCACGGCCCAATAGCGCTGGTTGAGGGTGGGTATCCCGTCGTATTTTCGATATTAGATGATGATAACGTGGATGCCTTGCTCGGCAATGTAATGGAGATGAAGGCTAGGGATGCGTACACAATAGGTTTAGTTCCTGAGAAGTACGTGGGCAAATTCAAGGAATTACTGAGCGTAACCCTTGAGATGCCTAATATTGATTATAGGGTGGCCCCCATAGTGTATGTAATCCCCATGCAATTGCTTGCGTACTATACAGCGGTTGCTAAGGGCTATGATCCGGATAAACCAAGGAACTTGGCGAAGACCGTTACTGTAGAGTGATAGCCATGGGCTACTCAAGGGAAGTGATTGGTGTGGTATTGGGTGGCGGTAAAGGCACTAACATGGAACCACTGACACCACACCTTGAGAAATCACTCATTCGATTACTCGGAAAACCGTTAATCTATTACCCTATAAAGAACTTGGCGCAACTAGGACTGAGGAGGATGTACGTAATTTCCCGAAATCCCCAGAGAATAAGTAACGAGTTGGGACGTTACTTTGAGGGAGTATCCCTAGAGAGTATCGGGCAAGGTGGTGATGATCTAAATAGCGCATTGAAAATGGTAAAAGAGGTTTCCGGTAAAGGTACCACATTAATATCGTTTGGTGACGTAGTGCTGCCTCAGGAAGCTTATGAATTAGCGTTGAATAGTCACGTAAATTCCGGGAAGGCTATAACCGTGCTCATGACACCATTGTCAGATTTACAGGGGTATTTCGAGGTTGAGGTGGTCGATGGTGTCGTGATTAACAAGGTTTCAACACATAAATCTGGTTATGCATGGACAGGAATACTCGTTACCGAGAGGGACTTCTTAAACTCACTTTATGAGCTAGATGGCGATATTAATGGTGCGTTAAGATTGTTTAGAAGTAATGTTAATGTCGCACTATGGAGCGGGTGGTTTGTTGATGTCAGTTATCCATGGGACCTACTATCAGCTATTAAGTATTTATTAAGCGACTTAAGTGAGGCTAGGGTTAGTAAGGATGCCGATATATCACCAAAGGCCATGGTCGAAGGTCCCGTAATAATAGACGCCGGCGCCAAGGTGGATCATGGTGCAATAATTAGGGGGCCCGTGTACATTGGTAATGACGTTTATGTCGGTAATAATGCGATCACTAGGAATAATACATCGCTGGAGGAGGGCGCCGTTATAGGTGCTGACGCTGAGATAACGGAGTCACTCATTGGACGTAAAGCCACTGTAGGTAGGGGTTCATTCATAGGTAGCTCAATAATTGGTGATGAAAGCACAATAGAACCAGGTGTTGTTACACTAAACGTGTTACCCACTGGCGTTGAGGTGTCGCACCTGTCGCCCGTTATTATTAAGGGTAAGCAGTTGGCGAAATTAGGCGCAATAGTTGGGCCGGGAACTAGGATAGGTGCCAACTCCGTGATATATCCAGGATCTATAGTTGAGGCAAATAAATACATACAACCACTTTCAATATTGAAGTAGCCCATTCATGATGCACCTTGAGGTTTTTACATCAAGGAGGGATTACGTATTAGCATTAGGTAAGGGCATTGATTTAACGCCTAGGTGCGATTACATGCCTTGGTTATGGAACGCGTACGAGCTATTGGGCGTCACTGTTGATCAGTGTATTAATGATGAACCAATAATGAGGTATATAGGCATAAACCAGAGGCTACGAAGAGAACGAAGCATAAAAACCTTGCTTAATCTAAAGAACGAACTTACTAAGACTAGGAGCGAACTAAGGAAAAATTGCACCGATGAGCTGCTGTGTCTCTCAAATAGAATCTATGAATACTCAAGGGCGATAAACGCACTATATAGATACTACTTAAGGTTAAATGATCTAAGCCCCCTAGAAATCTCGAAACTATCGATCGCCCTCACTAGGTATAACTTACCTACCCTAGGTCTCGAGGTCTATGATGAGCTGCTTCGTTTATCAACTCTCGATGAACTAAAATACTTAACATTCTTGTCCATACTTAATCCGATAGTATGGCCTACGCACATTACGGTAGATACGAAGGTACTACCTCACCTAAATTGGATCCTTGCATACTTCAATGATCACTATCTAATACTCATCATTAGTTTAGGTAGGGCTTACATTGTTAGTGATTTAGACATTAATATCAATGGTGGGAGATCCGTACTCAGTAATGATTATGAGGTTAGGAACGTATCTAATGACCACGTAATTGCTAGGATTGAGTCGAGAAATGGGCATGGATTACTATTCATTGGTAATTGGAGTGCTCACGCTATTGAATTCCCGCTAGATTTTAAGCCTAGAGAGGGCTCTGTTAAGGGTATGTTCCTTGATGTAAACCTAACCCAGCTAGTGCCCATCATAATTCCTCCACGGGACTATCTCTCCATTAAATACAACGTCTAGGAATTATTTGATTAAGCAACCCTTGGCGCTAGGTAAAATTGCAATGACCCTATTGCGAAATCCATGGTTAACTTCAGAGGCTTATTATTGTCAAACTCTATAGTGACCGTATCACTCACCTGCCTCATAGGTCTAACAAAGTCCAGTAATAACTCTATGGCGTATGTCGAATTATGAGATCCCTGAACCGAGTATTCATAAAATACCTCATCACTGCTCGTGTATGTGGTTTCTAAGGCCTTACCACCCTCACCCTCAGCAATTATCGAGAACTTATCCTCATCAACTACGAACCTCACGGAATCCGAGATCTCACCGGCAGCGCTTATTACGTCTAGAAATGCGTCCATGTCCATCCTAACCCTGACCGGGTACTCCAACTTAGGTTCCGGCACCTCCTCCTCCGCTATGTTAATTATTGGTATACCAAACCTTCTATGGAAACCACCCTCCTTACCCTTCTTGGTGTATATGGTTATGAAGAATTTGTTTTTACCCATGTCCACACCAAGCTCTACCTTATCTCTAGCTCCAATCCTCTTCAATATCTTCTTGACTAGGTCGAAGCTTATGCCTACCTTCAACTCCTTAGTGACATTGTATTCCTCGAGGCTTGAGCCTGGTATATTCAATATAATTAATGATACCTTGCTTGGATCTATCGACTTCATCTTAATACCTTCAGTATCAATCACGAAATTCGTTTCCTGGAGTAAATTGGCCAATGCCGTGAATACATACCTAAACTCCTTGCCCTTAGGGAACATTATCCTATAGTACTCCTCAGCCTCAACAACACCACCTCCCTCAGCACCGCCCGCTTCCTCACCTAACTCCTCACCTTCCTCCTCAGTAGCCTCCTCTGGCTCTTCGCTCTCCTCCTCACCCTCCCCAGGGCTCTCTTCCCTCTCTGGCTCCTCACCCTCAAGCATAGTTAATTAATCAAGGCATCCTAGTTTAAAAGGCTTTTATTGATCCAACCAGGGTAATTTTATTGCAAATATTGCCGCCGCCTTAGCGACCTTTGGAAATAGAAATGTTCAGCAATAGACCCTAGCTTAAAATACCTCTTAGGTAAGTAATTGGTGTAGTAATTAATGCCGTACCTAATCATGGGTATTGACGATATGGATGCGGAGGATGGTGGGTGTACAACGTACGTCATGTACTCATTCATAAAGTATTTGGTCAATGATGGTCTCGTAAATGACGTTATTGGGTTACCAAGGTTGACGAGGCTTAATCCATATGTCCCGTTTAAGACAAGGGGCAATGCTTCATTATCCATAATCCTTAAGGTAGATAGTGAGGATGCAGCCAGGGATTACGTTGAATTAATGCAGGTCATTGCCGACCAAATGGTGAGGAGAACAGGCAAAACCAGCCCTGGTATTGCATATATAGTTGTCGATGATCTAGAGAAAATGCCTGATAGATTGACCTGGTTTTATGGAAAAAGCGTTAGGGATGTTGTGAACATGGATCTCGCACAGAGGGTTTCTGAGAAGGTTGGCGCGAAATTAATCGGAGGTAGAGGTATCATCGGTGCGTTGGCGTCGATAGGGTTTGTACCGAGGGACGCTACATACGAATTCATAGCCTATAGGAACGAGGATTCCGAGAGACCAACCATTGATACCCAGGACGTTACCACCTGGGATACAGCAACTAAACCATTCACATTCCTTAACATTGATGGGACTCACGTACTCATAGAGCCTCATGGACCTGATCCCGTGCTGTTCGGTGTTAGGGGTGATTCCCCATACCACGTGATATCCATGGGTAATTACTTGGCTAATAAGTACGGTGCCATTGGCTGGATTGTGTATTTAACGAACCAGGGTACGGATGAACATAGAACCCACTTGGGCAAGTATATACCTTACAGGAACGTGGATGTTATAGGGATTATAGTTAGTGTGAGTTTTGATGAGCATGGTCACGCGCACATTAAATTGGATAATGGAATGAGGGCAATAGCATACAGGCACCTGGGTATTTCTAGGGAGCTATCAAACTGCGTTGGTTGTCTCGTAGACATATGGGGTGGTGTAAAGCCCGGTGAGGAGAACACCATCTACGTAGAGGGCATCAGGGTATTGCATGACAGGGAGATTGAGGTTACAAACCCCAGGTGTCCGAGGTGTGGTGGTCCCATGGAATCTCTGGGAAGGGTGGGAATCTTGAGGTGCAAACGATGTGGGTTTAAGGATAAATTACCCAGGGTTATCTCGGCAAGGAATAGGTGGTTCCTCATCAATCCGAGGGAGAGCGAGTATAGACACTTGATGAAGCCCATCGAGCGAGTTGGTCTTGAGGGTCTTGCTCTCTATATACCTAAACCACTTCTATGGGTTTATTGATCACTATAGAGAAAGGTTTTTAATAGGCACATTTTACGATGTCCAAGAGGAATTATGAAGCTTGAAGCAACCATCGAAAGTAGAGTTATGAATACACTTAAGGTGACCCTAAACGCTAAAGGTAGTGAGTACGAGATTAAGATTCAGCGGTTAAGTCGGTTAGTTCGGCTTCGGAAATTAATGAATCTTGGACTTTAAACTTGTTAATAAATAGTCAAGGAACTCCGGCAACTCCTCCTCACGCACCCAAAGCTTTACAGGTAATTCAAGGTTCTCGTTATACTTATGCCTTATACCGACGGGATACTCAACAACTTTCATGGCTGATATATCGTTCTCAGAATCACCCATGTACATTATGGGACCCGTTATATTCATGAGCTCCTTAAGTTTGGTAACTGCATAGCCCTTATCGATTGGTATACCTGGATATATATCGATGAATGGGTGACCCTTGTATTTAATGACCCTAAAGCCTAGGTCCTGGGCTCTCCTTATTACGTCCTCAAGGGCATCCTTATTTATTGAACCTTTACGTCTCCAATCAATACTTAAACCACTTATTAATACACCGGCATGTTTCACCTCTAAGTAAGCGTTCCTCAAGCTATCAATACCTTGAATTATTTCTATTAATTCTCTAAATCTATCCTGCCAGTTGTGTAAATCCTCATGAATGTAACGCACATCCCCAACCCTAATTTCAAACCCGTAAGTACACGCCCATGCCTTGGCGAAGTCGGTCCTTGGTATCAGGAAGTCACAATCCTTAGTACTAATTACTGCTATGGGTATGTACCTGCCTAATTCGACCAGTTTTTCATGAACATTCGAGAACGGTTTACTTAACTCCCTAGCAATATCTATTGGCGCTATCGTTCCATCATAATCTGTAAACACAGCCTCGACACTTCTTAACCAGTCAATCTCGAATTTCATACAGTCCCACAGAAAGTTGGCGCTAAATTAAGGTTTATTTTTCCGTTAAATGTTCGTGTATTGATGTACCTTGATAAGTATGAGGAGAGAATGTTACGTGGTGACTACGGGGACGTCGTTGCAAAGGCAATGCAAGTCATTGTTAAGGTTGGTGAGGTATTAAAGGCGGATCGGCTCGTTGAGATAGAAACTGCACATATCGCCGGTGTTTCGTACCTAACAATAGGCGATCCAGGGCTTGAGTACCTCGAGGATTTAGCAGGATCTGGTGCTAGATTCCATGTATTCACTACTGTGAATCCCGTGGGTATCGATATTGCCAATAATTGGGGTATAGATGAGAAATTCGTAAGGAAGCAATGGGATATAATAAACGCACTCAGGTCCATGGGCGCAAGCCTATGGCTAACATGCACACCCTACGAATACATGCGCCTAAGGCCTAGGACATACCATGCATGGGCTGAGTCTAATGCCGTAGCGTACATAAATGCTGTTTACGATGCATGGACGGAGAAACTTCCCGGACCTTTTGTAGTTTTATCGGCATTGGTTGGTAGGGTACCTAGGTATGGTCTTTACACAATCGAGAATCGTATACCGACTCACATGGTTAAGGTGAACCAGGATAAGGCTCTGGATAATCCATTAATTGCGGGACTCATTGGAAAGAGGATCGCTGAGGTTGTTGGTGATGGAAAACCATACCTAATCATTAAATCCAACTCCAATGCGGTAATTAAGCAGTTATTGGCTAGTTATGCAACGTACTCACCCCACGCATTCATGATAATAGGCGATTTAACGCCGAATTACCGTAATTACTTGAGCATGGCAGATAAACCCGAGGTGATAGAATTAGATGTTTCAGAGGTGATGAAGGATGCCGTGGTTCGAGAGGGGGATTTCGATGCCGTATTCCTTGGATGCCCTCATTACGGTATTGAGGAAATCACTGCAGTTATAAACTACGTAAGTGGTAAAGGGTGGAGAAGAGCCACAAAGCCTGTTTACATAGCTACAACACCCTTTGTCCTAAAGCAGTTAGATCCTGACATAGTGAGTAAGTTAAGGGGGTCAAACATACACCTGGTTCTATCAACATGCCCTGTGGTCTCGCCATTCCTAAAGAGCGTTGATGTTAATAGGGTTGCTGTGGAGTCTGTGAAACAAATGTACTACCTACCTAAGATGGTTAGTATTAATTACGTGAGTTGCTACGGTATTGAATGCCTAGATGCCGTGTTTAACAGCTAGGATTATCATTATGAGACACGACATGATAAAGACAGAGCCCTAAAGGGGAGGTGTCGCGTAAGTCTTTACTGAATGCTTAATGTGGTGCTTTTAAAAAGAGCAATTGTACTATACTATTTTAATGAAGAGGGTCGTTTCGTTCGATATAGATGGGGTCTTAGTAAATTCGGAGGATAGATTGAGAATGTGCATTAAGGGTGATAATGAGGTTGATTGGGATTGCTTTCTCGACTGTGATAAATTACCCCTTGATAAACCAAAGCCTAGGATCATTGAGTACCTAAACTTCATTAGGAGTAGGGGGGTTGCTATAATAATAGTCACGGGCAGGAGGGAGTCAATGAGGGATTGCACAATTAAGCAATTAAACTCCTTCGGTGTATATGGTTTCGAGGGCTTGTTCATGAGGCCTGATGGCAATACGGAACCCGACCCAATCTATAAATCATGGATGATACGGAACTTATTAAGGGAATTCCACATACTCGTGCACTTCGATGATAACCCAAACACAGTAAGTACATTATTAAATACAGGGATTGATGCCGTAGTCATATCATAATCGGGATGTTCATGGCTAGGATTGGTATATTAAAGGTAAGGGGTGCGATGCCTCATTACGAGGAGTTGCCATTCAACATATATGTAGATGAATCCGGAATGATTAGGAATCTCGATGCGTTGATAATTCCGCCAGGCACACTGGTGGAGTCCAGGGTTTTAGAGAGATATGGTTGGCTAAGTAGGGAGGTTTGGGATTTCGTTGAGAGAGGTGGTATCGTAGTTGGTGTTTGCTCGGGAGTTCAATTTCTCTCCAAGAGCATCAATCTAAACGTCAGAGGTTTACCTGGCTATGTTGAAGGACTTGGTGTGCTAAACATATCCTTTGAACCATTGATTGTCACAGGACCTGTTCTGGTTAAAGTAATTAATGAGTCATGGGCGACGAGGGGTCTCGTTAATACGGAATTGGGTGGTTGGCAAGCTCATACCTATGGCAAAATCAACGTATTAAACAACGACGTACAAATTGATGGAGTATCCACAATAGCTAGGTACAACTATAGAAATGCTACGTTGGAAACACCTACCTTGGTGTCTTCAAGAAAGTATAGGGTGTTTGGTACGATGGTTCACGGAATCCTAGGCCCTAATTCACCCATAAGTAAGAACCTATTTCATGAACTAGACATTTACGATGAGCGTATAATTAGGGAATACTATAAATTAAGTGATGAGAGGGCTTGGACACCACGTGGAGATGCTTCAAGGGTTCCAAGAATTATTACCGTAGTCTCCACAATGACGGGTGAGGGCAAGACCTTACTGACCAGCGCACTGGTGCATTGCTTAAGTAGGGAGGGTTATTACGTGGGTGTTGCCAAGCTTGGTGGTGATATTAGGGATTTACACCCAAGCCTCTATATACTCAAGAGACCATTCAAACCCTGGATGAGTATGATGCTTAGGTGGGGCGATAAGGCTCTAGGCTGGGTGGAATGGCGTGATGTCCTAAGAAACGCCGCAAGCCTGGGCCTGGATTACCTGGTTGTGGAGGGTGTGATGGGGTTATTAACGGGTAGCTCGAGGGATTCTAAGGATGGGTTTTCATCAACTATTGGTTTCGTAAACCAGGTAAATACTGATATTGTATTAATTGCCTCGGCTACGTATGATGGCGTTGAGGGGGCAATCTTTAGGTTGAGATCCTACATTAAGGAATTGATTAAAATTAATAGGAAGCCGATGATTGTTGTATTGAACAATGTGTATCATGGTATCCACGAGGATGATGAGGTGGTTAGGTTTAGGAGGGAACTTGAGGGCCTATCAATGCGATTAATAACTATAGACACTATTCCTATTTCCTCAAAACCTGAGGAATTAATTGACTTGGGTGATTACGAGGAGGCTGCGGTTAAAATATCGAAGGAATCATTATGTAAGTACCTAATAGAGTCATTGAGCGTATCATAAATTCTATTGATAAGTAATCATTTATCCAGTGTATGATTATGTCAGGTATGATGTTGCCTGTAATGACATAAATAAGCCCCGAAATTATACCGTAAATGAGTATGTATGCTAGGATTGAAAGAAGGGATACCAAGTTGTTTATTCCGTACACCGCCAGGTAAACGGGTATGTGGGCTAGCGTGAAGTATACGGCACTCACGATTATCGCAGGTATTGTATTAATTATTGGCGATTTACCATAATCCCTGGGCAACAACCTATTTAGAATAAAGCCCCTAAACACAACCTCCTCACTAATCGCTATTGGGTATAATGTGTATATGAGGGTAAGTATGTTAGGCAGTGGGATTCCAGGTATCACGGATAATGGTAACAACCCACTTATTAAGAACCAAACCACTGCCAGGGCAATGACCGCAGGTATTGTTATTAAACCAAGGGTGGGCTTCCACGAGAAACCAAGCTCCTTACCCAAACCACGTAACCTACCTCTATGAACAATAATCAAAGCCACAATCACCACATACAGGTATGGAGCTAGGTCACTAAGTAGATATGTTGAGACAAGACTTAGCGGATTACCTAATGAACTGACTAATGTTTGCGTTATTGATGATGCTATGTCATATCCTCCCGTTGGTATGTAGGGCATGTAAGTTATGAAAACAGGTATGACTATTGCTATTATCAATATTGTTGGCCAGATGATGTCGCCAAAATACCTACCCATCACTGCACGATGAGTACTTGGCTTAAAATTTCTACTCTCAACATTAATCGCAATTAGGGCTTGTATCCAATAAGCCAGTAGTACTGGTTGGGGTGGGGCGACGGCTTAATAAATCAAGTTAATACTAGATTAAAATGAGGAATGAAGGCTAGGGATATTGAGGAAGAGGAGGAAGAGGAAGTTGAGGAGAAGGATGAGGAATTGGAAGAGGAGGAAGAGGAGATCTCAATAAAGGCGGAAACACCACAAAATACGCCACCATCGATCGTGCTTGCCGTGACTTATGATGGGAAGGTTGGTAAGGCGTTGGTTAAGTTGTATGATCCCGTTAATGACCGGGTTTACTTCTGGTATGATAATACGGGCCATAAGCCGTACCTACTCACTGATGTAAAGCCTGAGGAATTAATTACTAAATTTACTAAGGTAATACTTCACCCTGGATTCAGTCATTTAGAGGCTGTGGAGAAATACGATGCATTGAATGATGGGAGGGTTGTGCTCACAAAGATTTGCGCTAAGGACCCGTTAAGTATTGGTGGCAAGGCCGATTCAATCAGGGAATTGCTACCAAAGACCTGGGAGTCGAGGATCAGATACCACCTTTGCTACATATTCGATAATGAGATAATACCTGGCATGTTTTATAGAATTGAGGATGGAAAGTTAGTCAAGGTACCCATTGAGGTGCCTAGCGAGGTTGAGGATTTCGTTAAGAAGCTCTATGCTAACGACCCAGACTTCCTTGAGGAAGCCAGTAGGTGGATACCCCTGTTCCAGGCACCCGTACCGAGCATAAAGAGGCTATCGATCGATATAGAGGTATTCACACCACAGGAGAATAGGGTACCTAATCCCAGGGAGGCTAATTACGAGATAATCTCGATAGGATTGGCAGGTAGTGATGGCTTGAGGAAGGTGCTTGTGCTTAGGAGACCTGGTATGGAATTGAGACCTGAGGATTTAGATGAGTTACTTTATGATGATGTTGAGGTTGAGTTCTTCGATAGTGAGTATGATATGCTTAGGGAGTTCTTCTCAATATTGCTTCAATACCCAATACTGATAACATTCAATGGTGATAATTTTGACCTACCGTACATATACCACAGGGCCTTAAAGCTGGGGTTCAAGAAGGAGGAGATGCCAATCACCATTAGGAGGAACGAGGCTTCCATAGCCCTTGGCGTGCACATTGACCTATACAAGTTCTTCAACATAAGAGCAATCGAAGTTTACGCCTTTGGTGGTAAGTATAGGGGTTTGGATAGAACACTTGATACGATAGCCCATGCCATAGTTGGCATGTCAAAGTTGAGCAGGGAGAAAACAGTCTCCCAGATGACTTACGTTGAGTTAATAAACTATAACTTCAGGGATGCATTCCTTGGGCTCTACCTAACAACCTACGACGATAACCTAGTACTGAGATTAATAATACTGATGTCCAGGATATCAAAGACGCCACCAGATGACTTGGTGAGGAGCCAGATTTCTGCGTGGATAAGGAACATGCTTTATTACGAACATAGGAGGAGGGGATGGCTAATACCTGAGAAGGAAGACATAATCAAGAACAAGGGCGAAGTGGCTACCAAGGCCATTATTAAGGGTAAGAAGTACGCAGGTGCCATAGTTCTTGACCCAATGCCTGGTATGTACCCAAACGTCTACGTACTAGACTTCGCCAGCATGTACCCCTCGGTCATAAAGAGGTGGAACATATCGTATGAAACTGTCAAGTGCCCGGATGAGAAGGCAAAGAACAACAAGCCAATACCAGAACTACCCCATTGGGTATGCAATGATAGGAGGGGCTTGACTGCATTAATCGTGGGACTACTCAGAGACTTGAGGGCCTATGTCTATAAGAGACTTGCTAAGACGGCACCTAGTGCCGTACTTAAGAGCTACTATAACGTAGTCCAAAGCGCATTGAAGGTTTTCATAAACGCATCTTACGGCGTCCTTGGTGCCGAAATATTCCAATTGTATTGTCCACCTGCCGCTGAGTTAACGACGGCACTTGCTAGGTATGTACTCTCAAGAACCGTGCTTAAAGCCCTGGAGCTTGGGTTAGTACCCATATATGGCGATACGGATAGCCTCTTCATATGGAACCCAAGTGAGGAAAAGCTTAAGGAGTTGATCAATTGGGTTGAGAGGGAGTTTGGGATAGAAATTGAACTCGATAAGGTCTACAGGTTAATTGCCATGAGCGGAAGGAAGAAGAACTATGTTGGCATATCGAGCGATGGTGAACTGGACATAAAGGGCTTGGTTGGGAAGAAGCGCAATACGCCTGATTTCGCGAAGGATGCATTCAATGATGTACTACGGTTGCTCTCTGACATAAGAAGTCTTGATGACGTTGGTAAGTCAATAGAGGAGGTTAGGGATAAGGTGAGGGATTACTATAGGAAACTACAAAGGAGAGAGATACCACTCAATAAGCTGGCAATAAGGACAGCCTTAACTAAACCCCTCGAGTCGTACACCAAGAACACACCGCAGCACGTGAAGGCCGCATTACAGCTTAAGAACCTGGGGTATAAATTGGGGCCTGGTGACATAATAATATATGTAAAGACGACAGGTAAAGACGGTGTTAAACCAATACAGTTGGCTAGGATTGATGAGATAGACCCTAATAAGTACATTGAGTACCTAAGGACATCCCTGGAGCAGGTCCTTGACGCCTTTGGAATAGAGTTTGAGAGTATAATGGGTTCGTCGATAATCGATAATTACTCATCATGAAAAGAATAAAATCAAGACGATCACTCCTCAAGGAACTCCTCGCCCTCTGGTGATAGTGATGAAAGTATGTTATTGATTACCTGGTTAATGATGTCATCGTTTATGTAGGGCATTATCACGACAAACTTGTCGGCCTCCATGTCCTCCCCCATCCACCTATTGCTGTATATTATCTCATACGTGGGTATCTCAACCTCAGCCTTATTACCAACCCTCTTAACGCCGTATTTTTCCACCTTCTTATACAAATCCTTACTTAATGGCAAGTCAAGATTTATTGTTTGGGGAACCTTAAGAACGATGAAATCGGACTCCTCAGGGTTCCACCTATCCAACAGCCTCTTAACGTAGTTCTTCACCGTATCCACAAGGTTAGCCTTCACAACCTCCTTATTGGCTATGCTCTCCCCCTCCACATACACAACGACATTCTCGCCCTCTTCAGGCATAATCCCTGGTTAATTCCGGGGCTTGATTAATAAAAATTGCGGACACGCCAATCAAGACACGCAGAGTCAGTAAATAAGGGCCATCATTAACTTAATCATCAAATTACGGACATCTCATGGGCCCCCACCTAATGACTTAGCTACGACTAACAATCTCTCTATGGCTGTGACGTTAGTTAATACTGCCAGCAATAGGAGCCCGTAAAAGATTATGGATCCTAACTGAGTAATAATGTATATTATGAGTATGGCCAGAATAAGGAGCAACCTCTCCTCCCTCTCAAGAAGCCCAACACCAAGCATCCTAACGCCAAGCGCCTCTGCCCTAGCCCTGGCGTAACTAGTCATTAGGGAACCAAATAATGCAAGCAATAGAAAGATGGTACCTAGGAAGCCTCCATCATGTATTAACCAGAGGTCGATTAGGGCTATGAAGTCGATATACCTATCCAACGTTGAATCAAGAAAGGCCCCTAGTTTAGATGTACGTCCCCAGTACCTTGCAACTAAGCCATCAAGCATATCGAAACCGCTGGCCAGTGTTAGTAATACTAGGGCTGTAATGTAAGTCCAATATACGTGCATCAACACAATAAGCGGTGTTGGGAAAGCTATTAGTAGAGATGAGACAGTTAGGATATTAGGGTTCCTAGGTAAAATCTTGATAAGGCCCTTTTCTAGGGCCCTCCTTCCAATCCTCTCTATCTCATCCTTAAGTTTGCCGAGAACCACAATCGACACCACAACTAAATACATCCTTAAGTATTGTGGATATAAAATCCCTAGCCTTGAGCCACAACTCCACGGTCTCCGGCCTCAACCTATACATCTTCGAATCACCACTCATGAAGGTTTCAACTAAGCCATCCTTCTCCATCTTGTAGAGGACTACGTAGACACCCACGTTCGTTATATCAATGTTAAAGCGGGTTTTAACCTCCCTTGCAATCTCATAACCATACATGGGCCTATCCATCAATAACCTAACCACGTAAATCCATAGATTCTCCTTGGTAAGCTTCGTCATGAGCCTTACCAATGCCTTTTTACCCGTGGACATATTAGGGACTTAACCTGGGCGAGGAATTAATACTTTTTATGAGGTGGTGCTCATTCGTAGTATGCCGTGTTACATAAGCCAATAGAGAAAGGTTTAATAACCCATCACTTACATAGCCTCGATGTCACTAAAGGGAACTACATTCCTAGAAAGTGTGTTACAAACTCTAAAGAGAGCTACAGAGTTAGGAGGATATCCACAGGAGGTCTATGAAATACTAAGTAGACCCCAGAGAATAATCACGGTAAACATACCGGTCAGGATGGATAACGGTAAGATCCAGGTTTTCACGGGCTATAGGGTACAGCATAACAACGCCCTAGGCCCATATAAGGGCGGTATAAGGTTCCACCCCGAGGTCACGCTCGATGAGGACATAGCACTGGCCACAGTAATGACGTTCAAGAATGCACTAAATGGCTTACCCTACGGTGGTGGTAAGGGTGCTATCGCAGTTGATCCTAAGAAGATCAGTAAGAGGGAGCTTGAGGAGTTGAGCAGGGGTTATGCCAGGGCATTGGCTCCATTCATAGGGCCCGAGACCGATATACCAGCCCCTGATGTTGGGACAGACCCACAAATAATGGCGTGGATGGTCGATGAGTATAGTAAAATAGCTGGGCGCAATGTACCTGGTGTATTCACAGCAAAGCCCGTTATCTTATGGGGCAACCCCGTTAGGGAATACTCAACAGGTTTTGGCGTTGCTGTATGGGCTAGGGAGGCCGCGAAGAAGGTGTGGGGTGGCATTGAGGGCAAGACCGTGGCTGTGCAGGGATTTGGCAACGTGGGCTACTGGGGAGCCTACTGGTTGATTAAGATGGGCGCTAAGGTTGTTGCTGTAACAGACAGCAAGGGCGGTGTCTATAACCCGAATGGTCTCGACCTAACGGCAGTTAAGGCAGTTAAGGATAAGACAGGCTCCGTCATTAATTATGACGCTCCTGGAACAAGGAAGGTAACGAATGAGGAGATTCTAGAGTTGCCAGTTGATGTATTAGTACCAGCAGCCCTGGAAAACGTGATACACAAGGGTAATGCCAATAACATAAAGGCAAAGCTCGTTGTTGAGGGTGCCAATGGACCAACAACAGCCGATGCAGAGCAGGTACTGCACAGGAAGGGTATTTGGGTGCTACCCGATCTAGCAGCCAACGCTGGCGGTGTCGTCATGTCCTACCTGGAGTGGGTTGAGAATCTACAATGGTACTTCTGGGATGAGGAGGAGACCAGAAATAGGCTGGAGAGGATACTCCTGGACACATTCAACAGAGTAATGATCAGATGGAGCAAGTTGGGTACGGACAACGTGACCATCAGGGAGGCAGCCTACGTAGAAGCCGTCGATAGGATATATAACGCGATGAAGGTTAGGGGTTGGATTTAGGACTGGGGTCAAGTAAGTCATAATTTTAAATAAGCCCAACCCTCATTTTCCCTTTTAACGATCTCCGCAACACCAGCATTAACGATGGTTACGCCATCAATTAAATCGCTTTCCTTAATGCCCCTATCCCTCATTGAGTTACGGCATGCAACAACAATGACGCCACGACTTATCAAATCTTTAATATCATCTTCAAAGGAGCTACCCTTAACGACAGCGCCTATGGCCGATTGATGAAAGACCACCTCAACGACAGCGTCAGGTATTTCATTAATTAGGTTCCTGCATGATTTTAGGGATTGTACTACGTTATTTATATCTGAGACCTGAATAACAACCTTCAGCACCACGATTCGGTTGGTGATGGTGAAGATAAAAAGATTACTAATTGTTTATTCCAAACCAATCCATCCCGCCCTAATGGAGATTACACCAAGAACCCTAAATGCCCATCCTTTTAATGGAGCTGATAGAATCCATGGTTCGTCATAGCTATTCAGTTAACCTTAATTAGCACATATTATTAATGCTATGATTTAATGAGTGCGGTGGACATAACACTACCTGGCTTTAACATCATGCATGACGTGAGAGGCAACACCTCAGGTGTCGTTATGTCCCTGGCAGGTAATCAATGGTTCGTAATTGATGAATTAACCAGGTACTTAAATAACCGTGGTTTTGAAGTATACATTGAAACCATACCGCCAGGACTTGTTAAGGAAAGGGCAATGGGGAAGGCGTTAAGGGTTGGCGACCTAGTAATTAACCTAAGACCTGAGATTGTGTCATTACCTCCACAAATGCTCTCTGGATTGAATATCGTGGAATCCTTTGATTATGTGGAGAATGAATTAGCCATAGTTTACACGAACAAGGCCGTGAATGATTGGTGCGATTTAAGCAAGGTTAGAGCCGCAATACCAAACCCGGTTACTGAAGGCATTGGAGCGCTGTTCAGGGATTTATACAACGAATACTGCGGCGACTACCTAAACCTGGTTAGTAAGGGGTCGATTTACATAACGAAGATACACCACAGGGAAATACCGGAGCTCCTAAATCACGGCATAATAGACGCAGGGGTTGTATGGACCACAGAGGCAAAGTACTGGCGCTTCAACTACATCACGCCCAAGGTGAATAAAGTTGGTAGGCTGGCCTTCGCATTAATGCCATGGGCATCAGAAAAAGCCAAGGAACTATTCAAGGAACTACAGAGCAATGAAGTCAAGAAAATCTACGAAAAATACGGATTTAAGTGGGTAGGCAAAACATGAAGAAAAACTTATAACCAAAAACAAAAGAAACATAACGCCACCGTAGCTCAGCACGGTAGAGCGGCGGGCTGTTAACCCGTAGGTCCCGGGTTCAAATCCCGGCGGTGGCGCCAACGAATTTTATTCTATGTTCCTCGGGTTTGGATTGGAAATTGTTTAACCCCCGTGGGTGTGGGTTTGTGGGATTAGAGCGTGGTTGTGCTTGGTGTCTGTTTCTCCGCGTTTGTGTGTTGTCGCATTGCCAACCCTCACCGCGGGTTTAAGTTACATGAATCAAATTATTCATGTAATTCACCAAAGCCTAATCCAGAAAGGCACTGAACTACTCCAATCTGCCTTTCATGGGTAGGTAGGGTTAAAAAGCCCCGTGAGGTGAGGAGTTCAGCATGTTGTCCGTGTCCAGGACTTCGCTTGCAGTGGTTATCCTAGCCTTAGCGGTATTTTCAGTGGTTGTTTTAGCTTTGGTACAGACACCTGTGGTGCCAAAGCCCTTCATGACCCTTCGCGGTCTTAGTTACTTGCATTGTCTTCCGCGGATTCATGAATGGTGAGCCGGTGCCTTTCACTGTTAGTTTGTTTGCGATAGCGCCCAACCACATATACACGGTTGGTTACTACAGTGGTTATGGCTCTGTGGCGGTTAACCTAACGGGCTCGTTGGTTAGGTACATAGCCAGTAGGTGGCTTGGGGAGTTCAATGGTGCACTGAACCCATCACTAATAGCGTTCATAACGTACGGAGAGGGGAACAAGACATGGACGGTGATAGCGGCGATACCGTACAAGCCGAGCTGGGTAGTAAGCCAGGAACCAATTGAGATCACGGTGAACGCGAACTTCACCGCAGTGAGGTCTGTGATCGCCGTGCCAATGACAAAGCCAACAAGCACCACGCAGAGCAACCCAACAAACGGCCTTGGCAGCGACCCATTCGGCTACACATACGAGGGCAGCTGCATAGGCAATCCTAACGTTACCTACCCACCCTCACCGAGCTCATCATACTCATGTGGTAGATTTGGCGAATGCTACTACTGGGTACTGCAGCAGTGCAGTTTGTTCGAGGGCCCAATACCACTATTATTCGTGGGTTGGAGCCAAAACGCGATACAAAGCATAAGTAGTATTGTGATTAATAATATAGATGGCACGGCACAGTCAGGCTCAGGGCTATTCGGCACAGTCAATGAGAGCGGCAACCTAGTACAACTGGGCCAATCAATTACATTCTCACAATCATACACAATAGAGATGCCGAATGGACTTTCGGGTGTGAATATTACCTATGGTTCATCACTCACAGAGATAATCAGTAATACGATGCTAACATATACCGTGCCATCCTCCGGCTTCTTCTACATAGGCTTGCCCGGCAATGTCTCCTACGTAGCGTTTCAGGAGTATGAGGGTGGTTATGGCCCCTTGGATAATTGGGCTAATGGCACCGAGCCACTCTCACTATCGCCTCAGGACTTCTTCGATAATAAGTACTTATATGTTTACCCATACATCGATGTTGGCAATGGCTCAATTACCGGGATGTTCGCGGAGGTACTCCATGCCTACGAGATGCGTAGGCAGTTGGTATTGAGTCTCGATGATGGCTACAATAGTGTGGCTAATGTGAGTGCGTGTCTAAGCCCACTATATGGTTACCAGGAGTTGACTGGAAACCTCGCCTTTGTCGAGTACACGTTGGGTAATGCTATTACTGCCTATAGTCCGAGACCGGTGAGTATCGCACCCCTCCTCGAGTCACTACTCCCCGGTGTATACGTTGGTGAGGCACCCACCATTGTGGGTCATTTAATCACTGGCCCAGGCACTGCCTCAACCATCGCCGGCGCCTTCATAGACACCAACCACCTCTTAATAGGCGCTAATGTTTATGTTTATTTCAACCCATCATCAAGCTCCTCATTCTACATAACGTTGATAGGTAGTCCGCAGGCAACAAACCCAGGCGGATCATCATCAATATACCCAATGGGCATGATAATCAACGCCTCAAACTACTACCTCGGGTTGCGTGAGTGTGAGAGGTAGGTGTGGGTCCTCGTCTGGTAATGCTTAATTCCTCTCTCTTGGTTTTTGTTTGATGGTTAGGTCCCTGTTCTGGTTCTTTGTTGGCTTTGTTTTTGTTAGTTTCGCATCCTCGCTTTGGCTACTACTTAGTTCCGTATTGACGGTTATGCCCATACCCTTACCATACTGGCTGCTGTACACTCCTGGTAACATAGTTACTGCTGGGGTCGTTGTTATTGCCCTAATGCTTGTTTTGTACACCTACCTCGGTGTTGTTTTGGTTTTGGGTAAATTGCATAGGGGCTTTGTACCAATAACCATGGTTATCGCATTCACCATTGGTTTCGCCCTACTACTGGCTAAGTTAGCCATACCTGCATTAGCCGTCTTGATAACTGCATACGTAATGCTTATCGGCACATACGCAGTGCTGATTAGCGTGGCAACAACGAGGGCTTCCAAGGCATTGTGGGGTGTTGCAACAATAATCTTAACATTAATACCACCAATACTCATAGGAGGAGGATTAGCAGTCATTGATTACGTAAGGTACATGGCAATCATAGAGCAGGCAACAGCAATAATAGCATCAGCAATAGAGACATGGAAACTGGGTGTTGGGCAATGAGGGTCCTCACCACCTCATTACTAATAGCCACAATAATCGCCGTAATCACAGCCCTCGCATTGCCCCTAACCCACGGCACCAAGCCAATGGAGACTAACCTCAACGCACCAATGTCATCAAGTACGAGACTAGACACTCCCATCTATGTTGTTGACCCTCAATCATCAATCCAGGAATTAACAAGTGCCGGCATACCTCAATCATTAATCAAGCCAATTAGCCTAAGTCAATTGCCTGACTTACCTAACAACAGTGTTGTTGTGGTTGATTGGTCTGTGGTTGGGTCTTACGTAGATGCGAACATTGGTGATAATGTTACGTTGAACCTGGCGAGCCCAGTTGTTGGTTTGTTGGAGGGCTTGTTCGCCAAGGGTGACTTGGTTCTGGTGAACGTGAGTAGGTCCGAGGCGCCAATAGCCGAGCTACTCCTCTCCTACGCAATGGCGAAGGGAGCGAATGTCACTTTTTACGGACCCAATGGGGCTCGCTTCTACCTAGTGCCAATGCTTGAAATGCCAATAAACAGCAAATACGTACTGATTGACGCAACGGCAATAAGGATGCAAAAAGGCATAGTCATACTAATCGGGCCAGTCAGCCCCAAGGCACTACCAAACCTAACCAACAACTGGCTAGCATCAATAGAGGCAGCCAAGGGCGATAAACCAACAACAAATCTAGATCCAAGCTACATAAATTGGGATCCGTGTAACGCGGCCTACGGGAACCTCGCAAGTTCTGGGGTGTATGGCTCAGGCGGCGTTTACACGAGTGGTAACTACATCTTCCTATGGGGCATGAATGCTTAGAAAGTCAGGGCGCGTTTGGTGCTAATTATTACGGCACTCTGGCTGTTAAGGACAACTACGGCGACACGTTCTTCTACGACTCATGCATCTTAATGCTTAATTCGGTCTTAGGGATAACAGCAAATCACGAGGGAGTTATAGGTGCGGAGTTAATGGGTGATGTCGCCTATTCCATGTCACCGGGCGACATTCCCGTGTTTAGCATGCTCGGCGACTTTGACATGTATGGGAGCTATAAGGCGTTGGATAAGCCGGTTCTATTTAATGAGGCGTACAAATACAATGCCTACATAGCCGATGATTACGGTGCTTATGAACCAACCCCAATGTTGAGTATGCCCGCCCAGGGTGTGTATGAGTTAGTTAGGGTCTCAACGACGTACTACTATAACGGGGCAGGATACTACGCATACAACCTAACATGGTCCTTCTCATACATCTACCCCCTCTGGCTATTTGGTTTCCCACCACAGCCTGGGGCATTCATTAACGGCTTCAAGGTGGGCCCCGGTGGGAGTGCGGGTATATTCCTGAAAAACTACTCGCCTGGTGGCACATACTGGTTCTACTTACCATTTAGGGTGGGGATCACCACGGGGTTGCAGTTGGGTTTCATAGACATACCATGCTGGAGGGTGTGGACCAATGAGGTTTGGGTTGTTGGCCTAGTCTCGTCATTGAGCAACACCATTTCAATAAACGCGACGTACTACAAACCACAGGGCGTACCAGGGAGCCTAGTGACGGGTTACTACGTAAACCCAATATGCAATGTATGGGTAACATCACCACCCATGTTTAAATACGGTTGAAAACCAAACCCTAACTCAGTCAAACTCTCTAAACTCACCGGAGTGGGCAACCCTAAAGGGCGAGGTTTATCGTTTACTTTTATCACCGGTGAGCATCATCCTGCCTAATTCCCGCCTTGGACTGAAGGTGTGAGACCCCGACTATAATCTTCGCATTGGCTAGATCACCCCATGTAGGTACGGGTCTTCTCCAGTATTTGTCACCGCTGAACTTGGGTAGTGGTTTAGCCCTTTTTCTGTGCTTAACTACTCGCGGATTGTTTCCATTTCTATGCCATTAATTGATCATCAGATCAATTCCTCGGGTATGTATTTGTAGGTATTGTAGATGGTGTTATTGATTTACTTGCACAAGCTTTTTAGGGATGGTTGCTACTAAGACTGATGATGGGGGTGGGAAAAAGGCCCAAACCGACCTGGATCATTCCACTAGTAATCGCCTTGGCTATTACTCTGGCAATAGTCTCAGTACTACTTCTAACCCATGTGGTCAATAAGCCAGGCACGCCGGCACCAATTGGTTCTTCAATCAGCATTTACCTTGGCCCGACAATCTACGTCGTTGGTTCCCAATCACTCATTCAAGAACTCATTAATGCCAGTATTCCCCAATCCGCAATTAGGCTCGCTAACGTCCCTAACCTATCTCTGATACCTCCTGGCTCCGTGGTTGTTATCGATTGGAATTACCTATTAAATTACTTCAGTAATAATGC
>Ga0080003_1000252_pt1 | contig 38001 bp, 38 predicted proteins | sample JossMetagenome_FD_69206 | JGI IMG/M metagenome (GOLD analysis project Ga0080003, IMG submission 69206) | Hot spring microbial communities from Joseph's Coat, Yellowstone National Park, USA - JC2_E (SPADES assembly) (version 2) | ecosystem: Environmental > Aquatic > Thermal springs > Hot (42-90C)...
GGCACCGGCGACATGAATATACTGGGATTCTCCCTGAGCGTTCCAGCCGCGACGTATGGTCCCGGGGATCCAAAGCTGTCGCATACAAACCACGAACGCATGGATCTCGGCGAATACCTGAGGAGCGTGGATGTACTGAAGGAGGCCCTCAATATACTGTACTCCAGACACAACAGATCGACGTGAACCGCGCATCGGAACGACGCGCATTTCCCTACTCCCTTGATTCCGGGCGTTGATTCCTCGCCGCGTTCACATTCCATCGGGGATGAGCGTGCATCCGGGGCATTTGTACTATCCATACCTCCGCGATAGCCTTCCTCCAGCTATTTCATGCGCTAGTCAGGAGAGATGTAACCACGATATCGTATCGAGTATTATCATATAAATGTTCATTTAAATTCGGGGGAAATTAATCCACTTGTGGTGAACTACCCCGCCCTCACGGACGGGTCTTCCGCCCCCAAACCCCCAGTGAGATAAATCGCGCGGGGGATTCTCCATTTCTCCGGGTCGCTTTCATCAGCTAAAGGGGTCGGTTCGTCGCGAGAACATCATCCATCAGACTGGGACGGTTTGCCCTCATCCCCCCGTTCACATCGTCCCGGGGGCGCGTTTAACCTTTCCCTGAGGCCGCGCACGGTGCCGGATACGCGCATGGGCCTCAGATATCTGTCATCGACCCTCGAGAGCGCTATGGCCAGCAGCACCGCGTCAAGGAGCCCTCCATCGCGCAGTACCACCCTGATTATACACGTCTCGCCGCCCTCCTTGATCTGAAGCCGCACGCCGGACTCGCCCACCAGGCCGATGAGCGACCTCAGGCTGTGCGCGACCGCTGGGATTATCCCCTTCGCGTCGTCGGGACATCCTCCCACGCTGATGTACCTGGAAATCCTCCCCCGCATTCATATCACCGCGCGATCGTAGAGGTATGCCATCACCCTCCGGTAATCGCTCCTCTCCCAGAAGTTGCCCTCCATCGCGCTGAGCGCGCTGTAGAGGACCCTCGGGCCGAGCACGCCGTCCGGCGCCTTGGCGCCAGAACCCATGAGCAACGGCGCGTGATGGTCCAGCGCGACATCGAACAGCGCCCTGAGCTTGCCCATGTTCAGCCTGCCCGTCCGATACAGCTCCCTCAGATCGCTGAATTTCACGAGAATTGATTTGACGACGTTTGGATGTCTGCCCATGGCCTCGTCCAGCTCATCCAGCCTCACGGTGTCCAGCCTCACGTACAGCACGTCGGCCATGCCGGTGCCGAACTCGGCGATCCCGATACCCCGCCTGTCCCGGGAGTATCTGAGGAGCCTGAACCCGCCGCTCCCGATTCCATCCGGACCGCACTCGGCGGGCCCTTCTGCGAGCGCCAGCCTGAACCCCGACATCCTCAGCGCCTTGATCGTGCGCCCGCACTCGCTTCCGAGCTCGACATACGCATCAATCGGTATCATTCCCCGCCCTCCAGGATCCCGATCAGGAGGCCGACGACGTCCTCCCTCCTAGGGCCGGGCGAAATCGTCAGGCCCACCGGGTCCCTGCGCCCCATCCTGACGCTGCCCAGCACCAGCCCCTGTTTATCGAACCTGAGGTGAACCTTTCCCCGGTCATCGATCGCCCTATCGATGGACTCCCTCAGGAGCTCCCTCTCGGCGGCATCCATCTTCGCCGCCGCCCCGCGGAGGACCTCCACGGCCCTGTCGCCGGACAACACCGCCCTGAATACGGTTATCGGATTTCCGTGATGGCCGCTTATCTGCTCCCTCTCGATCTCCTCGGGCCTTATGCCCAGCACCCTCTCCACGCTTTCCAGGAGAATTCCCTCGTCCTCTGTCGCGTGGGCGTAGAGGCTGATCTCCAGCTTCATGCGCCGCCTGGGTGCGTTCCCCAACCCTGGACGTGCGTCGCCGGCACATGTATTTTAGCGATTAGCGAATGAAGGGGACCGGCAATCTGTGTCGGATCCGCGCCGACCAGCGCCGGCTTTCCGCCGTCATCTATCCCCGCGTTTATATTCAAGCGCAGATAGATCGTCCTGTGCAACCGGTGGTCCTCGCATGACCCTGTGCCTGGGCATAGAGAGCACCGCCCATACGTTCGGGGCCTCCGTTATGCGCGATGATGGAACGATACTGTCCGACGTCAGGTCGGTCTACAGGCCGCCCCCGGGATCCGGCATACACCCAAGGGAGGCATCGAGGCATCACGCGGCACATGCGCCGGAATCGGTGCGCGAGGCGCTGGACGCTGCGTCCATCGGCATGGGCGACGTCGACTGCATCGCGTACTCCGCCGGGCCCGGCCTGGGGCCGGTGCTTCGCGTCGGAGCGGTCGTCTCAAGGGCGCTCGCGGCATACTACGGCAAACCCCTGGTCCCGGTCCACCACGCGATAGGTCATCTCGAGCTCGGAAGGCTCCTCACGGGCGCCGTCCGCCCGGTGGCGCTCCTGGTCTCGGGCGGCCACACGGCCATACTCCTGCCCAGATCATCGCGGTGGCGCGTCTTCGGGGAGACGCTCGACATCACCGTGGGGCAGCTCATAGATCAACTGGGCAGGTACATGGGGCTGCCAAGCCCCGCCGGGCCGGAGATGGAGTCAATCGCCCGGGAGGGCTCCAATCTGCTGGATCTCCCATACGTAATAAGGGGGAACGACATGTCGTTCTCCGGCATGCTCACGGCTGCGAAGAAATCGTTGGCGGTGGGCGCGAGGAGGGAGGACGTCGCGTTCAGCGTCCAGGAGACCGCGTTCGCTATGCTGTGCGAGGTGTCGGAGAGGGCCTTGGCGTTCTCAGGCCGCGGTGAGCTCATGGTCGTGGGGGGCGTCGCGGCAAACTCCAGGCTCAGGTTGATGCTGGAGTCCGTGTCCCGCAGGCAGGGGGCGCGCCTCGAGCTCGTCCCCGCGAGATACTCGGGGGATTGTGGAGCGCAGATAGCATGGACCGGCCTCCTGCACTACGCGCATGGGCTCTCGGTTGAACCGCGCGCATCCGGGGTTATCCAGAGGTGGAGGTTGGACCAGGTGACCCTACCGTGGATAGAGCGATCGACTTAAGGGAAATTGGCGTGATCGCGAGGGGCGCCGAGGCCGACATAGTGGCGGCGGAGTGGATGGGCATGCCGGCGGTCGTCAAGAGGCGCACCCCCAGGGAATATCTGAACGCGCAGCTGGACGCGCGCGTGCGCCATCATCGCACAGTGAGGGAGGCCAGGGCGCTCCACGACGCCAAGCTGGCCGGGGTTCCCGCGCCCATCGTTTATTTCGTGGATCCGCTCAACGCTGAGATAGTCATGGAGAGGATCTCGGGATACAGATTGAAGGAGCTCCTGGAGACGGAGCGCCGCGTCGACCTGGTGGGGATTGTGGGAGCGCACCTGGGCAGGCTGCACTCGAACGGCATAGTCCACGGGGATCCCACTACGTCCAACTTCATATTGTCCGGGGGCACGCTGTACGCGATGGACTTCGGGCTCTCATTCAGGTCAAGGGCCCCCGAGGAACAGGCGTCCGATCTCCACGTGATAATCGAGGCCTTGGAGAGCTATCATGGCGACCTGCCGGGCGACGCCAGGTCGCTCCTCCTGGATGGCTATTCGGGGGCATTCGACGGCGCCGCCCGGGTGCTTGTGTGGCTCGGGAAGCTGGAGTCCACAGGGAGGTACAGGGGGGATTGAGCGCGCGGGGGAGCCTGTGCCTGCTGAGCGGGAACCCTCACAAGCTGGCGGAAATTTCGACGGTCGCCGAGGGATTTGGGCTGCGGGTAACCACGTGCGACGTCGCCCGGAAGATCGAGGTGCAGGCCGACAGGCTCGAGGAGATAGCGCTGTTCGCGGCGCGCTCCGCGGGAATCCCGGGCTCGCTCGTGGAGGACAGCGGCCTCTTCGTCAGGTCCCTCGGCGGTTTCCCCGGGCCGTATTCCTCGTACGCGATGTCGACCATAGGCTGCAGCGGGCTGCTGAGGCTCATGGAGGGCGTCGAGGATCGCGGCGCTTACTTCGAATCGGCCATAGCTTACACGGACGCGGAAGGCCGCATAAGGGTCTTCACGGGCCGCGTCTATGGGATGATAGCTGAAGAGCCCGCCGGCGGCGGCGGATTCGGGTTCGATCCAATATTCATCCCGGCCGGCTACTCCAGGACGTTTGCCGAGATGGACATTTCCGAGAAATCCTGGATATCGCACAGGGGACTGGCAGCCTCCAAACTGATGAGGTGGATGAATATATACGAGTTTCACTCTAAGTAGGCATACGCTGGCACGCATCCGCACGCCTATCGTGCGCTTAGTGGAGATGGGGCTTCACGACATTACGGCGTATGAGCAAGAAAACGGCGCATGAGCAAGAAAGCTCCGACCTTCAGGGGAGGATATGAATTGACAATCGAGAAGTATATGCACAGTAATGCCATAATCCCTCGTGGAAAGTCCTGCGAATAAGTCCTCCGGAGAAGGCACGCAGAGGATACTCCCACGACAAAACCGGTCCATGAATGGTTCGGAATACCCCCACCAGCCCGCCCCAGGCGCCGTGGATAAAGGCATGTCCGGATTGCGCGCGGACAGGGATGCGTGCAAGGGGAGCACCGATGCCCCCGGAGGGGCAACGTTCAGGGCGGGGACGACCTCGAAACTCAAGAATGGAGGCCCTGCGAAACGCTCCCCGACCGCGAGGGATGAGGGAGTAACTGGAAGCAAAAGTAGAGCATCAGTCGCTTTAGCGGGGAGAGTATGTCAGCATACACTACCTTATCTTGGTACCCGGCGACACCTCCTCATCGACGGTCAACCATACTGGCCTGCCCCCGATGTCCGCCGCCAACAGCATACCCTTCGACTCCACGCCAGCTATAAGTTTAGGCTTCAGGTTGGCCACAATCACCATAGTCCTTCCGACGAACTGCTCCGGGGCATAATACTCCGCGCCCCCGGCCACGATCGTCCTGATCTCATCTCCAACGTCCACCGTCAGCTTGACAAGCTTGCTCCTTCCCTCAATCTTCTCCGCCTTCACAACCTTACATATGCGCAGATCGAGCTTCGCGAACTCCTCATAGCTAACGGGCTCACTCATGCGTCACCGTTAAGCCGGCGCCTCCTCCTTAATAAAGTGAAGGGGATTGTGGGGGCCGTGTTTCATTAAGCCGATCGATGAGTACAAATACGAGGGGAACGAGGACGAAGAGTACTGCTTCCACTAAAGACTGAGGATAGCCGACGCGCAGTCGGAGGTTGACGGGGTGAAGAAGGGCGGGAACGCCAACTAGTACCTGAGGCTGAAGTGGGAGAAGGTGGAGGCTGTTCCGGGAGCTCACGGAGCGCCCGCTCCACTCTCTACAGTAATGCGGCGAACATTGATCGGGAGACTGTGGAGATGGACGTCTTGACCCACTACCCCGGGTATCCATAAGGCATAGCACAGGGGGTACAAGTACACGGCCAACCTCTGGTCTACGGGAAGCCGATGGATGCGATAGAGCTGAAGGCGCAGGATACGGGATAAAGTCGTCCGGGGGGTGAGTACAGCACATCCGAGTACTGCGCGATTCATGACGTCGAGGTATGAGAAATCCTATGGGTGCGCTCATATGCATCCTAGGGAGCAGTATACATAGCGACCTCAACGGCGCGCTGAACACGCTGAGGAGGGTGGCCGCTCTCCTACTTCGTGGACCACCGGGAACCTCACGCCCTTCGGGGATGCGGGGAGTCGGAAAGCGGACTATCCCAGGCTATCCTGCCGTTCACGATGACAGTCCTCACGGCGCGGCAGCTACCCCTGTAGACCGCGTACTCCTGCGGATTTCCCCCGATGGGCCTTCCGCCGCCCAGCCTGGGATCCAGAATGACGATATCCCCCAGCGCGCCCGCCCGTATACGGCCCAGGTTGCTCGCGCCGAGCGCATCCGCTGCCGATGACGTCACAGAGGACAACGCCCACCAGGCGTCGGCCGCCGACCGACCCAGCCTGGAATCCCTGAGCGCGAGCGCCATCGTACCGGCCGTCCTCAGCATATCGGTCACCGGTATCCCGGCGATGCCCCCGCTTCCGAGTGCCACTTTGGCGCCGATTCTCGATAGCTCCGGCAGCGGGGATCTTCCCAAGCCCCCTCCGAAGTACATGAGCGTCACGGGGCAGACGGCCAACCCGAGTCCGCGCGCCGCAGCGGCCGCCAGCTCCTCTGCCGGGGATGCCGGATTGTATGCCAGGATCGACTTGGATGGATCGATGCCTGCCTCCACAAGCGCCGTGAGTTCGCCCCTCCGTCCACCCATGTGCGCGAATAGCCTAGCGCCCCACCTCGATATATTGGCGGCCGCCTCCTCAAGCTTTCCATCGAGGCTCGAGAGCGCGACGAGCGGCAGTACCCACCCGGGCGAGCGCTCGGCCTCCCTCGCGAGCGATTCCATTGCGTCCGGAGCCCTGGAGCCCTCGGTCGAATCCAGAGCCGGCCCCACAGCGATACGTATGCCGATCCTCCTAGCAGCCCTCGCGACGGCCAGCGGATCAAGCGCGGCTGTCGCCACCGTGGTCACGCCACAGCGCAGGGATTCCGTGAAGAAGTACCCAGCCGTCATCTCCTCCAGATCCGGCGTCAGCCTGCGGTAGAATGGCCGCAACGTGCTCTCCTCCACATACTTCGCGTCTACGTCCTCATCCACGAGGTCCCTGAGAATGTACTCCGATACATGGGCGTGCGCATCTATCAGGCCCGGCAACACGACCGAGCCCTCCGCGTCGATCACCACATCATCGGAGCTTCCGGCCGGGGCATCGCAGTCGTCGCCCACCGACGATACTATGCCGTCCTCAACAAGTACGTGTCCATCGCGTATCGTGCTCCGGTTCTGCATGGTGAGTATCACGGCATGTCTGATCAGGAGCTTGGGCACGTCAACGGTCCGATTCCGTCCATCTTAAGCCGTTTCGTCCGTCGATCCCGGGGCCAGTCTTGCGACGAAGAACCCGCCGGAGTCGTGCAGGTGCGGGTAAACACGGTGGCCGATGCCCCAGTAGCCGCCCGGCAGCCCGGTCCTGGAATCCATCTGCTCAGTTCCCCTCACAATGCGCTCTCCCTCCTCCGGGAGGATCGAGCGTGTCGAATACACGACCAGCCTCCGCGTGGACCTAATGACGCTCCTGAGCAACGCCCTCTGGATCCTCGTGAAGCGTTCTACGACTCCCCTGTTCTCGAGCATGAGTTTCACGGCCGGATTCCTTCCCACATCCCCACTGTCCGTGCACGGCGCATCGATGATCGACTGGCCAAATCTCCCGCGTGGGAGCCTCATCGCGTCACAGACCGCGAGCGATGCCCTGTACTCGGGCATCCTCCATCTGCGCAGCAGTGCCGCCTCCCCGCGCAGTTTGGACAGCGATATGTCGCAGCCCACGAGCAGGTTACTCCTCCTCATGAGCATGACGGCCGCCTTCTCCCCGGGCGCCGAACATGCATCCAGCACCACGCCGCCGCAGTCCTCCATCTCCTCCGCGATGATCGCAGATCCCAGGTCCTGCGGCGTCACGTATCCGGCAACGACCGCCTTCAACCTGGACAGCGATCCGGCATAATTCGTCACCCTGAGCATGTACTCCAGCTTCTCATGCTTCCTGACCGAGGCTCCCTCGGCCATCAGTGCGCCCACGGCCGTGTCCACATCGGTCGCCGTCAGGTTCACCCGGAGCCATCTATGCTCCTCATTAAGCGACGCGAGCATCCTCGCTACCTCATCGCCCATCGCCGCGCGCAGTTCCGCGACGAGCCATCTCGGGTAGGACAGTTCGACCGCAATCCGCGCGACGTCGTCTAATTCATCCAGAACCTCGTCCAGGTCAGGGAGCTTGCCGCGGGGGGCGTCCCTCGCTATCTTCTTGGAGTATCTCTTCCTCTCATCGTCATCCATCAGACCGGCTCCGAAGTAATGGATCCAGAGATCCGCGAGCGCCCTCGGGCCGCGATTTCCGTATACGGTCTCAGCGACATGTGTCAGCGTATAATATCTAGATATGAAGTCCTTGCCCGCGGAGTACGCTATCCTCCTGAGCGCTGGATTCAGTCCGGCCGATCTCTCATACCTCCTGAACGCCGAGTCGTAAGAATACGCACCTCTCCTCAGGTCCTTCAGCAGATACGCTGTTAGATGCCTGAAAGTCCACACATCCAGCGTGCTCCTCATGGACGCACAGCTCCCTCGCTTGTTCATCTCAATGATTAAGTTTTAAGTAATGATGCGAGTTTGCTGTTCAATCTAAATATGCACAGGCGCGGACCTCAGGCACTCCACAACAACTAAATACGTGTCGATGCGAATTACCAGCTCGTGGGCGGGAAAGTTCCGACCTTCGGGGAGGGATGGATTGCGAAGTGGGTACAAAATACCCTGGGGAGTTAAAATCGCGGGGGGCTTGAGGATGACCCGCAATAGCCCCGAACCCGTAAATAGCGATGATGGGCAGCTGGATATGCGCTTAATGATACGTCGCCCGATGCGTGGAGCTTTGTGGATCGCGAAGTCCATCGGTTACGAGGCCATGAGGATGAGCGCGGCGCACCGCGAACCGATGACCGACATGAGGGGACGGCTATTCCTTCGGGTTTGTGGGGTTTTCTCATGCGAGCGTCGCCGGCGCGACCTCGATTCGAGCTCGCGTGGATTAAACGGCCGCCCGGAACATCCGGTGGGTGATGTCGTATGAACGCGAAGGAGGAGCTCGAGGTCAAGATACGCATAGGCGATCCACGGCCCGTTATCGATGCGATAACGGCGATGGGCGGACGGCTCCTGAGGTCGGTCGTCGAGGACGACACATATTTTGGCCATCCATGCAAAGACTTCGCCTCGACGGACGAGGCACTCAGGCTTCGCATATCGGATGGAACCGCGGAGCTGACGTACAAGGGACCTAGGGCCATCGGCGAGGCCAAGCTCAGGCTGGAGATGACGGTGGACGTGCGCGATCCCGCGGCGGTCGCCGAGCTGTTAAGGCGTCTCGGATTCGAACCTGTAGCGAGGATCATCAAGCGCCGGATCTATTACAGCGTGGGCACAACCGTAGTCTCGCTGGATCACGTGGAGGGCCTGGGCGACTTCGTGGAGGTGGAGGCGGCGGACGCCGGCCTCGGCGTCCAAGGCCTAAAATCCGTGGTCCTGAGCCTCGGGCTCGAGTGGAACCCGTTAAGGGAGACGTACTTGGAGATGATCTTGGCAGCTCAGAGATAGCCCGGCCTGATGCTATCCATCTCCTGCCAGTCGTCGTCCAGGATGAGGCTACCGAACACCACGCCCCCGATTTCGTTCCCCGCGGATATCTTGGCCTCCCCGCGCAGTACCCCGGTGCGCAGATCGAGCTCCAGAAGCCTTCCCACTCCGATGAACCTGTCGTGTCTATCCAAGAACCCCAGATAGAGTCCCCTCAACCTATCCATCGTCACTATCCTGGCCTCGCCCGCGTCCTTCAGGACGGCCAGTGCGTACGCAAACGAGCGCTGATCCAGCCTCTCCCGGAAGATGGCCACGGCCTCGCCGTACGATGCGCCGGCCAGCTCGGGCCTCGCCCCGGTCGCCGCCTCCAGCTTCCTCTTCAGTATGCCGTCGTCAGCCATGAGCAGAGTCCTCGCATTGACCACCCTAATGCCGTTCAAGCCCACCTCCACGCGCGTTCTTCCCTCGGCGAAGGACGCCAGGCTCATCACCCTGTACCTGATCCTGCTCCCCCTATCCTTCCTCAGCGCGCCGGGCGGCCTCACCCGCTTGACGTTCATGCCCCGCGGGATCGACCTCAACACGGGCTCGAGCTCGGCCTCCCTCTGCACGGCGATCAGCATATCCGGCATCAGCACCTCGACCTTATGCACCTTCAGTGCCCACCCGACGCTGCCCTCCACGAGCCCGGTGGTGTTCACGAACACCGGTGCCGCCCCTGCGCTCAGCGCCTCGTTCACCATCAGCCTTGAGCCGACTATCATCGGCAGCAGGTGTCCCGCCGGGCTCTTATCGCCGATGAAATACGCATCGGACAGTCCGAACCCCGAGTAGGTCGGGGCTGGTGTTTGCGGGAACGCGAGTCCGATCGTGCCCGGGGGGCCGATGTCCGTCTGTCCTATGTCCGCGTCGACCACGGCCGGGCGCCGCCCGGCCCGTAGCGCGCGATTCACCATGTACAGTATCATACTGCTCTTTCCCATGTCGCTCGTCCCCATCGCCATGACGACCTTCCTATCGAGCGCCTCCTCCGCCATTTCCTCCCATATCCTGGGCACCGCGGTTCCCTCCAACGTTTCCATTCCCTCCGCGGAACTCCTGACGAAGCTGTCTTTCCTCGCCTCCAGCGGGATCACCCTTCCCTCGGGGATCCGCAGCCCGCTCCCGCGATCGAGGGGTGCACCGAACACCTCGACGTCGCCATCCAGAACTTCGACGGATCCCGGTCCCCTGACCAGCAGCGTGAAGCCGCCGGGCAGCTCGAACTCCCCGACCATTCAGCGCGACCCCCGGTGGCGCACGCGCGATTCCGTTGGCATGATGACACCTACATGTAGGGCATCTCGCTCGGCGGCTCCGAGTACTGGCAGATGGCGTTCAGGAGCGGATCCCTGAACTCCCTTGCCCTGGCCAACCACGTCGCTATTCCATCAGAGGTCAGGACGCCCACCGCGCGGCCCTCATCGTCCACGACCACCAACCTCCTGAGCTTCATCTTGGCCATGCGCGCCGCCGCGTTCTCCAGGGGCTCGGAGGGCCCAGCTGTGTAGGGCGGGGAACTCATAACCGTCCTCACTGCCGTCCGGTCCACGTCGAGCCCCCTGGCAACCGCCCTGATAATGATATCCATGCTCGTCAGGACTCCCAACGGTCTGCCGTCCTCGACCACGAGCAGGAAGCCCGTCTGCCTGGACGCCATAACAAGCGCGGCCTCCCTGAGCGACATGGAGGGCCGTGCGCTCGGCGGATCCCTCGTCATGACCTCCCCGACAGTGGCCATCGCGCAATTTACCCCGCGCAAGATATAAAGGGTTGCGCCCGCAAACGCACAGAGGCGGCATTTGTCGTCCGACGGCGGGCGCATCGGTTCGGTCAGGCTCCGGTATCAGGGAGGAACGTTGATAGCCGAGGGCGCATGGGTTCCTTACGCCGTCTGGGACGACAGGGTCAGGGGTTACAGGGCCCTTGCCCTCTACTATAGTACTATAATGAAATACCTCACGGCGGCCGGCTACGATGTACACGACGACGTGCTTCGACTCGACGACGTGGAGTTCGAGGATAGGATTTCGCTGAAGCAGTTCCAGGAGGACGCCCTGAGGGCGTGGGAGTCCTCGGGCTCGCGCGGCATAGTCGTGCTGCCGACCGGCACCGGGAAGACGTTCGTGGCGCTTAAGGCGATGGCCAGGCTCTCCATTCCCACGCTCGTCGTCGTGCCCACGATAGATCTCCAGGTTCAGTGGTCGAGGAGGATCGCGGAGGGGCTCGGCTATGAACCGGGCATGCTGGGAGGGGGCAGGCAGGATGTGCGCGCGGTGACGGTGGCCACCTACGACTCCGCGTTTCTCCACGCGGAGAAGCTCGGCAACAGGTTCGGGCTCCTCGTATTCGACGAGGTACATCACCTTCCGGCGCAGAACTACCGCGCCATAGCCGAGTTCTCGGCCGCCCCTTACAGGATGGGGCTATCCGCCACCCCGGAGAGGGGGGACGGCCTCGATTCTTCGTACCCCCTGCTCGTCGGAAACATCGTCTACAGGACTGCCGTGTCGGAGATGGCCGGATCCGAGGTGGCGCCGTTCAGCATACAGAGGGTCTACGTGGACCTCCCGCCGGACGAGAGGTCGCGGTACGAGGAGCTGGAGCGGGAGTTCCGGGGCACGCTGATGAGGCTCGGCATCGACATCAGGGCTAAGGACGGCTTTCAGAGGCTGATCAGGTTCGCCGCCAGGAACAGGGACGCCAGGAGGGCCCTCCTCGCCAGACTCGAGATGAACAAGATAGCCATGAACACGGATGCCAAGCTAGAGGGGCTCAGGAGGCTCCTCGCGGAGCGCGCGGGGACGCCGTCGATAATATTCACCAGATATAACGAATTAGCATACAAGATTTCTCGCGAATTCCTCATACCCATAATAACACATGAGACACCGAAGGGCGAGAGGGAGGAAATACTTGAGGGCTTCAGGGATGGCCGCTACAGGGCCGTTGTGACGTCCACGGTGCTCGACGAGGGGATAGACGTCCCGGATGCAACGCTTGCGATAGTGCTCGGCGGTTTCGGCACCACTAGGCAGCTCGTGCAGAGGCTGGGGAGGATCCTGAGGAAGAGGGAGGGCAAGACTGCCACCATGATAGAAGTGGTCGCCCGCGGCACGCTGGACTACAACTTGAGCAGGAGGCGCAGAATTGCTGTCCACGGATCTGTTGAGGGTAAGGATTAGGAAGGGCGTGGTGAGGCCGGCGTTCCTTACGCCGGAGGATGCGCCGGTCATCCAGGAGGTGCTTGACGTCTTCGCGGCGGCCGCTGAGAACTCGTGGAGATACGCGGAACTGGAGGAGAGGATATCATATCTTTCCAAGCTCCACGATTACAGGCTCATAAGGGGGCTGTCACGTCTCATGGAGAGGCGCCTGACGCTTTCACGGAGGTCAGATATACCTCCGGCCGAGCTCAGGGGGCTGCTCTTCTCGATGGGTCCGGTGCTGTCGCCGGAGGGGAGGGAATCGCTCCTCAGGAGCGTTGCCTCCAAGTACGGCACATCCGTCGAGGAGATAGAGTCGGCCATGTTCGCCGACGTGGAGAGGGAGAAGCTCATAGCCGGCGTCGCCCAGCTGGGGCCCGATGAGCTCATGAAGTGGTACAACGCCGAGCTGACGGAGACGCTCCTCGCCAGGAGCCTCAGCCTCAGGGTGTACGCAACCAGGCTCTGGTCATCAATACTGCGCAGGATAAAGTGGCTGGGGCTCATGTACGAGGTGCTGAAGGGCGACGAGTCGGCGGTCGAGGTCATGGGGCCCGCGAGCGTTCTCAAGGCATACGATCGGTACAGCAGGGCGACGTCCGGGCTCGTGCCGTTGCTGATCGAGATAGGAGAGTGGAGGTTGGAGGGCGACGTCAAACTGGGAGAAAGGATCCTGCCTTTCACGGTTGAAAGCTCGCAGTCCGGGATGGCGTATCCGCCGGACATCGCGAGGCGCTCGGCCAGGGCGTTCGACAGCTCGGTTGAGGAGAGGCTCTACCGCGCCCTCTCCCAGGCGGCGCCGGATCTCAGGTTGTACAGGGAGCCTGCGCCCCTCGACCTAGGTCCCGGGGTGATGGTCCCGGATTTCGCCGTGGAAATCGGCGGCCGGCGCGTGTTCATAGAGGTGGTCGGGTTCTGGACGCCCGAGTACCTGAGGAGGAAGGTCGAGAAGCTCAGACAGCTCAGGGGCGTCGACATCATACTGGTGGCCGACAGATCCCTGGGGCCCTCGCGCATGGAGGGCCTCGGCGAGTTGATATTCTACGAGGGGGAAGATCTCCCGGTCAAACGCCTGCTGGAGGCGCTGAGGAGGCGTTCGGGGACCGATGACAGCGCCGCGCCAGAGGTCAGGGCCCCTGAGGGGGAGGCGCACCCCCTCATGGAGAGCGGTCTAGAGGTCTTACTCGATGACATGGTCGGGAGGACGTTCGTTGAGGTTGAGCGCGTGTTGAGGCCGCTTTTAGGCGATGGCTGGTTGAGGGCGATAGAGTCGAGGGGGTACTCATTCGACTGGAGTACCTTGGATGTGAATAGTGCGAGGCTGAGGAGGCGAGAGAAGCCCGGGCCATTCGGGCATGTGCAGCTCACGCCCACCTCCATGTGTACGCGCAACTCCCTATCTGTAGGGGGCAGAAACGCAAATCAATCGCCCGGATCTCGACGCTGCTGGATGGAGCGAAGCTGTACAGAAGTGGAAATCTCAGAACCCTGTGTGATGCCGCTCACTTCAAGCCCTTGCCGACCCCAGGACATCCTCCGTCAATTCACGGCAGTAAGCCTCAGGGGGTATCTCGTTATAATCCCACCATATCACATAGCAGAGCAATGAACCGAAGAACGCCCTCCTCATGGGTTGAGGAATCGGCTTCCCGGTCATCGCCTCGACCCTCTTGAACATCCTGTCCATCGTGTTAAGACACAGCTCCCTGAACCGTTTATTTATGGAACGGTACTGATTCTTCTTGGCCAGTGACATTATCAACAGGGACCTGAGATCCTCCGATTTGTACTTGTTGAGGAACGCCATTCCCACATCGAACAATAGATCTTCGGGATTCTCATATTTCTTCTTGAGCGCTTCCTCCACCTCGGCGAAGGGCAGGGAGGCGAGGGCGACGCGTTCTATCAGGGCGTCCTTCTTCCTGAAGTACAGGAATATGGTCCCCTTGCTGACCCCGCTCTTCGACGCTATTTCATCGGTGCTCGCCGCATCGTAACCCCTGCGCGCGAAAACTTTCATGGCGGCATCCACGATTCTCTTCTCGGTGTCCTCGGCCATCCTGCCCGAAATTATCTGGATGGCGCTTATAAACTTACTGACCAGTCGGACTGACTGAACAGTCAGTAAGTTTATATATGACTGACTGTATGGTCACTGGCGAGTGGGATATGGATCGCGAAGTGACGTCGGCATGGCAGCGGTCGCGGAGCCACCCTCGGCCGTCCGGACCGGCCCCTTCACAGCGCTCTGGGGAGGATGTGCGCGCCCGTTTAGTCCCTTCCCCTGCCCAGCTACTGGTCGTGGGGGAAGTCGCCGGAAACGGCGACGACCGGACGTCGGAGCGGATCGATCCACCGTGGATCCGCGTCGCATCCCCTCGGCCAGCGCACGATGAGGAAGGAAGGGGAGGAACGCGGCGGAGGACCCCCGGCGAAGCATACGAATCGGCGCCCGCTCTCCACTCATTCAGGGTGAAACCGCCGGCCGCGAGGCCGAGGTCGTGGGGGTGGATCCGTTGAAGGGGACGCAGTCCAAGGGGTTAAGGAAGGTGGGGCTGGACTTCGGCCTGATAAGCGGGGCCGAGTGGCTCATAATAGTCGCGGCGTTCATGGGCAGGTTCCTGCTGCAGTTCTACCAGACCACCATAGAGAGCATAGGCGCGGCCTTCGGCATGGATCCGTTCGAGGTCGGAGTGGGATTCGCGATGTTCACGCTGGCGTTCGCGGCCTCGGCATTCCTGATGCACGGGTTCAAGCCCAGCCAGCTCAGGTCCGTCGAGGTTATCTCCCTGATAGTCCTCGGTTCCACAATGCCGCTCTATGCGATCATAAGAGGGGTGGGGCCGGCCTACGCCCTCATGACGGTGGACGGCTTCATAACGGGGCTCGTGATGGACTCCTTCATGACCATGGCCGGGATGGCCTCGCTCGAGCCCGCCAAGAGGCAGGTGGAGCAGGCCAGCTTCTCCTTCTGGGTCGCGCTAGCCCTGATAGCGGCGCCGTTCATGACGGGGATCTTGCTGAGGCTGGGTATAATCGAGCTGTTCGGCATCTTCGCCATAATGGCGTTCGTGGCGGTGCCGTTTGTGATGGCCCTGAGGGGTAAGTACGCCCTCAAATATGTGGAGAGAAAGGGCGAGGAAGGGGGGTCGATATCCTCACTTTTCAAGAACAGGCAGTTCAACTGGGCGTTCGTGGCCGCGCTGGGCTACACGATCCCGTTCTTCTCCCTGATGTCGTTCGGGGTGATGTACGGATCGAGCATAGGCTTCTCCCCCTCCACGGTGTTCTACCTGTTAGCCGTCATGTTCACCGGCGACGTGGTCACTAGGCTCTACATAAGGCTGAGATCCCCGATAACTAACAGATACCCGTACATGGTGGCCGCGCTCTCGTTGGCGACCGCGGCCGGCGCATTCCTGTACCTCAGCCACTACGCGCCGGCACTCTACTACCTAGCGTTCGCGCTGGCTGGCATACCGGATGGGATAGCGTGGACACTTGGCCTCCAGATCGCGAACACCGCGTTCAAGTCCGGCCAGATAGCCACCGCCACCTCATTCTTCAGTTCCAGCATGATGATAATGTCGGCGATGATGCCCGCGGTCGGATTGCTTTCCTCGGTCAGGGAGGTGGGATTCGCCGGCTCGTTCCTGATGCTCGCGGTGCTCACGCTCGCCTTCCTCCTGATCGAGCTGGCGCTAAGGCCCCGCGGCCGTGAGGGGAATACGGCCACATGATGCGGCCATTTCGCCCTGAGATCGGAGGCCATCTCGATTGAGGGGTGGAAAACCCGTCAGCTCCGCCGCGGGCCTGATCCAGGCGGTGGCGCTCGTCGTCGCGTTGACGTTTTCGGTGAGGGCCAGCAACAACGTGCTGCAGACGACCGTTCCGCTCTTCGCGAAGTACGACCTGACGTACACCCAGTTCGAGGTCGGGCTGCTCATGGCGACGATGTCGGCCTTCGCGCTCGTGGCCACACTCGTGAACAGCAGGGTGGGCGCTCGCAGTCGCAGGCGCCTGTTCATGCTGTTCAGCGCAATCTACGCCATCAGCCTCCTCGCGTTCGCCTTCTCCAACGGGATATCGATCCTAGTGGATGTCTCGCTGGCGGGGGCGGGCTACGGATTTCTTTTTCCGAATATAATGACGTCGGCCGGGCTCTTCCCGGATCAGAAGCTCAGGGAGAGGATCATAGCGGTGTACACGCTGGCACTCGCGGTCAGCCTGATAGCGGGCCCGGCGCTGGAATCCTTGGTCCTGGCGCACTTCGCCCTGAGGTCGTCCTTCCTGTTCTTCACCCCGCTCGGCATAGTCGTGGCATTGCTGTCCCCCCTGGCGAGGTTCCCGGAGGAACCGGGGAAACGTGCGAGGGATGGAGGAGGCCGCTCCGTGTGGTCGAGGCCGGGCTTCAGGATCGGCATCTACACGTTCCTGGTGTACAGCATGCCGACGGCCGCGCTGCTCACGTTCGGCGGAATATTCGCTAGGGACGCGTTCAACGCGCCCTACTGGGTCATAACGCTGATCTTCGCGGCGTTCTTCACGGCATCGTTCGCGACGAGGCTTCTGCTGTCGGTCAGACCCATAGGCAAGCTGCTTCCATATGTGATTTTGCTGATGTCGATCTCGCTGGCCGGACTGGCGCTGGTATCCCTCAGCAGCAGCCTGCTGGTCTACATAATCGCCTTCTCTGTGCTGGGGATACCCCACGGACTGGGCATGCCCCTGGCGATGTTCTCCATAGGCCGTTCCTTCCCCGAGGAGGAGAGAAACAGGGCGAACAGCTACTTCACGTCGACCATGATGGTGATGCAGATAGCAATGCCGCTCATCGGGGGCTTAGCCCTCAGGTACATGGGGTTCAGGGCCCTTATACTTTACACAACGCCCGTGGTGCTCATCCTCCTCTTGCTCACGCTTTGGGAACGCGCAAACCTCCGCTTCCACCCTGAAGCGGTAGGCTCAAAATCACCTCCTCCACATCGCGTCAGCTAGATATTATGGGACTCCACAGGTGCGTCCCTGGAATTTCCTGAAACCAATTCCCGTTCTATCGCTTCAGGTGGAGGTAGTCGATTCTATCCTGCACTTGAGCGTCGGGGGCTCTATTGCGCTGTGATTTATCGCAGCCTCCGCTATGGTTCCGCTGAAGTTGACCACCTGTGCCAGGTTATCGAGGTATGATTTTATAGCGAACGCCAGGGCTATGCCGGACTTGGATCCTCCTCCGGCACCGGAGTACTTGTTGCCGACCTCCACGGCCGTCCTGCGGAGCTCCTTCTCGAGGTAGTTTGAGCTGTCCACTATCGAGTTGGCCTTGAAGGGGTCCTTGCTGGCCCAGCTGTCGAACGCCTTGTTGTAAACGCTTATCGATTCCTCTGTGTACTTGGTCAGGATCCCCGCGTCCGAGTCCCCTATCTTCACATCGCTCTTCAGCACGGCCTCGAGGTCCTCCGACGCGGCCATCGCGAAGTCCCCCACCTTCTCGAGCAGCTTGACCACCATCCTGTGCCCCGGTATGTACTTCGGATTGTCCACGCCGAGCTTCTCCTGAAGCTCAGGCCTCGTGTTCGCGAGTATCAGCTGCCTCACCGAGAGCCAGTAGACCCTGTCGGCCTCCTCCTCCGCCTCGCGGACATCCCTGAGGATCTCGGCGTTCCCCTCCTTCAGCGCCTTCTCCATGAGCTCCATCATGCGGCCCGTGAGCGAGTGAAGCCTCTTCATCAGGTTCCAGATCGGGGAGCTCGCGGGATCTATGAAGCTCTGTATGACCATTCTGTTTGGGGTCTCCTCCACGATGCTGAACCCGTTCAGCCTGTCGACCACTCCCTTCACCTCGTCGATCCTCTCGCGCGGAATTCCCTGTTCGCCGACGAGCGCTATGCTGTCGGCGCCCGTGAGGTAGAGCGCGATGACGATCCTCCCCAGGAGGCCAGCCTCGTTGCACGTCTCGATGTGCACGACCTTGGATATCTTCTCGCTCTCCTCCTTGACGAGGCCGGGCTTTATCTTGAGGGACCCGTCCTCGAGCCTCATCATGGATACTATGTCGCCGGGCTTTATCCCGACCTGCTTCACCCAGTCCTTGGGGAGGGAGACGGAGAGGGTGGAGTATCCCACCATCTGCACCTTCCTCGCGTCTATCTTCATACCGCTCACTAGTGGAATATACAAGTATTTATAGATAATCCCGGGTCCGCCGGGATAACATGAAAACGCTTATCAGTCATGCGGGGGAGCCGGTGAATCGTGGTAACCGAAGAGGAAGTCCTAGCGGCCCTGCGAAGGGTCGTGGATCCCGACCTCGGAAAGGACGTCGTATCCCTCGGATGGATCAAGGACCTCAAGATAGAGGATGGCGTAGTCAGCTTCACGCTCACCCTCACGACGCCCGCATGTCCAGTTCAGGACGCGCTCGCCACTCAGTCCAGGAATGCCGTGGGATCCCTGCCCGGGGTATCCAAGGTCGACGTCAAGGTCTCGTACGACGTTGCGAGGACCACCCCCTCGGATAACGTGGCCACCCATAAGATCAAGAACATAATCGCGGTGGGAAGCGGCAAGGGTGGGGTCGGGAAGTCCACGGTGGCGGTGAACCTGGCGGTCGCCCTGGCCATGACGGGCGCCAAGGTCGGCGTGCTAGACGCCGATATATACGGCGCGAGCGTCCCTCTCATGATAGGCGCCAACACTCCGCCCGAGGTGGCAGGGGAGAACCTCCTGAAACCGTCCGAGGTGGCCGGCATAAAGGTGATATCGGTGGGCCTACTCGTGCCGCCCGGCACGCCCGTCATATGGAGGGGCGCGCTGGTGACCAAGGCGATACAGGAATTCGTGACGAATGTGGACTGGGGAGAGCTCGACTACATGATAGTCGATCTGCCGCCCGGCACGGGCGATGCGCCGCTCACGGTGGCCCAGAACCTGAAGCCGACCGGCGCCGTCATAGTCACAACCCCGCAGAGGGCGTCACTGGAGGTGGCCCTCAAGACCCTGACGATGTTCCGCAAGCTCGACGTGCCGGTGATAGGTATAATAGAGAACATGAGCTATCTTGTCTGTCCGTACTGCGGAAAGGAGATAGATGTGTTCGGAAAGGGCAGCGTGGAGTCGGTCGCGAAACACCTGCAGGTACCGTTCCTGGGATCCATTCCGATAGATACTAGGCTGCGCGAGGCCGAGGACAACGGCGAGCTCATAGTCGACTTCCAGGACTCGCCGGCCGCCAAGGCCCTGATGGATATAGCCCGGAGGATAGCCTCCAAGGTCAGCATAATCGCGTATACGTCTAAGCCGAAGGAGGGCGAGGGGGAGGGTGGAGTCTCCGCGTTCCTCCCGATGCCCCCCAAGGGTTAGCGCGCGGATACCGTAGCCTATTTTAGCTGGCATATTCCATCCGTAGTGTATGGATATACATGATACCGGCAGCCTGAGGATAGAGATAATCGGAATCCCGGGGCTGCCCGAGGTCGAGCCGGGCGACGACGTCGCCCGCATGATAGTGGACGCGGCGGCCAGGAGCGGCGCCGGCATCATGGACCGCGACGTGATCGTCGTGGCGCATAAAATAATCTCGAAGGCGGAGGGCCGGCTGGTGCGCGCTTCGGACGTCGTGCCCAGCGAGTTCGCCCGTAATCTGGCGCGCTCGCTCGGCAAGGCTCCCGAGGAGGTCGAGGTGATACTGAGGGAGTCGCGCGCGATCGTAAGATATCGGCGCGGGATATTGATAACCGAGAATCGGTCCGGGCTGGTGATGGCGAACTCCGGCGTCGACCGGAGCAACGTGCGGGGGGATTATATATTGCTCCTGCCCGTGGACCCGGACGCGTCGGCGCGCGCGATGAGGGACAGAATAGGTGAGCTGACCGGAAAGGAAGTGTCGGTCGTGATATCCGACACGATGGGGCGCCCTATAAGGGAGGGTCACGTTGACGTCGCGGTTGGGATCTCCGGGATAGCTCCGTTCAGGGACTACAGGGGAAGGGTAGACGGATTCGGGAGGGAGCTCAGGGTAACTAACATCGCGCAAGTCGACGAGATAGCCTCGGCGGCGGAGCTCGTTATGGGAAAGGTCAGGAGGGTCCCCGTCGCCATCGTGAGGGGATACGAATATGAGCGGTCGGAGGAGGGTTCCTCCGGCCTTGTGCTGCCCGAGGATAGGGATATGTTCAGGTGACGCCGGGTTTGAGTTCCCCGCTGGGCTCTCATGCGATCACATAGCTATCGATCTGAGGGTGAACTCCGCCAGCCTCCTCTTCGCGTCCGCGCTCACCATCATGGTATCCGCGGTGAAGGACCTGATACCCGCCTCCGATTCAACCCTGGCCGAGAGGCCCGCGTCGCGGGAGTCTATGATGATCGCGTCCAATAGGCCGCGATAAAATTTTGCGACGCCGACAGGGGAGGGCTCCATTCCCAGGTCCGCCATCATCTGCACGGCCGGACCCTTCACGGCCCTCCCCCCGACTATGGGGGATATCGCTATCCTCCTTTTCCTATTGCGCATCGCCTTTGCTATTTCCCCAATGCACAGGATCGGCATAACGCTCGCGATCGGATTGCTCGGCGCTATTATCACCGCGTCGGCCGACTCTATAGCCTCCACCGCGCCGGGCGCCGGTTCCGCTGACGAGCATCCGCTATAAGTTACGCCGGATATCCGGGGCCTGAAGCCATACCTCACGTAGTATTCCTCGAAGCTCACGGTGGATCCGCCCGCCAGCCTCACCAGTGTCGTCACGCGATCATCAGTGGCCGGCACGATCCTGGACGCCACGCCGAGCCTAGCCCTTATTTCATCGGTGACCTCGCTGAGGCGCGCCCCGCCCGCCAGCCTGTACGTCCTATAGATGTGCGTGGCCAAGTCCTCGTCGCCCAGCGCCATCCAGACATCGGCGCCGTAGTTCCTCAGGCGCGAGAGCGCCCTGAAAGCGTCATCCCGGAATCCCCATCCCTTGGACTCGTCAACGAGCCCCGCCAGCGTGTACGTCGCTATGTCCAAGTCGGGCGATATCCTCAGCCCCATGACATCGACGTCGTCGCCTACGTTGACGATCGCGGTGACGTCGCGCGGCTCCACGACGTTCACGAGGCCCTGCAGGAACCTGGCCGCGCCGACCCCGCCCGCCAGGACCGATATCCTCACGTCATGCCGTAGGGAACGGCGCAAGAAATCCCTTCCCAATCGGGAGCCGCTTCATTTGGCGGGCCGGATGCGCCGCCGAATGTCCCTCGCGGTGGCGCCGGGAGCTTTCTTTGCCTTCCCGATAGCGTGGAGTCCCCCACGGCCATCGGTGATAGAGTGAACGGCAAACCCCGCCCCTAGAAGGGGCGGGGAGGAGGTCAGAGGCCCGATTCACGCATCATTCGCCGGCGGCACCCGCGCATTTCGCTATTCGCGCTGCACGCCATCGCCCCCGTCCTCCTTCAGTCCACGGCGCCCTCCTGAGAGCCCGAGGGCTGCTGACACCAGGAACGGGAGTGCAAGCGTCGCGTCGCTGTACACCGTCACCTTCCTCGCGTTAGGCTTCACCTTGCCCCAGGACACCGCCTCCCTGACGGGGGCCCCGCTGAGGCTGCCGTCATACTCGACAGCCGTCGTCACATACACCGCGTAGTCGAGTCCGCCCTTGAACTGGGCCCACCATATCAGATGATGTTTGGAGATGCCTCCTCCTATTATTATGCCCCCCAGCTTCTCGCCCTCGAAGACGAAGTCGGACATCGTCTGCTCGTCGCGCATGACGTCCACCTGGAAATCCCGCCTCCTCTGGTTGAAAAGCCAGAGCTGGAGCCCCACCGCGCCATCCATGGGTCCTGGGATGACCACCGGTATTCCGTTGACGAATGCCCAGTGGGCCAGCGACGACTCATCTTCCATGCGCTTGCCGAGCTCCCACGTGAGTTCCACGGTGGACAATTTCCTGATGCCGCCCGAGTAGAGCTCCTCCAGCAATCCCTGCATCTTATCCTCCACCAATCCGCCATAGTCCTCCTTGGGCACCAGCACGCTGCCCAGCCTGTGATATCCCCTCCTGTCGACCTCCTCATCGTCCAGCGTGAAATCGCCCTTATAATAGCTCCCGAACGTCCGTGCCACATCGTGATCCAGCGTGCCGCACGTGGTCACGACCAAGTCCACCAGCCTCTCCCGGAGCATCTGCACGATGACGCCACGCACGCCGGTGGCCATTATTGCCGCCGGGAACGACATCATGACCCTGACGCCGGAGTCGGACCACATCTCGGCCATCGCGAGCGCCGCCTCCGCGAAGCTCCTCCCCGCGAACCCACCGGCCCTCGCCATCCTCGACGCTATCCCGGCCGGCGTATCGGATGCCCCGACATTGAAATCATACACCTTCTCGCTCAAGTTCTATCCCCCATCACGATATCCGCGAACGCCTTCCTCGCGTGCTTGGCCATCAGCTTCGCGCGGTCCTCCGGCGTATCGTCCATAATCCTTATGCCATAGCCGGACGATATTCCAGCGAACGCGTCCTCGCCGCCGTGGAGCCTCACGCTCCAGTGTATGTTCATGCTGCTCCTCTTCAGCGAGCTCGTGTAGAACACGGCGCAGTAGTCGTGCGCCATCTGTGACATGGCCCTCATCGTGGGGAGCAAGATCTGTGCGAGCGCCGTCATATTCGGCAGCGTGAGGCGATAGAACCTCATCCGGTGGCTGCGCGGGAGCACCCATGCCTCGAACGGGCTCATCGGCGCCCATGGAAATATTGATATGTACTCCTCATTCGAGAGGAGCTCGCGGGGCCCGCTCTTCTCCACCTCGGCTATCACACAGAGCGGGCACGTGCCGATCTCCTTCAGGTATTTCCTGTAGGCCTGATACTCGCGTTCAACCGCGGGGGGGACCTCCGGGAGCCCCAGGACGTGAACCAACGGGTGCTCGCCGCCCTCGGACCTCTCCTCGTAATAGATGGCCACGTAGTTTATCCCCTTCCTCTGATAGAGGTCCTTTCCGAATTCCTGGATCGCGAGAAGCACCAGCACCATCTGGTCCACGTCGAGCTGGGAGAGCTTCAGGCCGTGCTCGGGCGTCGGCACTATCACGTAGTGTACCCCCGCGCCCGGATCCGCCTTCCTGAAGGGGACCGTGAGCTCCTTCGGGCTCTGCGGCCCATCCGTGAGGAGCGGCGCGTGGTAGGGCAGGACCTTAAGGTCCCAGTCCTCTACGCGGTCCTCCTCGCCCTCCTCCAGCCTCATCAGGAACCCGTTCTCCCCCCGCCTGAAGACCACCGGAGAGGGCGGGGCGCTCTTCTCCGATCCGCGGCAGTACGGACAGGCGCCCTCTACGGCGCGCACGCGCCGAGGGGCGACGAGCGCCACGTAGTCCTCCAGATAGTCCTTCCTGAGCTCGCTCAATTGCCCTTACCCGAGCCGCCCCATCTAATAAGCAGTTCTGGGGCCATGTCCATTTTCATTGATTAGCAGCTAAATTTGCGTTTGCGGACCGACTATAAGCGTCGCGTGCGGGCAATGTCCACGGTTGAGGGGACGGATCGGCCTGCTCTTCACGGCGCATCAGGTGGAGCACCTTAACAGGGCGCTTCCTCACCAGAGGCTCTCGATGCTTGCGTCGGGGGGGATACCTGCCGACAAATACATAGATATGGAGCGCACGAACCGCGAGTTTCTGGACGATGCGAAGGGTCTCTATGCGCATTTCCTGGGCGCAGTGGAGGAGGTATCGCAGGAGGCCGATAAACTGGGCCTCCCTTTCAGGGTGGGGCTGGCGCCATCCGGCATCATGCTCGAGCTCGTGATAAGGTATTCCAAGGGGGTGGATCTTTACGGCCGCCTATCGGAGCTGGTCAAATCCGGCAGGATAGAGCTGGTGGCGACGCCATATCACCAGAGCCTCGCATCGCTGTATCAGGACAGGATGGAGGAGTTCGGGTTCCAGTTGGCGCTCTCTAGGGCACTCATTCAGAAGCTGTTCGGCGTGGAGCCTCGCGCCGCCGTGAACACCCACATGGGGTTCTCCGACGGCATGGCCGCGTCCGTCGAAAGGGGGGGATTCTCCGCGATGGTGGCGGAGGCCCCGGATATCGTCCCCGGAGTCTATGCCGTCGACGGGATGAACGTGCGCGCAATAGTGCGGGATCGCCGGCTGAGCGGCGCCATACTGGAGGGGGCATATGAGGCTACCATCCCGGCCGGGGAAGGTCGCCTGGCGGTCATCAGGCTCGGAACGCTGCGCGGATCGGATCCGGCCAGGTTCGCGTTCATCTTCAGGTCGCTTCTGAGCCAAGAAATCGGCATAGTCTCCCCGTCAGACGTGGCGGCATCGGGCGACTCCGGCTCCGTGACGCAGCCGGATGCCACACCCCGCTTCGACGTGGACGTGGGGGGACTGGACGCGTTCCTGGGTAACGCGGCACAGAGGGCGTACTACAGGCGCGTTGCGGCACTGGGGCCCTACGTGAGGCAGGTAGGGGATCGGGAGATCGCGGCGATCTGGAGGATACTGCAACAGGTGGACTTCCTGGCGTATCTGTCGGAGGCGGGACTGCCCGGATACGCATCTCCCTACTCAGGATGGGTCGAGGCATTCTCAGTCATGGATTCCGTGCTGAGCGACGTCGAGGGAAGGGTGGGTGCCGCATACGCGAGGGCCGCGCCGGCCAAGCGCGCCGCCGCGCCCTAGGAGCGCACGAAGTCGGCGAACCGTCGCCCCGTAGGCAGCAGCTCCCCGCTTCACCGGGGGTCCTCGCGTCCGCGGCGCATTATAGCTGAACTTACCGGACGGCTTCCTCGGGATCGCGCGATGACTAATTTGAACCTCCACGGTTAAAAGGCACCTGACCTCCCCATCAGTGCGTGAGGAGACTGGTATACGTCCTGTTGGACGGCGTGGGCGACAGGCCGGATCCCAAGCTGGGAATGAGGACTCCGCTCGACGCCGCTAGGACCCCGGGCCTAGATTCGCTGGCGTCCAGGGGTGCCACCGGGCTCGTCTACACTGTTGGTAAGGGGATCGCGCCCGAATCCGACGTGGCCGTTTTCCATATGCTCGGATATAGGTTGGGGGAGGAGTATCCGGGCAGGGGTGTGATAGAGGCGGTTGGCTCCGGCGTCGATTTCAGGGATGGCGATCTCGCCCTCAGGGCGAACTTCGCGACCGTCGACGATCACATGAGGATCATCGACAGGAGAGCCGGAAGGGACCTAAGCGATTCCGAGGCGAGGGAGCTGGCGGAGGCCCTGAACGAGGGCGTCAGGCTCACGCCGCCGGCAGAGGTCGTTTTCAGGCACACAGTGGGTCACAGGCTCGTCGTGCGCATAAGGGTGCCCGGGGTAAAGCTCTCGTCCAACGTGACCAACACAGACCCGGCGTACCGGAAGGTCGGCGGCATGGGCGTCGCAACGACCGGAGGCGGCGAGATGCGCGTGGAGAGAGCCGCCCCCCTGGACGGAAGCCGTGAGGCGAAGCTCGCGGCAGATCTCATCAACGAGGTGACTGACGAAGCGTATCGCGTCCTCGTGCGCCATCAGGTGAACTCCGCGCGTTCCCGGGCCGGCCGGCTCCCTGCGAACGTCATACTGATGAGGGATGCGGGCGCAAGGCTGCCCTCGCTCCCCGGCATCGATAAGCTACACGGGTTGAAGATGGCCGCGATAGCCGATATGCCGGTCGAGGTCGGCGTCGCCGGGATATTGGGGATGCACGTCGAGCGGAGTCCGGAGCTGTTCAACTACGACTGGAAATCATCTAAGGTCCTGGAGCTGCTCAACTCGTACGATGGCGTCTACGTCCACCTGAAGGGACCGGACGAACCCGGGCACGACGGGCTACCCGAAGTCAAGGTGAGGTCGATAGAGATCATCGACGGTGGGTTCTTCAAGCCGCTTCTGGCGGATCTCGACTTGGAGAGGACTGTCGTAGCGGTGTCGGCCGATCATGCGACCCCCTGTCAGCTGAAATCGCACAGCGATGATCCGGTGCCATTGCTGGTATCGGGCGGATCAGTCGAACATGACGGAAGCAGGAGGTTCACCGAGGCAGAGGCTGCCAGGGGCGGCCTCGGGATTCTCGACGGGCCTGACGTGCTTCCGACGATCATAAGGCAATACCTTAAATAGCCCTGTATCCGAGCGGCCGACATGTCGGCACAGGAGGAGACGAGATCCGCCTACGGATTCACGATAGGGGATAAGGTAATCACGGACCTCGGAGTCCTCGGAACCGTCGAGGATATAATAGATGTCCAGGGGAAACCATACCTGTTGGTGCGGTGGAAGAACAAGAGCAAGGGCGCCTATGGATTCGAGGAGATCAACAGATATGGTATAAAAAGGGCGCCGTCGTGAGCTGTCCCGTCCCGAGGACGTGGCTTCGGAGTTCCGGCAGTATTCTCGCTGGCAGATCATTTCACTCAGATGTTCTTCGATGCAAGGGCGGTGATCCTATAACTGACCGTCAAATCGTACAACTGAGCAATATTATATATAGAATTCATCATTAGCTAGCTGGAGCGGGATCGGATCCGCCCTCCTCCCGGAAGAGTTCATCCAGGCTCTCCCTGGGCCTCGCGACCTCGATCTCCTCCCGGGAGTTCCTGAAGAGCACCGGCGGCTTAGGCTGCGCGTGGAACGGCATGTTGAACACCACGCTGTACGCGCCCGCATTCCCGAACGCGACTAGCCCACCCACCTTCATTTCGGGCAACCTAATCCCGTCCGGGAGAGGGAAGACGTCGTCGGAATCGCATAACATGCCGGCGAGCACCACGCGCCCATCCTCATAGCGCCCATCGTCCGGGATCACCCTGACCGGGTACACCTGCTTAACCAGCGCCGCGTCCAGTAGATTGTGATATCCGGTATCGAGGAACGCATAGGTCATACCCGCATATCTCTTCACGTTGACCACGCTGGACACGAGGATCCCCGCCTCCGCTACGAGGAACCTGCCGCTCTCCACAACCAGATGGGGCGCCCTGCCCAGGCGCTCGGCCAGCGCGTTGAGCCTATCGGCCACGGCCGGCGCGACGTGGTCCGCACTCACGCCTTCCCGGTCGTACATTACCGGCATTCCGCCCCCTATGTCCAGCATTTCCAATTCGATGTCCATCCCCTCTGCGCGTGATATGGCGAGCAGCTCCTCCACGCGATCCACCGCCCTGATGAACCTCGACGGATCCGAGACCTGTGTGCCCACGTGGAAGTGGAATCCCCTCAACCTCAGGTTTCCGCGCCCGGACATCGTCCTGATGAGCGCGAGCGCGTCCTCCCCATCCTCATCCAGTATGGGCACGCCGTACTTACCCACCTTGTAGAAGTGCTCGTCATCCGGGGGATCCAGCTCCGGGTTTATCCTCAAGAGCACGTCGACTGATGCATCGGAATTCTCGGCCGCCCTGGTCAGGTTCTGGAGCCCGTTCGAGGATCCAACGACGAAAAGTCTGACGCCGAGCCCGATCGCCTTGTAGAATTCGCGATAGGTCTGGGTTGCGCTCGTGTATATCGAGCGCTCCACGCCGCCCACCGCCCTCTCCAGGAAGTACAGTTCCTCGACGGTGGCCGCATCGAACATGAGCCCCTCCTCTCCAAACGTACCCAGCACCCTGGGCAGGAAGTTCGCCTTGATCGAATACGCCAACGAAAGCCCGCCCGAATATGTGGAATACGCCGCCGCCAGATCGCGCGCGTTCCTCCTCAGCGTTTCCTCGTCCATCACGAAGTACGGAGTCCCATGCGCTTCCGCGAGGTTTTCCATGAGATCCGCGGGGAGCCGGAACACGAGGTTTTCGCTCAGTGACCTCCTCAGGACCGCACTTGGCCCTTCGAGCATCCCTTTAATAGCTCACCCCTCGCATTAGCCTGCGATGGATCCCTCGTTTAAGCTTATCGTCGACGATGAGGAAGTGGCATCGGGAGTCCTGAGGAGGGCGATAGCGCCCTCGGTGGCCTCGGACCTCGAGAGGATGCGCCGCGTCGCCGGCAACGTCTTGTTGAGGGATAACGCGATAGGCATCGTGACCCACCTCAAGGTCGGATCCTCCAAGTCGCGCAGAAATTTCAGGAGGGGCGAGGTCGCGCTCAGCCCAGCGGACGGCACCATGTGGTTCTTCACCGGGGATTCGGAATCCCGCATGCCCCTGGTACCCCTGGGCAATATAACAATGGGTATAGATTCGCTGAGTGCTATCAGGAGAGGCGCGCGCCTGGCCCTCGTAGTCAGCTCGGGCCAGGGCCCTCCTTGATGGCGTATACGTAATGTCCGCTGTATCCGCCGACCCTGACTGCGATCCCGGATTCCACGAGCTTCCTCAGGAGCACGCTGGCGGTGCTGCCCTTGACGCCCAGTGTCTGCGCGACCGTATACACGGTGAGCGCCTTCAGCGGCTTTAGCTTCTCCACCACGTACTTCGGATCCTCGACCAGCAGCGCATCAGCCCTCGCCTTTCCCTCTGCCACGCCCTTCGCCCTTTCCCTCTCGGCAGGCTTCCCCTTCTCCTTCCCCTTCTCCCCCTTCTTCACCTTGCTCAAGCTGACCATCCGCGATCCACCATGCTTAAAACGATTTCGCGTCGAAGAGGGAATTCGCATACCCGGTCCCGACGGCGCCGGTCGCGAGGCGCCGCGCATCATCAGAGAACGAGATGGCCTGCTCGCACGCATATCCCAGGTAGAGCTCGGGGCGCAACGAAGCCAGCTCCGGCGCTATATCGCGCACAGCGGCGCGATATCCATCCGCGTCCATTGAGAGCCCCTGCAACATGCGCCTGGCCTTCTCATATCCCTCGTCGTCACCCCTCGACCTCAGAAGCACCTGAACCGCCTCGCCCAGCATCTCCCAGTGCTTCCCCAGCTCCTCGAGCGAGCCCTCGCGGGAGTAGCTGACGCGGTCGAGGACGCTTCCTATCCTCCTGAGGGCGACCACCGCCAAGCCGTATGCCTCACCGTAGAATCTCTTGACGGCGGAATCCGAGATATCCCTCTGAAGCCTTGACTCCTGAAGTCCGTGAGCCATGGACTCCAAAGTCCTAGCGGCGAGCCTCAACATACCCTCCCCGCCCTCGAGGTCTATCGGATTGACCTTCTGCGGCATCGTGGATGACCCGACCTCATGCTCGCTGGCGCGCGCAATTCTGACGTATCCCAGCGTCAGGTAGAGCCACACGTCGACGCACATGTCGACGGCGGCGTTGCAGGCGGCCGCCGACTCGTAGAGCATCACGCTCTCCCTATCGTGCGGCAGCACCTGCTTCACGGCCTCATCGTACTCGAACCCGAGCGACTCCACGAACTTCCTAGAGAACTCGCGCCAGTCGATCGACGGATATGCCAGCCTGAGCGCGGCCAGCGTCCCGACGGCGCCGCCGAGCTTGCCGCGCGGCCTGTAGGATGCAAGGAGCTCCGCGAACCTGGATAACCTCATCGCATGGACCCCCAGTTCCCTCCCCAGCGTGGTGGGGATAGCCGGCTGACCGTGGGTCCTCCCCACTATCACACTGCAGGCCTCCCGGCGCGATATCGCCGAGAGCTTCAGCGCGACCTCAGCGATCTCCTTCACCAAGTGACCCTTGATCAGGACCTCGAGGAGCGCCGAGTACGCCAGATTGTTCACATCCTCGCTCGTGAGCCCCAGGTGAACGTACCGCCTGAGCCTCCTGGGAACCCTGGACCTAAGGAATTCGACCACCGCGGCGACGTCGTGCCCTATCCTGCCCTCTATCCTCCTGATCTCGGCGACGTCCTCGGCCGAGAGCGACATCAGCGCGCCAAGCGCGCTCCTCTCCTCATCGCCGAGTGGAGCCTCAATCCCCTCGGCCGAGAGCCTCCCCACGAGCGCGTCCAGGTATCGGAGCTCTATCCTCACCCTCAGCTCATGCAGCTTGGCCTCGGAGAAATCCCCGGCCACATCCTCCGCGAGCTTCCTGTATCTGCCGTCCAGCGGCGAGAGCGGCTCCCAGCCGTCAATCAATGTACACTAGCTCCTCCCTCGACGGTCCGTACGAGAGCCCGCGCACGGGGATCCCCAGAGCCTCCTCGAGCCTGCCCACGTAATTCCTCAGCGACTTCGGGAGGGCGGATATCCCCTCCTCCTTGGCGCGCTCCCACACCGCCTTATCGGTGCCCCGCCAGCCGTCGAATTCCTCGTACACGGGTGCGGCGCCCCCGAGCTCCTCCGGCGTGGATGGGAACTCATCGGTCGTGGCGCCATCGATCCGGTAGGCGGTGGCGATCTTGACCCTGTTCAGTTCCCCCAACACGTCGAGCTTCATGATCATCGCATAGTTTGCGCCGTTCAGCATAACGGAGTACCTCCCGGCCACGGCATCGAACCACCCGCATCTGCGGGGCCTCCCGGTCGTGGCCCCGTATTCGCCCCCGATCCTCCTCAGCGTCTCCCCGGCCTCTCCGGTGTCCTCCGTGGGGAACGGGCCCCCGCCTACCCTAGTGGTGTACGCCTTGGCTACGCCTATCACTTCCGAGATGGCGGACGCGGGGACTCCGCTCCCTATAGCGGCCGCGGCCGCCACGGTATTCGAGGACGTCGAATATGGATAAGTCCCATGATCGATGTCGAGGAGGCTGCCCTGTGCGCCTTCGAACAGCACCCTTGAGCCATCCGAGAGCATGCGGTTGAGCGTGTACTCCGCCCTGCCAACGTACGGCCTGAGGATCTCACCGTAGCGGACGAGATCCCCGTACAGGCTTTCGAACGCCGGCGGCTCGCCGCGGCCGCGCAGGATGTGATCCTTTGCGCTGTAGAGCCCCTTCAGCTTCTCCCTCAGGCTATCCGGGTGCAGGAGGTCGATGATCCTTATCCCGATCCTAGCGGCCTTATCGGCGTATGTGGGGCCTATACCCCTCCTCGTGGTGCCGAGCGCCATTCCTCCCCTGTCCAGTTCCTCCGCTTCGTCCTGCATCTTATGCAGCTCCGTGGTCACGTGCGCCTTATCGCTCAACAGGAGCCTGGGCCGCACGCCCGCCTCCTCCAAGGAGTTCAGCTCCTCCACCAGGACCTTCGGATCTACGACCACTCCATTTCCCACGACCCCGAGCTTCCCCTGCAGGACCCCGGAGGGCACCAAGTGAAAGACCCTCTTCTGCCCTCCGACCACCACCGTGTGTCCGGCGTTCGAGCCCCCCTGAAATCTGACGACCGCCTCGAAATTCCCCGCGATGCTGTCGACGATCTTGCCCTTGCCCTCATCGCCCCACTGAAGGCCGACAACAACTACTCCAGGCATACCATGTAGCCAGCGATACATCCGACCTCTAAAAAGGTTTGCCCGGGGACGCACAAAAGATTAATAACCATGACACATCCACACGTAAGAAACCCCGTGGCACGCAGATATCTGAAGCTCAGCTATGAGGAGGTCCACGAGCTGGCGCTCGACCTCTACCATCGCGTGAGATCGTCCGGATGGATTCCCGAGGTGAATATATGCATAGGCAGAGGCGGGCTCTTCGTGCTGCGCGCCCTCCAGGACTTCTTCGCCGCGGAGGGCATGCGCATACCGTACCAGCTAGTGGCGGTCGATAGATATGAGGGGCTGGAGAGCGCCGGCCGGCCCGTCGTCAGGAGCATGGGGGATGTCGATATACGGGGAAGGAGGGTCCTCGTGGTGGACGATGTCGCCGACTATGGAGACAGCATGCTGGCCGTGAAGGAGCTTATGGAGGCGCGCGGCGTGGCCGCCGTCCGCACGGCAACCCTCCACGTCAAGCCTTGGTCCAAGATAATCCCCGATTATTACGTCGCGGAGACCGATGCGTGGATAATCTATCCCTGGGAACTCTACGAGACAATAGCCATGATCATAAGGGAACTGGCCTCCAGGGGTGCGACTCCGGAGGAGTCGTACGAGGAGCTCGTCTCCCGCGCGCACGTGACGCCGCAGGAGCTGAGGAACTTCAGCGATATAACGCGCCACAGCGGATCGCTCGCCGGCCGCGCGGGCTTGATCCTAGACCAGTTGATATCGGCGCATGGGGACGCCGGGAAACCTTAATGTGCCCGCCCGGCGGCTCCATCGCGTCGCATGCTCAGAACGCACAGGACATCTGAGCTTGGAAGGCTCGAGGACGGCAGGCACGTGAAGGTCGCCGGCTGGATATCCAGCATCAGGGATCAAGGATCCATAGCATTCCTGATCCTCAGGGATGGATGGGGCGAGATCCAGGTGACGGCCAAGAAGGGCGAGGTACCGGACGAGCTCCTGGAGGAGCTGCGCAGGATCCCGCAGCACTCATCGGTTGTGATAGGCGGCATCGTCAGGAGGGACCCGAGGTCCCCCGGAGGCGTGGAGCTGATACCATCGAGGGCGTCCGTGGTTTCGAGGGCGAGGAAGCAGCCGCCGTTCAACGTCTACGGAGGGGAACTACCGGGCATCGATCGCAGGCTCGATATAAGGGCGGTCGACCTCAGGAGGGTTAAGGCAGGGGCTATATTCCGCGTTAGGCATGCGGTGCTGCAGTCCATACGCGATTTCCTGACATCGAAGGGCCTCACGGAGGTCCAGACCCCCAAGATAATAGCCACGGCCACGGAGGGCGGCGCCGAGCTCTTCCCCGTGCTTTACTTCGACAGGGAGGCGTTCCTCGCGCAGAGCCCCCAGCTCTACAAGGAGCAGCTTACGATGGCGTTCGATGGCGTCTTCGAGATAGGTCCGATATTCAGGGCCGAGCCGTCGAGGACGCTCCGCCACCTCAGCGAGGCGACCAGCGTCGACGTCGAGATGGCGTTCACCGACTACGAGGACGCCATGGACCTCATAGAGGGAATGGTGACCAGCGTGGTCGGGATGGTCTCGAGGGAACGCTCGGCCGATTTCCAGGCGCTGGAGCACGAGCCGGAGATGCCTGCGCCGCCGTTCCCCAGGATCACATACGAACAGTGCATCTCCAAGCTCAGGGACGCCGGCATAGAGAAGGATTTCGGGGACGATCTCGAGATCGGCGACCTGAGGGAGCTCGGCAGGCTCTTGGGCGGATATTACTTCATAACGGACTGGCCCATGAAGCTGAAGCCGTTCTACATAAAATCGAAGGCCAGGAGGCCCGAGATATCGGAGAGCTTTGACCTCATGTGGGGCGACCTGGAGCTATCCAGCGGCGGTTCCAGGATTCACAGCAAGTCCATGCTGGTGAGGAGGCTCAAGGAGAAGGGATTGAAGCCGCGCGATTTCGAATACCACCTCAGGATGTTCGACTACGGGATGCCCCCGCACGCCGGGTTCGGGCTCGGGCTCGACCGCTTCCTCATGGTACTGACCGGGCAGGACAACATAAGGGAGGTCGTGGCATATCCTAGGGACATGAGGAGGTTGACGCCATGAGCCGGGTGGACGTCGACAGGCTGAGAAGGCTGGCCGCGATGGAGATATCCCCGGACGAGGAGGCCGAGGTCGCGAGCCGCTTGCTGAAGGTTATCGAATACCTGGATAGGCTAAGGTCGCTGGACCTATCCGACATAGAGCCGATGTACGCAGCGGGGGAGGATGAGGCCGCCTACAGGCCGGACGAACCGTCGGGCGGCGACCCGGACGAGGTCATGCGGGTCGTCCCGAAGAAGAAGGATCGCTACGTGAGGGCTCCCAAGATGATGTGAGATGGACATCCCCACGCTTTGGGGCGCTATTCAGGCGGCGGAGTCCGATCCCAGGTATCCCGAGGAGCTGGCAAGCGACCTGCTGGATAGGATCAGGCGCATCGACGGCGACATCAACTCATTCCTCACGCTCAACGAGCGCGCGCCCGGCGATGCGCGCCCGGCCGCGGGCGTCGGGCCACTACACGGGATACCGATCGCCGTCAAGGACAGCATAAACACGAAGGGGCTGGAGACCACCGCTGGATCCAGGATCCTCAGGGGATACGTGCCGCCGTACGACGCCACGGCTGTCGCGAGGCTCATCTCGGCAGGTGCAGTGATCCTGGGCAAGACGAATATGGACGAGTTCTCGATGGGCAGCACCGGCGAGAACAGCGCGTTCGGCCCCACCAGGAATCCGTGGGATGCGTCGAGGGTCCCGGGCGGGAGCAGCAGCGGGAGCGCCGCCGCCGTCGCGGCCGGCCTAGTACCGGCGGCGCTCGGCGCCGACACCGGAGGTAGCGTCAGATGTCCGGCCAGCTTCACCGGCACGTTCGGCATCAGGCCGAGTTATGGCAGGGTCAGCAGGTATGGGCTCATAGCGTACGCCAGCAGCATGGATCAGATAGGGCCGATCGCCAGGAGCACGAAGGACCTGGCGCTGATCCTTTCGATAATCGCGGGGCGCGATCCGATGGATCTCACGTCGAGCGCGGCGCCCGTCCCGGATTACCTCGGGGCGCTGGAATGGGACGTCTCGGGCTGGAGGGCCGCGGTCATCAGGGAGGCCGTGGGCGAGGGCGTGGACGAGCGCGTTTCGAGCGAATTCTGGAGGGCCGTGGACGCGATATCCGGTCTCGGCGTGGACGTCGAGGAGGTGAGCTTTGGCTGGCTCGACGATGCGCTCGCGGCGTATTACGTGATAGCAAGCGCGGAGGCCAGCAGCAACCTCGCTAGATATGATGGAATAAGATACGGACTGTCGCCGCCGCACTCGGGCGACTGGCGCTCCTATTTCGAAAGGGTCAGGGGCGGGGGATTCGGCCGCGAGGTCAAGGTCAGGATAATGCTGGGCACATACGCGCTATCCGCCGGGTACTTCGAGGAGCTTTACATAAGGGCCCTCAAGGTCAGAAGGCTCGTCGCGGACGGCCTCTCATCGGCGCTCAGGAAGTACCGGGTCCTCCTGTCGCCGACGATGCCGACGCCTCCCCCGAGGATCGGAGAGAGAACGGCGGACTCCCTCGCCATGTACCTTATGGATGTGGAGACGATACCCGCGAGTCTGGCGGGCCTGCCCGCCCTCTCGGTGCCGATCGGAAGGGTGGATGGCCTGCCCGTCGGGCTCCAGTTAACGGGATCCCGCATGGACGAACCATCGCTGCTGGCGCTCTCCTCCGCGATCGAGGACGAGCTTCTCGGGGGTCCCGTGCCCGCCGCGTCGGCGCCGCGTCCCGGGGGCCCGCCTCCTCCATCGACAGGTAGCGCGTGAGCGGGAGCGTCCTCCATCTGTCCACCGGCGCCACGTCCTCCCCCTCGCCGACCGGAATTCCGTACCGCATTCCCAGGGACTCCGCCGTCTCCCTGACGACCGCCGAGATCCCATCAACATAGCGCTCCGGCGGTATCCTGTAGGGGCCAATCCTGCGCCCCTCCTCGAAATAGAGCCTTTCCATGATCCCGATGACTTCATACATGCCCCTCGACGAGAGGAATTCCCTCAGGCGGTTCCAGATGTCCCCGCGGAGCCTCAGCACGCCGTTGTATGCGAACGATGCCCCGCTATTCCTTGATGCAGCCAGCAGTTCGGCGATCCCATCGCGATTATCGGTCAGGCCGGGCAGTACCGGGTCCACGTTCACCCCGACTCTGACCCCTGCATCCGCGAAGCGCCTCATCGCTATCAGGACCCCCCTGGCGCTCGAAGCGCCCGGCTCGATCGACCTCTTGAGCTCCTCGTCGACGGTGGTGAGGCTCCATACCACGGCGCACTTATCCCTGTACCCGGCGTGGAGATCCAGATCCCTGACTATCGCGGCCGACTTTGTGAACACGTAATATGGTATCCCGCTCGACTGGAGGACCTTCACGACCCTCCTCGTGAGGCCGAGCGCGCCCTCGATCGGTTGATAGGGATCGGTGGCGGTCGACAGGAAAACCGGTTCCACGGTCCTCTCCTTCCATGTAGCCAGCTCGGACGAGAGCACCTCCGGCGCGTTCACCTTGGCCTCCACCACGTCGTGGAACTCCTTGGCCCAGTCGAACGTCGCATAGCAGTAGATGCACCTGTGGGAACAACCCACGTACGGATTCACGGTCAGGCCGCTCCTGCGATCCTCCACGTCGTAGTATCTATGGATGACGCTCTTGGACCTCCTGCGCCTGACCTCGACCGTCCTCCCCTTCCACCACAAGCATATCCCCATGGACGTGACGGTTATTTATCCCGTTTCAGGGATTCCGATATCATCTTCGCGACCAGCCTAGCGTCGGCGCCCCTCCCCACCTCCCTGAGGACCATCCCCACGAGGTAATCCACCGCCTTCGGGTTCCTCCTAGCATCCTCCACCGCCTTCGGGTTCCTCCCGAGCACGTCCTCCACGGCGCGCCTCAGCTCATCCTCGTCGGATCCGCCGGAGATCCCCAGGGCGCTCAACGCCGCGTCGACCGTGACGCCGCCCTCCAGCGCGTAGATGAGCACGTCCTTAGCGTCCTTGTGGCTCAGATGCTTCTCCTTCATGAGCCCGGACAGGCGGACGATGAGCGCCGGATCGACGCGGACCTCGTGCGGCTCAAGCTTCCTGTCGTTCGCGTAGGAGAGCATGTCAACGGCTATCAGCGTGGCGGCGTTCCTGGGATCCGCTCCCTCCATGACGCATTCCTCGAAGAGCCCCGACATATGCGGCGAATAAGCAATCGGCTCGGCCATAGTCGGGCTCAGGCCCATCCGCACGTACTCCTCCAGACGATCCTCCGGGAGCCTAGGCAGCCCGGACCTGACCCTCTCGATATCCCCGTCGGCGACGATCACCGGCGGAAGGTCGGGCTCCGGGAAGTACCTGTACTCCTCCTCGGCCTCCTTGGACCTCATGCTGACGGTTATCCTCCTGACCTCGTCCCAGTGCCTGGTCTCACGCTCCACCTCAAGCCTGCGCATCCTCCTGTTCCTCTGTCTGGTCAGCTCGAACCGTATCGCGCGCTCCACATCGGCAAACCCCGAGACGTTCTTCACCTCTACCCTGTTCCCGCCCTCCACGGAGACGTTGACGTCGCACCTCATAGCCCCCTCCACATCGGATCTGTAGATCCCCAGGTACTCCAGTATACCGGCGAGCCTCTCCAGGAGGTCCCTGGCCTCCTCGGGCGCCTCCATGTCGGGTTCCGTCACGATCTCGAGGAGCGCTATCCCGTGCCGGTTGTAGTCCACCAGTGAGTAAGGCGACTGCGCCATGCTACCCTCGTAATGTATCCTCGCGGGGTCCTCCTCTATGTGTACTCTCCTTATGCGGACGACCTTGCCGCCCCTGATCCTAATGGCGCAGTCCTGGGCGAACGGCACGCCGCCAGCCCTATCGTACTGGCTTATCTGGTAGTTCTTCGCCAGATCCGGGTAGAAGTAGTTCTTCCTCCAGAACCTGGAGATTCTGTTCACGTTACAACGGAGCGCCAGCGCCACCTTGAGGGCCTCCTCCACTATCCTCGCGTTCAGCGCGGGCAGCGTGCCGGGGAGCCCCATGCAGACAGGACACACGTTCGTGTTCGGCTGTCTTCCCCGGTAGTCGGAGCTGCAGGAGCAGAAGAGCTTAGTCCTCAGGCTGAGCACCTGTACGTGGACCTCGAGCCCTATCATGACCCCGGATCCCGCCATACGGCGATCGTCCGACGTTTCCGGTATAAAACCTGAGTTCCCTATTCCCGGGACTTCACGGCCACCGCTATTATCACGCCCCCGCCCAGCAGTTCCTGGACGCGCGCCTC
>Ga0080003_1000253_pt1 | contig 37831 bp, 51 predicted proteins | sample JossMetagenome_FD_69206 | JGI IMG/M metagenome (GOLD analysis project Ga0080003, IMG submission 69206) | Hot spring microbial communities from Joseph's Coat, Yellowstone National Park, USA - JC2_E (SPADES assembly) (version 2) | ecosystem: Environmental > Aquatic > Thermal springs > Hot (42-90C)...
CTTTATTTTTACTTCATTTAGCACAGTGCCATTTTCATCCATTACAACTGCATTTATCGTTGCCTTATGCAGATCCAATCCTACGTACATGTGTGTTATGTCAACTGATTTCCTAATATCCTTAATCCTGCTCACATATTACTAGTTCACTGAAAAGAGGTTATTTGGACCACCATTTAGAGTAAAAATGGGGTAGTGATAGATGATATGGAAAGGCACGGTTTTAAGCTGATTAAATCAAAGGATCTCAAATTTCACTGTTTGCTCCTATTCATGAAGGTTCAGCAAAACGCTTAAAGCCTTGAATTTTTTCTTGAAATGCAAGCGGGGGTGCCCTAGCCAGGTCAATGGGGGCGGACTTAAGATCCGCTGGTGTTGACCTTCGTGGGTTCAAATCCCACCCCCCGCATATAATTTTTTGAAAAAGATTAAATAATTTGTAATGCTAATGATTAGTGTGTCTAATTATTATCACCTTAACGAAAGGCTTGTGGAGGTAATTTTTACCGCTTCTAAAACATTCAGGAGTTGGATGAGGGAGTGCTCAGGCCTTTCTGTTCCGCAGTTTAGGGTGCTTACATTTGTTAGCAGGAACAGCAGCTGCTCACTTTTTGAACTTGCGCAGTACCTGGGAATCTCCGCTCCATCTGCCAGCAGGCTTGTTGAGGCATTGCTGCTTAAAGGGTTAATCAGCAGGGAAGATGATAAAAAGGACAGGAGAAGGGTTCAGCTCAAGCTGACAACTGAAGGAAAGAATGTTCTTACTGGTGCAAGGGAGCACGTGCTGGAAAAGCTAAATGCAAGAGTCAACAAATTGAATTATGATGACGATATGCTGAAACTATCTAGGTCTCTTGATATTATTATGTTACTTGTGGAGGATGAGAATAAACGATAGAAACCCATGAGCTTACTAAGACTTTCAAATCAAGGGGCTGGGCGGTTGAGGCACTGAAGGGAGTGGATTTTAGGGCAGAAAAGGGAAAGATCACTGCTCTTGTTGGTCCAAATGGGGCAGGAAAGACAACCATCATCAAGATAGTTTCGACGCTTATACTGCCAACATCTGGCAACGCATACGTTGATGGTTTTGATGTTGTTTCACAGGCAAAGGAAGTTAGGAGGAAGATAGGGCTCGTAACTGTGAGTGACAGGCTCATGTACTACAGATTAACGGGAGTGGAAAACCTGGTATTTTATGGTGCTCTTTATAACATGGGGCTAAGAGAGGCAAGAGAAAGGGCTAGGGAACTGCTGCAACTTGTGGGTTTGGGGGATTGGAGCGAGCAGCCAATCATGCATTACAGCACAGGAATGTTAAGGAGGCTTGCCATAGCAAGGTCACTGATGCATGATCCTGATGTTATACTGTTAGACGAGCCAACCCTGGGCATAGACACTACTACATCAAGGAAGGTCAGACAACTAATAAGGGGGCTGGCTTTCAATAGGACCATAGTGCTGACAAGCCATTTGATGAAGGAAATAGAGGAGCTTGCAGATGATATATTTATAATAAAATCTGGCAGGGTAGTGGCAAAGGGAACTCCAGTTGAAATCAAATCACTAGCAGGAAGGTTTGCAGAAGCATCAATACCATCTAGGACAATAAATTCTGAAATGGAAAAATACGTGCTCAGGTTTGATAATGGGATGGCGCTGGTCAGGGCTCCTGAGAGTTCTGTAGCTGCAATGACAGGGCAATACGTTGAGGTTGAGCCTACACTTGAAGACGCGTACATAATGCTGGCCGGGGAAAGTGCAACTGATTTCAGGCCATACCAGATAAAGAGAGGAGGTGCTTGGGGGCGTGAACATCCTTTCTAAGCTTTACGCGTACATCTACCTGAGAGGATTTAGGGTGTGGTTCAGCTACAAGACTCAGGCTGTACTTACATTGTTGAGTTGGGTATTGCCCGTGTTCACATATTACTTTACTGGGACAGCATTGGGGAACAGTATAGTTTCAAAATTGGGAGCTGGTAACTATACTGCCTTTTTTGTTATAGGACTGGCATTTCAGGGATACGTTGCATCAACTATAACCACTGCCAGTCAAAGGCTCAGAAATGAACAGCTCTACGGTACAATTGAATACTATGTACTGGCTCCTTCAGGAGCGTTCAGTTTTTTGGTTTATACCATGCTATGGGGACTTGCCCTCAATAGCTTGAGTGCCATTGTAATTTTACTGGTTGGCAGGGCCCTAGGGGTAGTATACACTGTGAGCGGTCTCTTAACTGCATCATTAATTATAATTCTGCTTGTGCTTTCCTCATTTGGAATAGCTGCCATGTCTGGGGCAGTAGTTATGGTGACAAAGCAGGGCAACCCAATAGCGCTGTTCTATTCAACATTTTCAACGCTGATGGGTAATGTGGTCTTTCCTGTAACAGCACTGCCATTTTATATCAGGGTTGTAAGTTATGCTATACCACTTACATGGGCCCTGCAGGGCCTAAGGGGTGCACTACTTTATGGTGAAAGCTTATCCTTAATTATGCCTGACATAATGATCCTACTTGTTTTTGTGATAATTCTTGTTCCAATAGGTACATTATCATACATTGCTGCATTTAACAAGGCCAGAAGGGATGGTACACTCTCTCAGTACTGAACTAACAAATTTGTAGTTACTCTTATATATCAATTTTTGTGAATTACATTCATGTCTGAGAAGGTTTTTGAGGTTTTTAGGATACCAATAGAGCAGGTGGATGGAAATTCATATATAATTGCGAGGGGCGATGAGGGGATGGTTATAGATACTGGAACTCCTGGCAATGCGCAGATGATACTGAAGGCAGCAAGCTCAATGAATATCAAGATAAGTTCAGTGATAATAACTCATTATCATCTTGATCACACCGGAAGCCTTAAAGATCTAAAGAAGTCCACAGGCGCTAAGGTTTTCGTCCATGAACTTGATGCACCATTTGTATCTGGCAAAGAAAAGCCCCCCATTCCATCAACTGCGCCTCAAGAAGCTAAGCAGGCATATTCGTGGTACAGTCCTGTTGAACCTGACGTAATTCTAAAGGACGGAGACAGTATTTTTGGATTTAGAGTTATTCATGTTCCAGGGCATACACCTGGTTCAATAGCGTTATATGATGGGAGGTTTCTATTTGCTGGAGATAATCTGAATTTTAGAGATGGAAGGATACAGGGAACTCCTGCTATATTTGACTGGAAACAGGAACTTGCAAGAGAAAGCTTGAAAAAGCTAGTTCACCTGGACTTTGACATACTGTTGCCAGGTCACGGAAAACCAGTACTTAATTCAGCTTCAGAGCAGGTAAGGAAGAGCCTAGAAAGTCAGTTATAATTTGCTTATTCAACTGAAAATTCGTGAATTGATTTTTAAATAAATTTTTATGTAATGCTTTTAAATATGTAAAAAATTATACCTACCATGAAAGCTCTTATCATTACTGAAACTGAGGGAGAGGACTTGGAAGTTTTGTACCCCTATTATAGGCTACAGGAGGAAGGCATTGAGGTTCATGTAGCCGCATCCAAAAAGGGGCCAGTTACCCTAAAACACGGCTATACACTGAATGCAGATTTTTCTTTTGATGATGTTAATCCAGAACAGTTTGACATTCTAGTTATTCCAGGAGGAAGGGGACCCGAGAAAGTGAGGTTGAACAAAGCTGCCATTGAAATTACCAAAAATTTCTTCGAGAAGAGCAAGCCAGTAGCAGCTATCTGCCACGGTCCACAGGTACTTATCTCAGCAGACCTTCTTAAAGGAAGGACAGTAACTTCATGGATAGGCATAAAGGACGATGTAGTAGCTGCAGGGGGAAAGTACAGGGATGAACCGGTTGTTAGGGATGGAAACCTTGTAACATCGAGAATGCCATCTGACCTTCCGTTATGGATGAAGGAATTTATAACAGGGCTCCAGGCACTAAAACACTGACATCCTACAGCACTAAAGGAAATGTGATTCCTTCAAAGCTGATTATAGGTTCGTGGTTTACTGTTTTCATTCTCATTGTTTCATAGCTAGTGGTTACCCACCCCACTCCAGCGGTATACCACAGGCTGTGCCTTCAGTTAGCCACTTACCCCTATACTGATTGGACTGTTGTATCATGTTTATTGCTATATTTAGGTCTGCATTGAGAGCTTTCTATACACGGGACCCTCTTTTTGTTCTTCCGCTCTTGACGTTTATTCTATGCCTGACCACGCACGGGGAGCACTTTTTTGATATGTACACTTCATCTACATAGACTTTATACCTTATTCCTTGCCACTAGCTGAACGTTTGCTCTAAGCAGTGCTGACTTGAATTTTTAATATACTACTTTTTAAGTTCCCTAAAAGTCAACTGTTTTATGTCGGTTGTACTGCTATAGCCTTAACTTCGTTCCAGCAGTTAACAAATGCCTTGCCAATAGCAGTCAATTTAGCTCTGTTTTCCTTTCCAAGAATGATGTGCACTGTATTTGTTCTGGGCATGCTCTTTGTTATGTATTTCTCATTAATGAAATTATATACTTTTTCCAATTAATCTCCTCCATGAATGTCGGAGCTTTCTTGCTTATGGATTTGTAAAAAAGCTTTATTTTTACCAATTATAATGAGACGCTATGGTTAACCTGCAGCTTATAGGTGCATCACTGATATTCATAGGGATGCTTATTGTGATGCTGGCAACAATAGTCAAGCTTAATGAAATGGGAGATGATAATAAGGAAACAAAGTTCGGAGGAGTTATAATGATTGGACCAATACCCATTGCATTTGGAAACAGCAGAAGATTGTTACAATTTCTTCTTGCCATTGTCATAATCATTTTCATTATTTACCTTATCTTCACTATCTGAATCAGCAGGCAAAAAGAAAAGCGTGCCATCATGCATTATATATACTGTTATGTCATTTGCAAGTTCCTGACCTTTTATAGCACCAGGTAGCTCATACCTTATATCGTCGTAGATTTTGGTAAAGTTGGTCATCACCTTTACCTTCATGTTGTCAGCTTCAGACATTATGAAAGCCGGTAGTTCAACGAGCTTTGTTCCAGCCTTTACCTCGATTTTACCGATTATGCCTGCATGGTGCGCCGCCCTTAGAGTATCTCGCGCAACTTCAATGTTTTTCAGTGCCCTCTTTTCAATTATGAAAACATTTTCAACTGATGTACCAAGTTCGTTGGCTATTTCTGAATATTCCTTTCCATCTCTTCTCATCTTTAATATTTGAACCTGCCTTTCTGTTAAAAGACCAAACCTTACTCTCAATGGCAAGAAGTCATCGTTAGTTATATTTAAGTTTATTAAATTTAAAAATAATTTAGTTGCATAGTGGTTTCGCAGTAGTTATTTTAGCGTGCAATGCGATGACTTTAAATTAAAGCATTGCTGAAGGTAATCTGGCGCTCCGGTCGTATAGACTGGTCAAGTATATCGGCCTCTCGAGCCGAAGACCCGGGTTCAAATCCCGGCCGGAGCAAGATGACTTTAGGTTCAATTCTGCTTCAGCTTTAAATTTAGCTTATTGAAATAGCAACATGGACAAAAGTAGCAAAGCCAGAGAATGCTGACAGGGTACTAGGTAAGATGAACGATAAAAACACCCAAGACATAAGGTTGATGCTTGAATTTATCGACCTACTGGTTGTGCTACGCGTAATTGTAACATGTTGCAGAATAACTTCCATAAGAGAAATGGAAAGTTCTTAACTGGAGGATGCCAGAATTATGAAAGCCAATAATAAGGATCTATTTCATTTCTCCTATTTGAAAATGCCTTGCTATAGGCCTCTTCATATTCATCCGCAAGCTCGTTTATCTTCTTAAATCCGGTTTCGGCGCTCTCCATCGAGATTTCTTTATAATATGTTATCACTGAGCTATTTCCTGAGTGTTTTATCAGCTTTCCCCTCACCTTAACTCTTAATCCTTTAGCATCATCTGGGTCAGCTTCTACATTAAACGCATAAACCATTTTTTCTCCATTATCAAACTCAACCATGACAATAGGCTCTACACTCCATGCAATGTTGAAAACCTTACGCAGCACATCCCTGTACTTTTGGTCAGCTCTTGGTTCAGGTAATCTTGCAAGTCCTACGACGTCCTTCCTTTTAAATGTCCTTGATAGGTCAACTAGCAATGTGCCTGTGTCATTATCAGATTTTATTACCTTCATTGTCTTTAAATGTGGAAAGCATGTTTTAACGTTTTCTATGGTTGCAGATACCTTAGGCTGTTGTCAAATTGGCTCGACACCCAGTTTTGTCTTTCTACCGCCCTCATTCATCTTTCCAATTTTGATTCTTGAGGATGATATCTTTTCTCCTGTCTCTGAAAGCACAAGCGGTATAACATATATTGCCATTTCATCAAGCCCCGCCATTTGACGTATAATGTTTGCCTTAAGAGCACTAACAAATGTTTCAGGGCTGACAACTATGAAATCCACCGCCTCCTTTACAGCTGGTCCATACTGGTCGTTCAGCTGGGTTAACCAGAATGTCTTTTTATTCGAAAAATTTATTATCATTTCAAGTAACCTGTAAATCCTGTCAATATATGTAATGTCTAGTTTCTTTCCAAGAGCACCAGCAAACTCATCAGATGTTACTCCTATTATTACTTCGTCACCAAGCTCAAAGGCCTTTTTTAGTAATCTTATGTGCCCTTGGTGAAGCGCTTCAAACGTGCCGCCTGTAGCTACCCTTGTCAATGTCCTCTTTTATCTAAATCTTCCTTTTAAACTCTATGGTAATAGGTTAAAAATTGAAGCAAGACCCAACAGGCCTCCAATTGAAATTGCAGCACTCATAAGCCAATAAATATAAACTTCCCTCTTTTTGAGCGTTCTGTTGTTCATTATTGTATTATCCATTACAAGTTTTCCAAGAAAGATTAGCAAGGGTATTAGTATTACGGTGTAGATTATCATCAGATCCAGAATAAGTGAGAGGTAGTTGTTAACAAGCAGTACTATAGCAAGTGCGGGCAGGCTTTCAATAAGGTAGATCTTATAATACTGTCCCCTTCCCTTAAGCCCTATCGCTTCAAGCACACCCCAAGCTGAACCCATCGAAATTACCACTAGGGCGAGGAATCCCGAAGCCAGAAAGCCGATGCCTAGCACCAGCCTTGCATATCTTCCAGCAAGAGCGATGGTGTTAGCTATGACTGAAATGTCGTACATGTTTCCTCTGATAAATGAACCATCAATAACCACTATTGCCATCAACACCTCTGAAACCACAGCCCCAACAAGCGTCTCTATTCTTTCATTTTTAAGGTCAGATGTATTAAGTTTTTTTCTTGAATCAGCTCCTGAATGAAAAAAAAGCATCCAGGGCATTATCACTGCCCCTATGCTAGCTGCCATAATATAGTCAAATGAGGAATTACTGTATGGCTGCAGAGGGTTTAATCCTAAGTTAACCACTTTCGCAATGTCAGGCTTGAATATTATTGTCGTTGCGGCTATTGCGGCAACAAGTATGAAACTTATAGGCAGGAGTATCTCCTCAGTTTCCTTATAGTGCCTGCTGTAGATAACCATAAAGTGTATCAGAAAAATTACAAGTAACCCTATAGCAACAGGAATTCCCAAGAGATATAGGCCCACAGCCATGCCGGCATACTCCACAACATATTCAAGGAAATCGCTTACAGCCATAGGTACCGATGCCATGAGTGAAGTCCTTGCTCCGAACCTCTTTCTTATGGCTTCCCCAAGCCCCATTCCACCAACTGTGCCAAGCATCCCTGCAGCATCCTGTATAAAGAACAGTGGGAAGGTTAGTATAAGCATTATGAACACCATTCTGTACCCCCACGCAGCTCCTGCCTCAAGGCCTTCAATTATTGAAGCTACATCAACATCTGCAATCATCACAAGCCAGGCAGGCCCGAACACCCTCAAAAAATTTCTGATATCCTCTACCAATCTCTTAACAATGCATAAAATTTATGTTTTTTAAAGGTTTTTAAAAGTTTCAATGCATCCTTTTGTACTTATCTATATCTTGCTGTGTCAGGGACGGTTTTACGGTTTTAAGCGCTTCTTCAAAGTGCCTTATGCTAACAGGTTTTGGGTGTTCAAGCTTTTCGTTAATGCTCTCCCTAATGGCTAGCATTGCTGCTTCCCTGGCTAGTGAAGCTAGGTCGGCTCCTGTATAACCCTCAGTTTTCCTTGCGAGCTCCTTCAGGTATTCACCCTTTAAAATTTCATCATCAAGTTTCATGTTTTTCGTGTGTACCTTGAGTATCTCCATTCTGGCAGATTCATCTGGGGGAGGCACGTAAACCAGCCTATCAAACCTTCCAGGCCTAAGCAGGGCCTGATCAATGATATCTGGCCTGTTGGTAGCTGCAATTACAACTACGTTCTTTAGAGGGGCTATTCCATCCATTTCTGCAAGAATCTGATTGACAATTCTGTCTGTAGCTCCACTGTCTGTTCTGGAACCCCTCTCAGGTGCTATCGCATCTATTTCGTCAAAGAACACAACACTGGGAGCAGCAGCTCTAGCCTTCTTGAATATATCTCTTATTGCCTTTTCCGATTCCCCAAACCATTTACTGAGCACCTCAGGCCCTCTGATTGAGATAAAATTAGAGCTGCTTTCTGTTGCTACCGCCTTTGCCAGCAGGGTTTTTCCCGATCCAGGTGGACCATAGAGCAGTATTCCCTTTGGCGGTTCAGTGCCTACTTCCTTGAACATCTGTGGATACTTTAGTGGCCATTCAACCATTTCCTTTAACTCTTGCTTTACTTTCTGATAACCTCCCACATCATCCCATTTTACTTCGGGCACTTCCACTATCACCTCCCTGAGCACCGTGGGCTGTATGTCTTTCATAGCCTCAAGAAAATCCTTCATTCTTATCTTAATTTTTGAAAGCTGTTCAGGAGGAACCTGCGGCTGCTCCACGTCCAGCTCCTTTTTTGTTTCAATTGCTTCCCTTAGCCTGATCATTGCGGCCTCTCGTGCTAGTGCAGCTATGTCAGCTCCCGTGTATCCGTGGGTCATCTCGGCCAGCATTTCAAGATCAACCTTGTCATCTGAAGAACAGATCTTATCTTTTACATCATTTTCTGAACACAGTGGTACATTTCTTGTATGTACATTAAGTATTTCCAACCTTGCCTTCTTGTCTGGCATTCCTATATTGATCTCCCTGTCAAACCTTCCAGGTCTCCTCAGAGCAGGATCAACCGCGTCAGGCCTGTTTGTAGCTCCAATTACAATTACCTGCCCCCTTTCCTGTAGGCCGTCCATCATGGTCAGCAACTGAGCAACAATTCGGGTTTCAACCTCCCCCTTTACCTCTTCGCGCTTTGGTGCTATCGCATCTATCTCATCAATGAATATTATTGCAGGCGCATTTTTCTTAGCTTCCTCAAATATTTCCCTTATCTTCCCTTCAGATTCACCGTAATATTTGCTCATTATTTCAGGACCGTTTATTGAAGTAAAATATGCGTTTGCCTCTGATGCTACCGCCTTTGCCAGCAGGGTCTTTCCAGTCCCTGGAGGGCCACTCAGCAGAACACCCCTAGGGGGTTCTACTCCAAGATGCTTAAATATTTCTGGATGCCTGAGCGGAAGTTCAATCATCTCCCTTACCTTCTTTTTAGCCTCTTCCATGTCACCTATATCTTCCCACGAAATCCTAGGCGCAGATACCTCGGCCTCCTTTACAGGTTCCCCCTTTACTAGTACCTCAGTCCTTTGTCCCACAAACGCTGCCTGTCCAGGTGTAACTGAGGACACAGCAAACCTTATGGTACCATAATATGATGGGACTTCTATTACCTGACCCTTCCAGACAGGTTTTGAATAAAGTATTTCCTTTTTCATATATTCTGTAAATTCTGGTGCAACCTGCACTGCTTGGTCAATTGGAGCTATAATTATTCGTTGTGCTTCAAGTAGCCTTGCCCTCCTTACTCTAACAGCATCGCCAATGCTTACACCTGCACTCTGCCTTATCATGCCATCCATTCTTATATTGTTCTTGTTTTCATCATCAGAATACGCTGGCATAACCTGTGCATATGAGCTCTTACCATCACCTATTATTTCCACATAATCTCCCGGATTCAGGTTGAGCTCGTGCATGAGTCGTTGTGGTAACCTAACCAGGTACCTTCCAACATCCTTTGCTCTTGATTCAGCTACATATAGTATAATTTCATTTTTTGTCATGATTATATATCAAAAATGTCATATATATAAAATTATTTGCAAAACCATCTTATTATTCCATGCAGCAGCTCATTTTTGAAATATCTCTTATGAATGACTGACCCGCAAGCTTTATTCCTTCAGCTATGGTTGGGAAGATGTGGCTGTTCTCTATCATTTCTTCAATTTTTAAACCGAACTTTATAGCATATACGCCCTCCATTATTATCTCGGCAGCATTTGGGGCAAAGGCATGTACGCCCACCACCCTCCCAGTTTCCGAATCTGTAACAAGCTTAAACATGCCATCTGTTTTTCTCATAATTCTTGCTTTTGGCACATGTTCCAGTGTTAAGGTGCGACTCTTGGCAGTTGGATACTCAGCTTCCGTATATCCTACAGAAGCTAGCTGTGGAGACGTGAAAATAGCCCATGGCACAGAATTTATGTCAACAACCTTCATTGCATGCTCGTAGATATTTTCTGCAGCCAATGTTCCTTCCCTTGCAGCAAGGGTTTCCAGCATGAGCTTCTGGTCAACCACATCTCCAGCAGCGTATATTCTAGGATTACTTGTCTTAAGAGTTCTATCAACCTGTATGCCCTTTTTTGTATAGTTTACCCCAGCTCCTTCCAAATTTAATCCTGATACGTTTGGGGACCTCCCAGTGGCCACCAGTATTTCGTCAACTTCCAATTTTTTACGGTCTTGCATTTCAATGGTTTTTCCATTTATTCCGCCTGTTACACTCTTGACTGTCATTCCAAGCTTCAAATTTATGCCTTCAGATTCAAGGTGTTTGGCCATAGTTTGAGCAATTTCTGGCTCGGTTTGTAGCAGCAGTAGTGATGGCATAGCTTCAATTATGGTTACTTCAGACCCCAATCTTCCAAATGCTTGTCCAAGTTCGAGCCCAACAGCTCCACCTCCAATGATCGCTAGCCTATTGGGCAGTTCGTTGATGTTCCACACGGTGTCGCTTGTCAGATATCCAGCTTCCTTCAGTCCAGGTATTGATGGAATGCTATTTCGTGATCCAGTGGCAATTATAAAGTTGTATCCACTTAACCTGTACTCTGAATTCACTGAAATTTTATTACCGTTCACAAATGAAGCCACGCCCTCTATCAGGTCAATGTTGCTATATGATTTAATGACATCAACGTACTTGGATTTCCTTTCTCCCTTTACTACATCCCTTAAGGAATCCATCAGCTTTAAAAAATCAAATGCCTGCAAAGACCTCGCAATGCCTGGATAAACTGGGTACCTCTGGGTATGCAACTCTTCTGCGGCCTCTATCAAGTATTTTGACGGAACGCATCCCACATTAACGCATGTCCCTCCAATTTTTCCATAACCAACCATGGCTATTGAAATTTGATTGGACGTTATTTCTGAAGCTCTTATTGCAGCTGAAAATGCGGCAGCACCGTTGCCAATTATCACTAAATCATATTCATCCTTCATTTTCCCTTACCTGTGCCCTATAGTGTGATTTTCCAGTGAAGATGGGCAGAATCTCAAGCTCTTCTGGCTTAACACGGTTCTGATCTATCACTACAGTTGCTATGCCTGTATCAAGCGATACTTTAACGTCAATCACCCCCTCCTTTTCCTTAAGCCCCTTGCTTACCTTATTTAAGCAGCCATCACAAGTCATTCCAAAAACCCTTAATTTTATTGTCTTTTGCATGATTTAGATAATGATTCAACACTAATAAGATTGGTAGTTCAAATTATCGTAGTAACTTTAAATATTTCAACCTTAAAATTATGGCATGTCTGAATCGGCATGCATGATAGACGTTGACGGAAAAAGGATCTGTCTATATCCTTCAGAACCCATTATCAAGCTTCTTGGAAAGGAGTACACAATTCTTATAGTGGGGCTCTTAGGTAACACTGGCAAAGCAGGGTTCAATGAAATAGCAAGGAATGTTGGAAATCCAAGGCCCAACCTGCTTTCTCATAGATTGCGTGAACTTGAAGATGCTGGGCTAGTGGCCAGAAATGTTGTACATTCAAGGCCAATCACCGTTGAATACTCTCTTACTGCAATGGGAACCGAACTTAGGAACATATTGATACCGCTGTTTAAATGGCTGGAATCCATACAGAAATAAAATCATCTCAAGTCAATAGATTCTCCAGGCTTAAGTATAACCACTTGAGTAGCCGGGGAAAGTTCCTTGGATTTTCTAGCAAATTCTTCTGGGTTCCGATCAATGACCTCAAATGTGCCATAATGCATTGGGATAGCGATCTTGGGTGAAATCATTTGTACAGCTATTGCAGCCTGTACAGGATCCATTGTGAAGAATCCTCCTATTGGAAGCAATGCAATATCTGGCCTGTAGACTTCTCCAATTAGCTTCATATCACTAAAAAGTCCGGTATCACCAGCATGGTAAATTGTTCCTTCTTCGGTTTTAATCACAGTGCCAGCAGGTGCGCCATGCGTGCATGAATGGAAAGCCTGTGTAAGGTAAACGCTTATTTCAGTGTCAAGTTTCAATGGTCCACCAATATTCATCCCTATAGTCTTAATCTTCTCAGTTTCTTCAAGAAAATTTGCAAGTTCAAAAACAGCTATGACAGGAGCTCCTGTGGTCCTAGAAATTTCCACCGCATCTCCCAAATGGTCTGAATGATCATGAGTCACAACAATATAATCTACATTGTGATAATCAGTCACTTTCACTGGGGAACTTGGATTTGAAATCCAAGGATCAATCAGTATCATTTTGCCTTTTAGATCTAACTCAAATGCTGCATGACCCAACCACTTTAACATATTTTACTATTATAAATAGCAAAAATAAAAACTTTAGCTTTTATAGTTGTGTGAGATACTATTACAGCAATATTTACTTTGTAAAATACTGTAACATACTTTGTCATTTTTTATTTAAATATAAAGGAACTTCCCTTTTTCAGCATGGGCATGATGGACAGTAATGACATCCAGAGCAGCTGAAGGATATGGCAAAGGTGAGTGAAGATTATTAACAAGAAACAAAAAAGCACGCTCTTTGCCTACATGTTTGCCATAATGGACCTGAATAAATGGATGTACATATCATATGGTTAAAGCGATAATGGACCTTTGATAGCCAATGATGCTTTCACACATTGATGTTGATAGGCTTGACAGGTACCAACCCCGTCATGTTGTTTGGAGTCAAGGTGTACATAATACCAAAGGGTGACACACTGAAGGGTTCACAGAAGTAGAAGGGTACAATAAAGGAGTTTTGTCACAGACACACACCTTAAAGAATATTACAGAAGGGAGAATTCTGAAGCTGCTAACAAGAAGCTATTTGATTAGTGCTAGATAAGGTAAGACATGATAGATAGCGCTCTGTTATGCACAGGCATATGGCACAATCTATGGAACCTTAACAGGTAGCCATATGGGAATTCTATCCAAGTCCTTAATCACTACATAGATAAGATACAAGGGCGTGGTACTTTAATGATAACTGATTTCCTTATAAAATGGGTATCAATTTATAAAATACAATTTAAAAGATCCAAGAAATCAGTGTTCATTGGCCTGCGGGACTCTTGGTTTTAACTCTGAATACTGTCCATCCTTAGTCCTGTAGAGATTTATCTCGTACTCTGTCCTCCACTGATCTCCTTCTCTCCTCCTGAGCTGTATTCTTAAAATTTCATCCTCAGGATGGGTCTTTCCTTTCCATATACTTACACTCAAAAAATCATTATCAGCTACTTTTTTGCTGAATCTTGCCTTTGGTCCTCTTTCCATGTTATTATAATTTGTTTGCCAGTTCATAAATCTTTTTAATCACTGACATCCTCACAACTCTAAATGAGTGGTTCCTTCAAGGCTGATCATAGGTTCGTGGTTTACCGCCTTCATTCTCATCACTTCATTGCTAGTGGTTACCAACCCCGCTCCAGCGGTAGACCACAGGCTGTGCCTTCAGTTAGCCATTTACCCCTATCCTCATCGGACTATGTTTCATCATGTTTATTGCTCCGTTCAAATCCGCTTTTATTACCTTCTTCGTGTGAGGACACACAAACAAACCCCTCTTTATTCTTCCGTGTTAGTGAATTTTCCCACACAGAAAACACGTCTTCGATGTATTTGCTTCATTCACAGGCTTAACCTTTATGCCGTATTCCTTGCCAACCTGTTTAATCCGTGTTATTATTGATGAATAGTTCCAGAAGTTCACAAATGCCTTGCCAGTTAATTTAGCTTTGATTTCCTTTCCTGCAATGATGTGCACTGTGTTTGATCGTCGCATTCTCTTTGTTTTGTATTTCTCATTAATGGTATATAAATAAATACTTCACATTTCATCTCCTCCATGAATGTCGGAGCTTCTTGCTCACGAATTTGTAATTTATTTGACTAAAAGTATTCTAAACGTTAAAAACCATCTAAACAATTAAATATGCTATTCAATAAGGCAGTAAAATGGCAGGCAATTCTGTCAAAGACAATTATAAATGGATTGCATTATCCAATACAACAATAGGAGTACTTATGGCATCCATCGATACCAGCATAGTTATAATTTCTCTTCCATATATTTTAAAAAGTGTGCTAGCACACACACCAGGCAGCACGGCACCCATTAATTCAGCTGCTTATTCAATTGCGACAGCTGATTCATTTAGCTATGTAATGTGGGCCCTGCTCGGTTATATGCTTGTTACAGCCACACTCCTCCTTCTTTTTGGAAGGCTTGCTGATCTGAAGGGCAGGGTTAAGATTTATAATCTAGGATTTGCAATTTTCACAGTAGGTTCACTCTTAACTGGATTTTCAGCGATCATAATTCCAAATTATCTTATAACTGAGGGCGTGCAAATAATCATTTTCAGACTCCTGCAGGCAACAGGCGCAGCTATGCTTTGGTCAAATTCAGCCGCCATCCTTACTGATGCCTTTCCCTCAAATCAGAGAGGACTTGCTCTTGGTACCAATATGGTTGCCGGTGTGGGTGGGGGAATTCTGGGACTTGTTTTGGGTGGCATAATAACTTCAATTGCAAGCTGGAGGTACATTTTCTTCATTAACGTTCCAATAGGCATATTTGGTACGGTTTGGGCTTATATGAAACTCAAGGAAGTCTCTCAGAGAAACGCCAAAGAATCACTTGACGTTCTTGGAGGAATTTTGCTTTCAAGTTCAATAGCGACCCTCCTTCTTGGTGCAACGTTCTATACACTTGGGTTCATGGCTTCTTCAGCAGCAAAGGCCGGACTTTTCTACAGCGTTTTTCATCCATATATTTTCTACAGCGAAATTTCATTTATTGCATTTCCTGTATTGCTAATTCTTTTTATCATAAACGAACTTTACTGGGCCAAATATCCACTTATGAAATTCTCACTCTTTAGGAGAAGGATGTTCACCAGCGGCATACTTGCATCAAGCCTTGTTGCCATAGGAAGAGGTGGTATAATGTTCCTACTTGTATTCTACCTTGAGGGGGTAAAGGGATATAGCGCTTTTCATGCAGGAATTGATCTGATACCAATGAGCCTTGGCTTTCTGCTTGTTGGTCCACTAAGTGGCATATTGTCTGACAAAATTGGTTATAGAACCCTTACACTTGCTGGTGTTTTGCTATCTGCCGCAGCAATATCGATGTTGAGCGTCCTTCCCCAGCAGTCAAATGAGCTATTGGTTACGGGAATTCTGGCTTTGGCAGGAGTAGGAGGTGGCCTCTTTGGTTCACCTAATATATCTTCTATAATGGGTTCAGTTGAGCCAGAGGTTAGAGGTGTGGGTGCAGCAACAAATTCCACATTGATGAATATAGCCAGCATGCTAGCATTGACTGTAGCCTTTGTTTTTATTGGAACTACTGTCAGTATTAGCAGCTTTATTACACTTTTTATAGGCACCACTCAGGATCTTCCAAGGTCATTAGTTAACTCAGTAACTTATCAGAATCAATGGATACCATTTATGAATGCATTTCATCATGTGTTCTTACTCTTTACCATAGCAGTGGTTATTGCCATAATACCTTCACTATTTAGGCCAAAGCACGTCAGTGTATTGAGTGTCAAGGAAAATAAATAATAAAGGATGAAAATACTGTTAATTAAATTTCTTTTGCATCTTCAATTATCTGGTTTATTTCTCCAGTGATGTAATTTTTTCTTGCCCAGCACATTATCCTTTCGATCAGTGAAACCTTGGGATTTGCACCGCATGCAAACCTGTGACCACCACCATTATGTTTCAGTGCTAACTGCAGCAGGTCCACATCCCTGATCCCTCTATAAAATGATACTGATTTGCAATTATATATTACAGCTGAAAAGTCAAGGTCAAGTTTTTCTGCTGCAAGTTTGGCGGTGTATGTTCCGGAGGCCTGTTTGCTCCTCATATCAATTATTGTAAACCTTTTTCCAGATTTAGTAATTAACACTTTAAGATTTTTCACTATTCTTTCTGCTTCCTTTATTTGTTTCTGTAGCTCCTCTTTCCATTCATCAAGCCTTTGAGGTTCAAATTCACCGTGTGAAAACGCTCTGAGTAAGTAAAACTTTCCCCCTTTTTGGCTTATACCGAGCTTGTAAGTGAGTGTGTTTTTCAAAGCATTGGTGTTTGTATCTGCATCATCGCCTATTTTTGCAATTTCCGCAGATATTGGATCATCAAGCATATACAATCTATAAAACAGGGATGCGGCACTAGGGGAGCTTTCAACATGCAACGTGCAAATTTTTGAAATTAATTCAATGTCATTCTTATTCCATTCATGATGGTCCACCCATAGCACCTTCGATTTGATTTTTTTCAGCGCTTTTTCTGCTTGTTCTGCTTTATCATGGTTAAGTGATATATCTGTTATTACTATGTTTTCAGGATCATCATCAACGCTGTTTAATGTATCAGCAATGTATCTAGGATCAGAAAACACAACTTTAACGTTGCCACCGATATACCTTTTTGCTATTGCACCGCTGCACACACCGTCAAGATCTGTATGTGTTATTATCAGATTCACACCCATCATTATTTGGTTATATTTAAAAACTCATTGCAATGATTCAAAAACACCGATACATTAAAAAAGGGTGCATTTAAATTTAATATATAAATCGGTAGAAGTTTAAAATGCAAATCAAGATACTTGGTGCCGCTGGCACGGTTGGTAATTCTGGGTTTTTAGTAAAGGACGATTCAACGACACTGCTTTTAGATTACGGTCTTAATCCAGGAAAGAACATGGTTCATCCCATGCATGTTAGGCCAAAGGATATAACCGCACTTATAACGTCACATGCACACCTCGACCATATCGGATATGAACCTTATCTGTATATGGGCAAGGGCATACCACATTACGCCACAGCCCCGACAATAGAGATTTCTGAGGTTCTCCTTAACGACCTTATAAAAATAAGCGGCGAAAGGTTACCTTTCACCTCTGCTGAAGTTCAGAATTTAATCAGAATGAGCACTGCAAGGGCATACAACGAAGAGTTCAGCATTGATGGATTAAAAATCACGCTTCTTAATGCAGGTCACATTCCGGGAAGTGCAATGGTGTACATTAGGGGCAGCAAGAAGGTACTTTATACCGGTGATGTCAATCACATAGAATCAAGATTGCTCGTTCCGGCATCATACGACCTTCCAGAGGTTGATTATGTTATATCAGAATGTACATATGCAACGAGGGATCATGAAGATCGGGCCAAGGAGGAGAAAAGGCTGATAGATTTCTCAAATGAAATAATAGAGGGTGGCGGCACAGTGCTGATTCCGTCATTTGCTGTGGGCAGAGCTCAGGAGGTTGCAGAAATTTACTATTACAATAACTTTAAGCATGAAGTATATATGGACGGCATGGCTCTTACGATCAACGATATTTTACTAAGAAATTCGGAATTCATAAAGGACCCTGCAGGTTTAAAGATGGCTTTGGATTCTGTTAAGTACATAAATGGATGGGCTGGAAGGAGAAAGGCAATTAAAAAGCCTGCCAGCATAATATCACCAGCAGGAATGCTGGTTGGTGGTGCTTCGGTATTTTACAGCAGGAAGATATCCGGAGACCCAAAGAACGGCATAGCGATAGTTTCTTATCAGGTTGAAGGGACTCCTGGAAGGTCGTTGATAGATGAAGGCGAAGTAATGCTTGACGGAAAGCTAACAAGTGTAAAGGCAAAGGTTCTTCAGTTTGAGTTGTCCTCGCATTCTGGAAGGTCACAACTGCTAGAAATGTTCAAAAAGCTCAAGGGTTCACCTACGGTGATCTTGGTGCATGGAGATAATGATTCATGTTCATACATGTCTCAGGAGCTGAACGGAATGGGCATAAAGGCTATATGCCCTAAAAACGGAGACATAATTGAATGAACAATAAACTTAACGTAAGTTTGATGGGAATTAACGGTTACTACACCGTGTACGTTGAAAGCTACAAGGCTGCTGCTGCGTTATATGGTTTGAACATCATAACTGACCCTATATCCCAGGTCAGTGCAAGCGGTGAGCTGTCGGCTGAGAAAATCCTAGAAATCCTTGTGCCAGAAAAAAGGAACCGCGATACTTACTATTCATTCTATGTAACAGATATGGAGCTCAAAGATTCTAAGGGTTTAAAGATATTCGGTATAGCTGACCCAAAACTCAGGATAGCTATACTCTCAGAACGAAGGCTTGCCTCCGACAGAAAATTGGCCAGAGAAAGGATAATGAAGGAAGCCGCGCATTTATTAGGTCATTTTCTAGGTCTTGGGCACTGCAGTAACACCACATGTATAATGAGCTATACTTCAGATCTAAAGCAGGTAGATGAAAAGTACCCTATGTTGTGCAAAAGCTGCCAGGAACAGCTCAAGCTTTTTTTAAGCAGATAAAATTAATAATTCCTCAAAGGAATTTTCAAAAGGGTTTTTATATTTCTATATGGAATAGCATTAAAGTTGGATAATACAAATTCGATCCATGGTCATGAGTACTTCGATGAAGCTACAGGGGCATTTATTCCACCAATTTACCTTTCTTCAATGTTTGAACAGCGTGGACCAGCTAGGAAGAGCTCAAGGGGTGTCGACCTCAAGTATTCAAGGGAGGAGAATCCGACAGTTATGGCTCTTGAAAAAGTGATAAGTAGGCTTGAGGGCTCTGAGGATTCTCTTTGCTTTAATAGTGGTATGGCGTCAATATCTTCGATATACCTCAATGCAATAAAATCAGGTAAAAACATAGTCATAACTTCAGAAGCATATGGAACATCAATAAAACTGGCTGAGGAGCTTTCTAAGTTTGGAGTTAAGGTGAAGAAGGCATTTCCTTCGGCAGACGATATAGTTTCGATGATAGATTCTGATACAGGAATGGTTTTCATAGAGGTTATGACCAATCCCACACTGAAGGTAATAGATGTAGATCACGTGTCAGAAAGGACAAAAAGGCTGGGAATAAAGTTTATTGTGGACAACACATTCCTGAGTCCATACTATTTTAAACCTCTCAAACATGGGGCAGATCTTTCCATAGAGAGCCTCACTAAATATCTTTCAGGTCACAACGATGTCATTGGCGGTTCCGTTTCAGGCAGCAAGGAAAAGATTCTTGACATCTGGGAATGGAGGAGAATGCTTGGAACAATTATAAACCCGATAAGTGCCTACCTTGTAATAAGGGGAATTAAGACACTTGGTGTAAGGATGGAAAGGCATCAGATAAATGCCCTTAAAATTGCAGAATATTTGAGCTCACACAGTAAAATTAAGGATGTTATGTACCCTGGGCTTGAAAATGATAACTACCATGAAATTGCAAAACGCATGTTCAGGGGTTTTGGTGGGGTTGTAAGCTTTAGGGTGAAGGGAGGAAGAAAGGAAGCCCTCAACGTTCTATCCTCACTTAAATTGATAAAACCGTCTCCAAGCCTAGGCGGAACAGAAAGTATAATGACCTATCCTGTTCTTTCAGCATCATCTACAATAAACGAAGATGATAGGAAGAAGCTCGGGATAACTGATTCTTTGCTCAGGCTTTCGGTTGGGCTTGAAGATACTGAGGATATAATATTAGATCTCGAACAAGCTCTTTCAAAAATCTGAAATGCAAAAGTTTATATTGTCATTTTTGCTATATAGTTAAACGTCATGGAAGTTGTAGAAGCTTGGGTTTTGGCAATCGTCCTTATAACTCTTGGTCCAGCTCTTACCATATATCTGATATGGAAGATAATCGGGTTCAGGGGATATATGTCCCTTTTCCAGTTTGTTTCTGGAAAGTCGTTCCTGTATAAGCTTGACCCCAGGACAAAAATACTACTTGCAATAGTGCTTACAACAATTGGAGCTGTTACCATATGGTGGATATCTCTGATCTTTCTAGCCGTCCTGCTTATGATGTACATCTGGACTACCGATCCTGTATCAAAGTACAGAATCGTGCTTCCGCTTACTCTTGCAACATTTATAGGAACAGCGTGGACTGAAGGTATGTTCACTCCACCTGAGACATTAGCTCTTCTTTTTGGGAAGGACACCTTCTTGATTCTCTTTCCAGCGGCTTTTCAGGACATTGGGGCCTATGGCTTTTCTACGCAGGGCATATTCTATGGTTTGCAGATAGCTTTCAGGGCATCTACGGGAATAGCTTCGGGCTTCCTTCTTGTGTTCACAAGCTCTCCTTCAGATATATTGGTTTCATTAGAAAAATCAAAGATCCCAGTAGAGATAGGGTTTGGTCTTATTGTGGGCATAACTTCAATACCCAAAATACTTGAATCAACAATAACCATAACTGATGCCGCAAGGGCAAGGGGATTTGATTTTACTGGTGGTGCAGGATTAAATATTGGAGCCATGCTCAGAAGGTCAATTGAGCAGTTCAAAATCGTGATTCTCATAATAGCTTCAGTTGTAATATGGACCCTCAAGGGTGCACAAAACATAGCCATTTCTGCAGACATCAGGGGCTTCAGGGCAATGCCAAAGAGGACGTATTATAATGAACCGACAATAAAGAAGATCGATATAATAACCATAATACTCATACTTGCTGTTTTTGCCATTGGGCTTTACCTTTCAGGGGCAGGCTTTGGACCACTGGCATATAATCCGTGAAATCTAACAATTCATATCTTTCAGGGAAAGTTTTTAAAGTAATTAAATAGAGATTAGAGAAGGCAATGCCTGAATTTGGTTATTCGTTTGAAGATTACATGGAGGCTTCTGATGCTAGGGGTAGCCTTAGGGAGGTTGATGTTAGCCCTAAGGAGGCTAGGGAACTGGCAGTTTACTTGAAGGGTATGACAATGGACAGGGCAAGGCAGGCACTCGAAGAAGTGATATCAATGAAGAGACTTATTCCATTTAGAAGGTATAACCTTAAAATGGCTCATCACAGCGTTGAAGGCTTTAGAACGGGAAAGTATCCCGTTAAGGCGGCAAAGTTGTTTTTGAAGCTTCTGGATAATATTGAATCAGTTGCTGATTATAAGGGGCTGGATCCGTCAAAAATGGTTCTAGTACATGTTGCAGCATATCCCGGAAGGAAGCTCAAGAGGAACATTCCAAGGGCATTTGGAAGATCGTCTCCAAGAAATAAAGTTCTTGTTCATCTTGAAATTGTGGCGAGGGCCATATGACAAGCTATTATCCTCTTTTGGCAGAAGCAAGGCGCAATGCGTTGCTCAAGGAGTACCTTGATGTAAACCTAAAGCAGGCCGGATTCATTGATATGACCATCGAAAAGACACCACTTGGAACTAGGCTAAATGTGCTAGCACTGAGGCCTGGGCTAGTAATAGGTCCTCATGGATCCAGTATAAGGTCTTTAATGGAGGACATATCAAAGGAAACCTCTCTTAAGGATATAACTGTAAATGCCATGGAGATCCAGAACCCGGCTTTAGACCCCAAGGCCATTGCACTTAGGTTATCAAACGCACTCCAGAAGGGAGTGGCTTTTAGGAGGGCAGTTACAGGGGTTATGAATGAAGCAATGGGAGCAGGTGCTCTAGGAATTGAGGTAAAGTTACAGGGTAAAATAAGAAGCGAAAGAGCGGCCTTCCAGAAATTCACCGAAGGGGTCATACCAAAGAGCGGCTTCCCTCGTGAATTTTATACCAGAACAGCTGTAGAGCACATACTTATGAAAATGGGGCTATATGGTGTAAAGGTAACTGTGGCATACAAATATCAGGAAGAATTTCGCATTAAAAAGGAGGTAGAAAAAGATGAAAGTGATAAAGGTAACAAAACTGAGTGATGAAGATCTAAAGAAGAATTTGGAGGAACTTAGAAAGGAATCCCTTAGGCTTAAGAACCTTAGGGTCACCAGGATGCTGGCTAAGGAATCAGGTTCAGTAAAGAGTGTGAGGCGTAACATGGCCCGCGTTCTTGCTGAAATGAAAAAGAGGGGAATTAAGTCATGATAAGGCTTGGGGAACCAATAAAAGTTAAAAACCTTGGTGTAGAAGGCTTATTGGTTTATGAAACTAGGAAAACTTTCTGGATCAGTTCTGGGCGCATCAAAATTGTTCCAAAGCATGGAAATATATTTGAAGCTCACGGTAAAATATACTACGGTAACAATATTGAAAAAAGGGCATGGGAGAGGTTAGATCCATAATGATCAGCAGTTTAGGTATCAAGGTAGCTCAGCCATCTGGTGCATGTTCTGACATATATTGCCCTTACCACGGTCACCTAAAAATAAGAGGAAAAATAATGGTGGGAAGAGTTTCAAGCCTTAGGATGAAAAAGGCAGCAGTAATTGAAATTGAGTATCCATCATACGATTCAAAATTCACAAGGTACGAAAGAAGGAGAAGTACTATACATGCCCACATACCTTCTTGCGTCAACGTCAATATTGGTGATCTAGTTGCAATTGCAGAGTGCAGGCCACTTGGAAAGAACATTTCTCATGTTATGCTTGGTAAGGTGACATCATAAAATGCCAGGGGAAAAGACAAGAGCCGTTTCTGCAAAGGGTGTTGAGGAATACAAGCCCCACATTACAAAGTGCATACCGGTTACCGCAATGATAAACTGTGCTGATAACACTGGGGCAAAGAAACTTAAGGTTGTTCAGGTTATCCGTTATAAGGGAAGGCTAAAGAGGGTTCCTTCAGCCGCAGTTGGAGATGAAGTTGTAGTCGTTGTAAGGGTAGGAACACCAGAAGTAAGAAAACAACTGTTTCATGCAATAATTGTAAGGCAGAGGTATCCCATGAGGCGCATATCAGGTGAACGCATATCATTTGAGGACAATGCAGCTGTTCTGATAACACCTGAGGGAGATTTAAAGGGGACAGAGATCAGGGGACCTGTTGCTTCAGAAGCGGCGGAAAAGTGGCCCAGGATAGCCAACCTAGCATCGATGATAGTGTGAGTGATATAAAATGAAGCTAAAACATATCGTTAAAGAAATGAGTTGGTCCGAAAGGAACAAACAGATGCGTTCAATGCTTTCAGATGACCTTAAGAAAAAGTACGGTTTTAGCACTGCGAGGGTAAGAAAGGGAGATATGGTTAAGGTGATGAGGGGAGACTTCGCAGGTGTTCAGGGAAAGGTTACAAGGATATTTGCAAAGCAGGCAAGGATAGGCGTTGAGGGTTTGACTAGGAAGAAGGTGAACGGGCAGGAGGTGCCAGTGAAGGTTCACTCCTCAAAGGTGATTATAATGGAGTTTGATACAAGTGATAAAAATCGTTTTAAGGAGGAGAAAGTAAATGGCTAAGCTTGGAGGTTCTAGGTCAAGAAAGAGGGAGGTGCTGCCGTCATTTTATGGCGTTGCAAGGAAAAAGCATACATTCTCCACAAATGTCAAGCCGGGGGCACACAGAAAGGATCTCGCTTATGACCCTGTTACTGTGCTAAGGGACATTTTAAAGTTAGGCAAAGATTCACAGGAAATCAAGAAGACCCTGAGCACAGGTGCATTTCTTGTCAATGGAAAACCGGTTAAGGAATATCAGGCGCCGCTCGGGCTAATGGATGTTCTCAGTATAAGGGGCTCTGAAACATATTATAGGCTGTTACCCGTCAATGGAAAGGCTCTATATCCTATAAGCATTGATAAGGCTGAAAGCGAATTCAGGATAGGAAAGATAATAAGGAAGACCTCAATTTCCAACGGTAAATATCAATACACTTGCCATGATGGTACTAACTACGTTACAGAAGCTTCAGAGTACAGAGTTGGTGATTCACTTATGATATCAAATGTCGATGGAAAGATTGCGCAATCGTTTCCACTTGCAAAGGACAGTTACGCCCTGATATTTAAAGGACGCAGAGTGGGCGTTGTAGGTAAGGTTATTGAACTTTTGCCCAGCACGTTTTCAAGGAAAGGCATGATCAGGCTTTCAGTATCAAATAAAGTTGTTACAGTGCCAGATGATTATGTGATTATTATAGGAAAGGAAAGTCCAGCCATTAAGGTTGCAAGCGGTGATCTGCCATGATTGCACAGGAAAGTAGCATGAAAAAAATTTACATAAACAAGCTAATACTGCACATATCAGTTGGTCAAGCAGGCGAAAGACTTGAAAGGGCAAAATCGGTTTTAAGGGAACTTAGCGGCCAAGAGCCAAAGGAATTAAAAGCAAAGAAAACCCTAAGGGATTTTGGCATACATAAGGGAGAGAAGATAGCATGTATGGTAACTGTTAGGAAGGCGGCAGCGGTGCAGCTTTTGCAGAGAGTTGTTCAAGCAAAGAACAACGCAGTCAATATATCATCTGTTGATCAAAGGGGAAACCTTGCCTTTGGTATCCGTGAACACATAGATATACCTGGGGTTAAATACGATCCTGAAATAGGGATTTATGGAATGGATGTGATGGTAAACCTGTCAATGCCAGGCCTGAGAGTTGAGGAGAGGAAGAGGTTAAAATCAAAGGTTGGTGCTGGTCAGAAGGTAACGAGAGAACAGGCCATAGAGTTTTATAGGGGTTTAGGGGTGAACTTGGTATAATGACAAAGTTAAGGAGCAATAAGCCAAGGTATTATGGAAAGGGTTCAAGGGCATGCGTAAGGTGTGGTCAGTACGGCCCAGTAATACAGAAATACAACCTTATGCTATGCAGGCAATGTTTTAGAGAAGTGGCTAAAGGAATGGGGTTCAAGAAATACAATTAGGTGATATGGAATGCCAGCAAACGATATTTTGTCAAATCTTTTTTCAACGATAATTGAAAATGAAAGGCGTAACAGGAAGGAATGCATCGTAATGCCTGCATCAAAACTGTTACAGGAGACTTTAAAGGTACTTCAGAAGCACGGTTATATAGGTGAATTTGAGCTGATAGACGACAGGATAATGCCCAAACTGAAGGTTCAACTCCTAGGAAGGATAAATAAATGTGGAGCAATAAAGCCTAGATACTCAACCAATTGGCAATTAATGGGTCAGTGGGAGAGAAGATATCTACCAGCGGTGGGTATGGGTATAATACTGGTTAGCACTGACAGGGGTGTTATGAGTCACATCGATGCCATGAACCAGAAATTGGGTGGGAGGTTATTGGGATATGTCTACTGAGCAGGTTTATTCTGAGAGCATTGAAGTCCCCGCAGGTATTAAAGTTACCTTGGAAGGTTCTGTGCTCAAAGTAAAGGGGCCAAAGGGAGAATGCCAGAAGGATTTTGGAAAAATGAAGGTCAAAATAAGTGTAAATGAAAAATTCATTGCTGTTACTGCTACAAGCAAAAGGCGAGACAACTATGCAGTTACAAGAGCAGTTGCAATGCACGTTAAGAACCTGATCAATGGCACAGTAAATGGTTACAAGTATAGCCTTAAAATTGTATACTCGCATTTTCCTATACAAATAAGCATAAAGGAAAATAGAGTAAAGATAGACAATTTTATAGGAGAAAAATTTCCTAGATATGCTGACATCGTGGGTAATACAAAAGTTAGATTGGAAGGTGATGATGTAATAGTTGAGGGGCCATGCAAGGAAAGCGTTGGGCAAACAGCGGCAAACATTGAAAATGCTACTAGGATAAAGGAAAAGGATCCAAGGGTGTTTCTTGATGGGGTGTTTATATATGCAAAAGCATAAATTTGTTAGACAGGAAAGCTGGAGATACAAGAAGCTCAAAGTTAACTGGCGCAAACCGAAGGGGATAGACAATAAAATGAGGCTGCAGATGAAAGGATGGCCACCTCTTGTGAAGGTTGGTTACAGATCTAACAGGATAGGGAGAGGGTTGCATCCCTCAGGCTTACAAGAAATCATTATCCATAATGTGAAGGAGCTATCTCAAATTGATCCAAAAACACAGGCCGCCAGAATAGCCGGGACAGTTGGACTTAAAAAGAGACTGGAAATCTTAAAGGAAGCAAGGCGCATTGGTGTGCGCGTGTTAAATGCACCGAGGTTGAAACAGAATGAATCTTGAAAATAAAAAGGAAATGGTTGCCAGAATAGCTGGTGTTGGAAAGGGCAGAGTTAGATTTAATCCTGAAAAGCTTGAAGATATAGAAGATGCTGTAACCAGAGCTGAAGTAAGGGCGCTGATTTCTCAAGGGACAGTAAAGATAAATCATATAAAAGGTCAGACGCGCAGGCAGAAAAGCAGAAAAAGGGGCCCGGGTTCAAGAAAAGGTAAAAAGACTGCTAGAACTGGTAGGAAAGAAAAATGGGTAAGGCAGGTTAGGGCATTAAGGAGGTACCTTAAAAAGGTAAAGCCTAATATAAGTAAAAAGCTTTACTGGGCAGCATATAAGAAGGTAAAGGGTGGAGAAATTAGGAGCGTTGCTAGGTTAAAGGAGTTTTTAGGTGGTAGTAAATGATCTTTAGGAGAAGGAAGGAATTTAAAACGGATTATAGAAGAAGGAAAAAGGTAATTCTGTCAAAAATGCCTTACATATATGCATTTGAATCAAACAGGTACGTATGGGCTCAGATTAACGTTCCAACAAAGCAGGGAGACAGGACAGTAGTTCAGGCAAATTCAAAGGACATAATTAAGGGAGGATGGCAATTCAGTGGAAAGAACTATCCGGCATTTTACCTTGTAGGTCTTCTTCTTGGAAAGAGAGCAGCTGATGCTGGAGTAAAGGAAGTAATACTTTATACAGGGCTCAAGGCTTTTAGAAAGGGTTCAAAATTGATGGCGCTTGTAAAGGGAGCTACAGAAGGAGGCTTGAGCGTAAGGGTCGATCAAAGCGTATTTCCATCAGATGAACTGATAAGCGGAAAGAGTATAATGGATTATGCCTTAAAGCTGAAGGAAGCCAATTATGCTGGTTTTCAGTTATCCAAAGTTGGAGGCCAAATTGATAGTATGAATGCCATATTTAACGATGTTAAGGGAAAGGTATTGAAGGGTGAGCTCAAATGAGTCATCAAAGGCATGCTGAACAGGAACAGAAAAAGGAATGGGTTCCAAGAACTGCTCTTGGCCAGATGGTAAAGGATGGAAAAATAACTTCGCTTCACGAAATATTTGAGAATGGATACAAGATAAAGGAGCCTGAAATAGTTCAGCATCTTCTTCCAAACATAAAGACCATGCTAATATCTATTAGGGTAATTCAGAAACAAACTGATGCGGGTGAGCTTACAAGGTTCAGGGCGCTTACGGCCGTTGGTGATCTAAGTGGATGGTTCGGTGTTGGACATGCCAAATCTCTACACACTAGAGTTGCAATTGATAAAGCGGCAAGAAATGCGTTGCTCAGCATTGTCCCAGTACCTCTTGGATGCGGTAGTTGGGAATGCAGGTGTGGCCAGCCCCATTCTGTGCCTTATGTTCTTGAAGGTAAAAACGGAAGCGTTAAGATCGTGATAATTCCAGCACCGAGAGGCCTCGGAATTGTCGCAGCCCCTCATATAAAGAACGTCCTTAGCCTTGCAGGAATAAAGGATGCGTGGACAAAAACTTTTGGTATGACAAGCAGTGATATATCAATAACCTATGCAATATATGATGCTTTTCAGCACGGTTCAAAGGTGATAAGGTAATGGCGCTTCTTCTTATCATAAGGGTTAGGGGGGAAATAAATTTGAGAGAGGGTGTTGAAGAAACACTCAGGCTAATGAATCTTAAAAGAAAGTACAACGCAACCATTTTAAATGATAGTGATGCAGTGAGGGGAATGCTGCAGAAGGTAAAGGATTGTGTTGTCTGGTCACAGGTAGATGTGCCAACAACCGCAAGGTTGATCGAGTCTAGGGGAAAGGTTTCAGGATGGAAGAAGCTTACACTGGATTATTTAAAGAGCCATAATTTAAATGGCTTTGATGAGTTAGCAGAAAGAGTAGATAAGGGCGAACTTAAACTCAAGGACCTTGGCATAAAGCCCTACTTTGCCATGCCACCACCTCGTGGCGGGGTTCCAAGGAGAAAGTATACTGCCATTGAGCTGTTTAACAGGATGATGAAAAATGGCAACGCGTAAGAGAAAAATAAGGAAGCTCAGAGGCTCAAGGACTGTCGGGTGGGGTCAGATAGGGCAACACAGGAAGTCAGGGATGAAGGGTGGAGTGGGAAAAGCAGGCCTTCACAAGCACAAGTGGTCATGGACAGTTGTATATGCTCCAGATTATTTTGGAAAAAATGGATTCTATTCGCTGAGCACGCACAGGAAATCAAAAAAGTGGATAAATGTTGGTGAACTCGAATTGCTCTATGAAAGACAACAGGAAAAGAAGGTTGTAAATGGAATGCCCCTGTTAGACCTTACCTCCATGGGATATGATAAATTGCTGGGCAAGGGTAAAGTAAACAAAGCCTTCAGCATAGTGGTCGGTAAGTTCACAAATAAAGCAAAAGAATCAATAGAGAGTGTTGGCGGAAAAATAAGTGAAGCCCCAATTGAGGGCTAAGGATGTCATAAATAAAGTAGCTGGCATTCTGCCCGAGGTGCCCAAGCCAGCAAGAAAGCCCGGGCTTACAGAGAAACTAATATGGACAGGGTTGGCTGTTGTTCTTTATTTGGTGATGGCACAGATACCACTTTACAAGGTTATTACATCAACACAGAGTGCACTTTTCTTTTATCAGATAATCTTTGCAGCAAACATTGGCACGCTTATGACTTTGGGCATTGGACCCATAGTTACAGCAGGACTTATAACTCAGGTGCTTGTCGGTTCAGACCTTCTTCGCCTTGATCTTTCAAACGCAGAAGACCAGAAGCTTTTTGCTTCGCTTACCAAAGTGCTTACCTTTGTATTTATAATAGTGGAAGCTGTATTTTATGTAGTTAGCGGCGTTGTGGGCGTAGTTTCTACCCCGACCATTGCTATCATAGTGATTGTTCAACTTATAGTAGCTAGCCTGATAGTTTTTCTGCTGGACCAGATGATCCAGAAGGGCTGGGGCCTTGGAAGTGGGATAAGTCTATTTATACTTGCAGGAATATCGATGCAGATAATGCTAGATTTTTTCAGTCCAATACCAGTTAGCGGGCAATATTTTGGATACATACCATTTGCAATAAATGCAAGTATACATAGAGCTTTTGCTTCTCTTGTAAGTCGCGCATCTTCCTACCCTTCATTGATAGGATTAATAAGCACAATTATATTCATTTTAGTCATCCTTTACCTTGAAGGTGTGAGGATTGAAATACCAATAAGTTCGGCCAAGTTCAGGGGATATTCAGCTACATACCCGATAAAGCTACTATACGTTTCAAACATACCAGTAATACTTGTATCTGCGCTGATTGCTGACGCTCAGTTCTTTTTCCTTATACTTGCAAAGAATGCGTCCCTCGTGCCACACCTTTCATGGCTTGGAACTGAAACCAATGGAACAATAACCGGAGGTTTGCTGTACTACATAACGTCTCCACCTCCATATCCAGCCGCAATGCTCCATCCCGTGCAGGTTTTAACTTATTCAGCATTTGTTATAGTGCTAAGCGTTGTATTTGCAAGGATGTGGGTCGATGTTAGTGGAATGTCAGCTGAAAAGGCCGCAGAAAACCTGTTAGGTTCAGACCTTCAGGTTCCTGGTTTTAGGACCACTAGATCATCAGTTAGCTCATTGCTGGAAAGGTACATACCTACAGTAACACTTTTCAGCGGGCTTCTTATAGGGATACTAGCAGCCACATCGTCAATACTTAACGTCTTCGGCACTGGTATTGGATTGCTCCTTGCAATAGACATATCGATCAGCTACTATCAGATGCTGGCTCAGGAACAAATGGCTTCAATGATACCTGGACTTGGTGGTATACTTGGAGAAAAGTAGCAGAAAGGCAATAATAGTAGGGGGCCTAGCAGGTGTTGGTAAGACAACCGTGCTAAATGCCCTTTATCAGAGACTTGTTTCAGAGGGAAAAAAGTTCAAGGTATTTGTATTTGGTTCCGTGATGCTGGAAGAGGCGATGAAATCAGGTATAAAGGACAGGGATGAAATGAGAAAGTTACCTTTTGAAATGCAAAAGGAGCTCCAGGAAAGGGCAGCAATGAGGATGGTTGACGAATCAACTGTATTTATTGATACACACTACATGATCCCTACATCGTACGGTTATCTTCCAGGTCTGCCGGCTCATGTACTCAATGCACTTAGGCCAACACATTTGGTGCTGCTCCTTGCGGAGCCTAGGGAAATAATAAGGAGAAGAATGAATGATCCAACGAGGAAGAGGGAAATGGTTAATGAGTCAGACATTGAACATGAGATCCTTATTTCCAGAATAATGATGGGCGCGGCTTCGGCAATAACAGGAGCAATGATGGTTGAAGTTTACAACAGGGAAAACATGCTAGACCAAACAGTAGAAGAGCTTATTAAAAAGCTGGAGCTATAATTAAGCATGCAGATATTTGAATCATCACTCATAATTTTGATGGTAGCTGCGGCATCATCGTTAATTAGCAATGCCTTTACAAGGGCAAAGGTTGACCTTAAAGCAAGCAATGAGACTATGAAGGCATATAACGAATTTTTGAAGGAGTATAGACAGACTCTCAAAACTGGGGATAAAGCAAAAATTGAGAAGCTTGAGAAAAAGCAAAAGCAGATGCAAGAAATGACAATGAAGGTCCAGATGGATAGGATGAAGGTCAGCCTGTATCTGCTCATACCGTTCTTGGTGCTGTTTTACCTCCTTAGCTATTTCTTTGGAGCTTCAATAGTTGCAATCTCCCCATTTAAATTTTCAATATTTTACTTTGAAGCAGTTAAACCTATCAGCATTGGCTATGGTATGAACTTTGTTACTTGGTACATACTTACATCGTTTTTTACTAACCTTATAGCTGGTAAAATATTTGGCACTATGCCTTAGGCAAATAATCATTCATTTCTTTTTTCCAATAAAGAGATAGGGCACACCAAATGGTAGCAAGTAAACTTCAGTAACGTATCCAGTTTGATCCATTAACATTTTGAACCTTCTGGGGTCCAAAGTCCATATGCTCCTTGCAAGCCAGTTATATGATTTACGATCATAGATACCACCCAGCTCCTTTATGATATTCATATAAACATAAAAGAACGCGTTCATAAAGTTGCCTTCAGGCTTCCCTGTATCAACAAATACAGCTCTTCCTTGTGGCACAAGGATCCTTTTTATTTCATTAAGCAGCTGAATTGGTCCCTCTTCTATAAAACTTCGCAGGGAAAATGCACTGACGACGGAATCGAAAGAATCATTTCTGAACGGCAATGCTTTTCCATCCCCCAGCACCAGCTGCACTTTGTCCCCAAGGTTTTTTTGAGCGTTTAACAGCATGTTTCTTGTTATGTCCAGGCCCACAATTTGTGCGCCATTGCCCGAGTCCTTAAGTATTCTTTTGGACATATATCCTGTGCCAATCGCAAGGTCAAGAACAGAAAACCTTCCATCTTTGTCTGAGATCGTTGCTCTGCTGGCATAAATGCGCCATATGCGTGAAAGCCCAAAGCTCATTATATCATTTAATCCATCATATATTTTTGTTATTCCTGAAAACATCAACTCAATTTTTCTGGTTTTGTTCATTTTACTATAATCCTCAAACTATCATCTGTATTTAGCCCAAGCATTTCCGAGGCATTATTCTTATTTGCAATTATTTCTATATATCCACTGCTACCTTCAATAAAGCATAAACCATCACACTCTGAAAAAGATTCTGCTCTCTTGATTGTTGTTTTATCTAGTGTGATTTCTGAATATCCCATTAACTGTTCACTTCTTATGTTTGTAACAATATCACCAAATTTATCCACGTGTATAACCTTACCCCACACGGTACCACCTCTTATCTCTGCATTTTTCAGTTCTGTTTTTACAGACAGTTCATATTTTTCGCCCAGACCTTCAATTCCGTTTTTAAGGCTTATCATGGCTGCAGCTGGAGCAAAAACGTCCCTACCATCAAATGTACCACCGTATGTTTTCAGTCTGACTGCTTTTTTAATGCCCTCAATTTGCAAAGCTGGATAGAGAACGCCATTGTCTGGGCCCACAAAAAAATGCTTAGATCCCTCTACAGCCACCGCAGCCCTTTTTGTGCCAACTCCTGGGTCTACAACAACAAGAAAAATTGTGTTCTTTGGGAAATATTTTACTGAAGCAAGCAACATAAATGCTGCGTCAGTTATGCTAAATGAATTTGTATCCAAAGCTAGGTCCACTATTTTTGCTTTGGGGTTTATACTAAATATGACTCCTTTCATTACCCCATTGTAATGATCCTTATTGCCGAAATCACTTAATATAGCGATCAGTCCACGCATGTTAAAATACTGCAAGCAAAGCTTAAAAATGGTTATGTAAAAGTACAAGAATTATGGCAGATTATCTATCCGTTACTGACTTCAGCACTGAGGAGATGGAAGAAGTGTGGTCCATGACTGACAGGCTCAAGGCTAATCCACATAACAATTTACTGTACGGGAAGAATGTGCTATTGCTTTTTGAAAAACCTTCAACTAGGACAAGGGTCAGTTTTGAGGTTGGGGTTAACCAGATGGGTGGAAGCCCTATTTACATGGATGCCTCGACATCTCAGCTTTCTAGGGGAGAACCAGTTGAGGATACTGGTAGAACACTTGACAGGTACGTCGACATGGTTGTGGCTAGAGTTTACAGGCATGAAGACTTGGTCAAACTGGCCCTTAGTATGAAGAATCCAGTCATCAATGCGCTTTCTGACCTTGAGCATCCGTGCCAGATAATGGCAGACCTGTACACCATAAGAGAAAAACTTGGCAGCGTTAAAGCTAAAAGGATCTCATTTATAGGAGATGGAAGCAACAACGTCTGCACTTCACTTATGCTTGGATCTGCGCTTGCGGGTGCCAGCGTTACAGTTGCATCACCTTCAGGTTATGAACCGAAAAAGACCATAGTTAACATGGCAAATGAGCTTTCAGCGGGTTCTGTCAAGGTAACTGATGATCCATTTAAAGCTGTAAGTGATGCAGATGTAATATATACTGACGTATATACAAGTATGGGCCAAGAGAAGGAAAAGGAAGAAAGATTGAAGGTTTTTCTTCCAAAATACCAGGTAAATGCTAAACTAATATCTAGTGCGCCAAAGGATGTTCTATTTATGCACTGCCTTCCAGCACATCACGAGGAGGAAGTTACAAGGGAAGTGCTTTATGGTGATCACTCAATAGTTTTTGACCAAGCAGAAAACAGGCTTCATGTTCAGAAAGCAATAATGCTTAAGCTGTTTGGTAAGAGCATTTAAATAAAACTTATGGGTTGGGGAAACGGTAAATCTCAGCGCTAGATGCACTGACTTTGTTTAAATATTTTTTATATGCGTATGAATTGAGCATATAAGCTCTACTAAGAAAGGGAAAACCCTCAACAACCAGTTACAGAGGACTCTATAACAGAGCATTATGAAAGGCTTGAGCACTAAAGGACCTGAGCTGCGCTGAACAACGGAGCGCGCTGGTAGGATGTTCCGAATTTATGCCTGCGAAGAAACCACGGTGAAGCATCATATAGGTATATATATTGAACCAGGGAACATGTTGCATGCTAACCTAGAAAGGGAAGCTTTAGCGTGGGGCATCATCATTTGCTTCAGGTATGCCTGCAAAGTAATAATAGTAGAGTGCCGTGTTTCCATAGGTGAAGCTTGCGGCCATAATAAATGGAATGGCCAATGGGCCTAGTGCCATCAATGTGCCTCCTGCTGAGGTGGCCACAGCTGAAGCAAGAAGCCTTGTTGCCTGGTTTAGACCACTTGAAGTAGCTCTTCTTCCTTCACTTATAAGGGTCATTTGCAGAGAAGTTTGTGCTGGCAATGAAATGGCACGCAGTGGTGTCATAAAAAGGTATAGCACACTTGCAATAATAAAGTTTGGTGAGAATGGTAAAAGCAGCATCATGGTTGCAGATACTACCCTAGTTCTTGTGATGAGTTTTAGGAACCCCATTTTCTTTGTTAAAGATGGAGTGAATATGTCAGCAGCTCCAGAAAGGATTCCACCTATACTCATCAGGTAACCAACATCGGACGTTGTCATGTGAAAGAATGCATGAAATATAATAGGATAATAGGGCGTTATGAGTCCCATTGACAGACCGTTGAACAGACCCGTGTAGGCAAATGCCTTTATGAATCTCCTATCCTTCTCTGATATTCGGTTTTCTCCTTTCTTTATGGTGGTTTTAAGTCCTTTAAATTTTTCACGCACAGGTAAAATTACCAGTACAGAAACAAGCGATATCGCTATTCCTACTTTAAACAGCGTTTGAAAACTAATGAATGAAACGAGCAGCGCACCAGCTGCTCCTGAAAATGTTGAAACTACACTGTTGAGTGAATATATAAATGTCCTGTTTTCATTACTTGTATTTTCTGCAAGCATGGTAGTTACTACCGGTCCAACTGAGGCGCCAACTCCTCCTCCTATCAGCCCACCAGCCACTCCGAAACCACCGATTGCGCTTGCCAATGCAAGCGCAAAAAAGTTGCGGGTGAGCATTATTATTATAAGTGCTACAGGCAGCGTAAGCAGGTCAGCAATTAACACAAGTTTTCTACCATTCCTGTCACCAAGTATTCCGACTAGTAAAGAGATCAGCGGTGTTGCAAAAGCACCTACTGTAAAAAGCACACCCACAAGTATAAGTGAAAGCTTGAGCACATCATAAAAGTAAAGACTTATGGCTATTGCTATAAATCCAGCCGCAAAGCTCCTCAAAGACCTTGACATAAAAAGGTAAAATATGTTCCTTTTTTCTTGCGACATGCGCCATATTGCATAAATTTAATATATGTTAAAAGTTTTGGGATAAATTAACTGGTCAAAACTTCCGCATACTTTTTAAATTTTTAATATTTATAGTGAGCCGATGATTTCAGGCGTAGCGTTTGATCTAGATGGAACACTTATAGATAGCGCAGAGACACTGATGATCGCTTGGTCTCAAACTTTAAAAGAATTTGGGCATAATGTGCAACCTTCAGAAATAAGGAAGTACGTTGGCCTTTCACCTGCGGTCATTGCCTCCAAGTTCGTAAGCAATCTGAACAATGACGATGTAGAAAGGATGAAGAGCGTAAGGAAGCGGCACTTTATAGAAAACATAAATAGAATTAAGGTATTTCCAGACGCCGTTTCTTGTATATCAAATTTAACAAATATGGGAATAAGAGCTTCAATAGCAACAAGCATGGGTAGGGATATGATAGATGTGATAGTAAGACACTTTAACATAGACAAGATGGTCTGTTGCTGGGTAAGTAGTGAGGATGTGAAAAATCCCAAGCCAGAACCCGACGTATTCTTAAAGGCGTTTGAAAAGATGAATTTAAGACCAGAGGAGTGCATCAGCGTAGGTGATAGAGAGTACGATATAATTGCTGGAAAAAAGGCAGGTTCACTCACAGCACTCATTGTCAGGGATCAGTACAGCCAATCCAGTAGCGTGCAGCCAGACTATGTAATGCACAGTTTAGATGAGCTTACCAACATAATAAAGAGGGTTAATTCTATCCAGAAAAGCTTATAAAAACTAAATTTTATCTCAAGAATGGGCCTGTAGCTCAGGCAGGTAGAGTGGCTGGCTCTTAACCAGTAGGTCGTGGGTTCGAATCCCACCAGGCCCGCATGTATTTAAATAGCATTTTCATCGTTCTGAATTTTGTCTTGAATAGAATTAGAATTTATTTTATTAAAAACATAAATTCTATTGTTCAGCACGGAAAATTCCAGCTTGTCTCCAGTATCCCTTATTCCGGTTGTGTTTTTATCAAATTCATAAGTGCGCTTTTGCATAAAATAATATAAAATAAAAAATAATGTGAGTACAAGGAAAACAATTCCAAGTATGAAAAGGCTTAGAATAAAACTTGCAACAGCAGCAGCTATAAACCAGTAGGGGTTGTTCTTGCGAGTTAACGTTATTTTATTATCGTTAACTGTAATAAAATACCTTAAGTGGTTTTTTTCAACAAATTTTTTGTCAATTGATTGAGCATCTATTTCGCTCATGCTTTATATAAGAAAAGCACGCGTATAACTTTTTAATTTGTTTTTTGGACGCCGTTAATTTAAGCTCACAGATATCACCTTATGCAATTAACAAGACTGGCTTAATCCATTCTGGCAGCTGTTCATTTGAAAGTGGAGCTGAACCAATTTCTTTGTTGGCTAATGCGTAATTATAAAAGAACCTGAACGCTCTGAACCAGTCTTTTACATGGTCAAATTTCGGCCTTCTGCATGTTTACAAACGCTTTTATGCATATGTTAATTCAACCTTTCCATTAGGTTTTTTAGGCTCTGATCATAAATCACATGACTGACATCCTCACAGCCCTAAATGAGTGGTTCCTTCAAGGCTGATCATAGGTTCGTGGTTTACCGTTTTCATTCTCATGGCTTCATTGCTAGTGGTTATCCACCCCGCTCTGCTCGTCCAACGGTAGACCACAGGCTGTGCCTTCAACCATTTACCCCTATCCTCATCGGATTTGGGGATATGTTTCATCATGTTTATTGCACCGTTCAAATCAGCGTTTATTACCTTCTCAGTGTGAGGACACTCAAACAAACCCCTCTTTATTCTTCCATTTTCGTGAATTTCCCCACACAGAGAACACGTTTTAGAGGTATTTGCTTCATTCACAGGCTTAACCTTTATGCCATATTCTTGTGCGACGTCCTTGATGCGGTTTATTATTGATGAATAGTTCCAGAAATTAGAATTTCTTTCATTTCCTTTACCCTGAGCTATACCCTTTGGGTAGCCAATGTCTATTTCTCCTACTCCTTTGTCATAGAGAGACTCTACAACTTCCCTAGCTAGACCTTCCCTTGCATTCTTTAGCAGGGCAGCGCGCCTATTGTACAGCATTCCAAGCTTCCTGCTTGTTTTAAGACCGTGCTTTGCAAGCTTCTTCTTTTCCTTTGAGATGCGCTTTGTTATCTTCTTAAATTCTGATAGCACTGAACCGCCCTTGAAGAGCATCCATGAGCCATCATCAACAGCAACAGTTGCAAGGTTTGCAATGCCGAGGTCTATGCCTGCCTTCATTTTGCCCCTTGGTTTATTATCCAATTTAACACTCATTGGAATCCTTGCGTACCACTTTCTCCTTACTTTATCGTAATATATTTCAAGGGTTCCCTGCTTGCCGACCCACTTGAGCTTGCCATTGAACTTAAGCCTTAGGTTAAAGTCCAAAAGATATATTTCATTTCCTTCAATCGTGTACCTGTCGTTTCTAAT
>Ga0080003_1000256_pt1 | contig 37500 bp, 31 predicted proteins | sample JossMetagenome_FD_69206 | JGI IMG/M metagenome (GOLD analysis project Ga0080003, IMG submission 69206) | Hot spring microbial communities from Joseph's Coat, Yellowstone National Park, USA - JC2_E (SPADES assembly) (version 2) | ecosystem: Environmental > Aquatic > Thermal springs > Hot (42-90C)...
CCGATGAAGTAATAGGAGAAGACGGGCAGCAGCCAACCGAGGACGGTGAAAACTACCTGCGTTTTGTAGCTTATCCAAACGTAGAAGCCCCTTATGACCACGAAGGAGTAAAGCTTCTCCAAAAACACGCGAATTCCCATTGCCGATCGCCTACCACTTCATGGATAATCCTCATACCGCAAGCCAACCGACAACTCAGGTTCCAATAATTTATTTTTCGGACCAAGAAATAAGCGCTTCTGGGAAGGGCGCCAGAAAAGCGGGCAAACTTTCATCGAAGAGCTAGCAATGCTTATAAACGTCGGCTAAAGTTATAAGGAAGATGAGCACCTACATGAAGGTCCGGTTGATAGTGCTTGGCATAATGCTGGCCGCTGCGATCATAAGCATTCCCATGGGCGGCTATATAGGCGGCGGAATTTCAACGTGATTTTTTATTTTTGTCTTTATTTTTGGCCCAGTTTTGTCGCCGTGTGAAGCTAACTTTGCCCTTGTGCGCTAGCTTCGAGGTATAATTTGAAGCTCTCGAAGGTGGCCACGTCATCGAAATGCCACTTACCGCCGCTGAACTGTTGAAGTGGTATCGTGTAAGTGTGAAGCGAGGCCAAGGACATCACCCCCAAGTAATACGTCGCTGGTTTTAGCGCAAAAACCTTCTTATCCAGGAGAGTTGTCATGAAGGGAACAACGCGCCAAGGCATCTCCAAGTAAAACTCTACTTTATCGCCGCCCGGGTTAATGTAGGTCAAGTACGGGTGCTTCAATAACCATCCCTCGAGCTCCGAGCCCACTTCCTCCCGCATGCCCTCGCAGAAACCGACCAGCGCCGCCGTCTCGGGAGCTATGTACTCCCCCCTAAATATGTCCATCAAGTATTTGAGCACAAGCTTCTGCTTGATCACGTGATCGCGCATGTGGGTTTCAACGACTTCCAACGGCTGCTGGATGGCCTTTGCAAGGGCATCCAGGCTCTGAAGCGAAGTATATTGAAGCTGCTCTATTATTTGCAGGTCGATCTCGTCCAATCCCTCGAACGGTTGACGAGCTAAGCCCTTGAGCGACCTCGAGATCTCCACCCCGAGATTCGCCCTTTCCTTCCACCGCGCCTGTCTGTAGTCGTAAGCGGCGGGGTCGTACGCGAAGCCCTCTGGCTGAGACTCGAACTCGTAAAAGCGGTAACCGCTTAACAAGCCCAGCTCCACGAGTTGGTCAAACAATGCCCGATACTTTGCCACGAAGTCCGGAGGAACGGCGTGATGGGTCACATAGGTATAGCCCCCGAAGGGCTTAATCCAACTGACGAGGAAGCCGTTCCTGGAGAGCATGTCCAAGGTGTCAGGAGCTTGCCCCACCCACTTAAACGAAAAATCGAGAAACGCGGTCACGCTTTTTAGGCCTAACCGAGAATAGTTCGGATAAGCCCTGACCGCGAAGCTCTTTCCGAAGAAGTACTCGCGAAGGGCCGTTTCAAAAGAGGCGCGGTCCAGCCCAATCGATTTGGCCAACTCATCCTTATCGAAGAACTCGGCGTTTTCGAGCGCAACCAACACCCGCCTTATGAACTCGTCGAAGTTTAATTCCATCGTGTGCTATCAGAAACGATTTCGGATTTAACGCTTTTTCAAAACGTGACGCTCGCTCTTGAGCAGCGCACCCCATGCCCGCGCGTAGAAATCTTTGTTTTGTCGCTGAGAGGCAAAAGTGAATCGGCGCGTCAAAGCGCGCTCGCTATCTGGTCTAACCTTTTCAACAAAAGTTCTTCGTTGTTCTGGGCGTGGAAGAACACGGGGACGTTTTGGGTGTTTGTGGCCTTGAAGCTGGCCATGAACCAATCACCGTTGTTGAAGTTGAGCGTCCTGTCGAGGAAGACGTCGTCGATGGCAAAGGTATCGGATATGAGCTGCCTGTCGTATGGGCGCGGCATGGTGCCCACGAAGTAACTGTGGAGCTGCTGCAACACGTTCGTGTTTAGTCTCGCTATCCTTTGCGCAGCTATCCAGCCGCTGAGATAATACTTCCGACCGTGCCTGAGCAGCGTTTCTACCGCCTGTGTGGAGAGGTCGGTGTAATCATCCTTCTTGCTCTCGTATGGTATGAACTCCTGCGCTTCGTCAAAGACCAACATTATTTTCGGGCTATCGCTGTATTCGCTCCTCCTCATCTTCATCAAGTTGTTCACCAGATAGCCGGAAAGCCACCTGGCTCTCCGTGCGTCGGGGACGTCTAGCACGAATAGGCGAGTCGGACCTCTTGAAAGCACCTCAGCCAGCACCCGCTCAAGGCTATAACCACCCTTTGCTCCGCGCTGATGTCCGATCACCACCTTAAGAGATGATAACATCAGGCGAAGCGAAGCGTTGTCCTTTATGCCGTTTTTATCGAGTAAGGCCTCCATTTCCTTAACGAGGGTCATATCGCCGTAAATATCCAGATCCATGTAATCTCCTTCTGCCCTGCTCTCGGCCCTCCTCTCCGCCGCCCTCCTTTCGACCAAGTCTAGCAGCTGTGGCAAGACCATCTTCTGCTGAACCGGGGTATACTTGTCGCTGGCCATGGCGCCCAGCACTGAGGCAAGCCCTGAATAGGTGGTTAGCCGCATGGCCTCTTCCAAGTCTGGGTTCGGCAGCTCAACCTCGTTTATCCTCTCATCTATCAGCATGCGGAAAACCAACTGATTTACGATGTCAATGCGCGTGTAAAGCGCTGCGGGCATGACGTGCCTGTGGATGAAATCGCGGGCCTGCTCCTTAGGATCGGCCCCCCTGAGCGGGTTCGTGATCACCACCCTGCCTTCCTCGTAAAGGAGGTCTAAGAGGGACATGGCGTACTCGGAAGATATGTCGATAATGACTACGTTCAGGTCCGGTATCGTCTCGATGGCTTTCCTTATCATCATGGCCGTTAGGTTGGACTTACCCGCGCCGGTGTAACCAAACACGCCTGCGTGGTAATGGACCAGCTTATCCATGTCCACGGTCAGGGGTATCGGTTGCTGCCCTTCTATCATTAGGTTGCCCAACGCGCTGTTGCTATTGGGAAAGCAGAAGAAAGAGCGAAGCGCTTGGTCGTCTAAAAGGTAAGCCGAAGATCCCACCAGCAAGGGCTCCTCTCCCTTGGCGAATTCCGGTTGATTTCCAGATTTCATCAGGTAACCCGTTGGGGCGGCCAATATCTCTATCCAAGTGCTCTTGCTCCCGCCTTCCCAATCCCTCTCTATGAGGTCCATGAACTCGCGCCTAACCGGTGCGGGTTGGGAAAGATCAAGCGTTAGCATGGAGTAGTGCATGAGCGTCCTATCGGCCAGCTCGTAAACTGAGTAGTAACCCTCACCGGTCTTGACGTTCTGGAGAGCCAGAAGACGCCCAACGCTGAGCTTCTTGGCGACCTCCGGATCGTAGTCAGCCTCAAGCTTCACCAGCTTGAAAGTTATGACCGCCCGACCATCGGCGGTACTCCTGTTAACCGACACTTGCTCCCTCAGCCTGCAGCTGAACTTACCTCCCATGTCATCAAACAATCGAGCTCTTCCTCCTCATTTGTTCGTAGTACTTCCTCACGTCACGGTATTTCCCGCCCAGGGTTGGCAAACCGCTTTTGCTCAATTCCAAATCGATCGCCGACAGGTAAGCCCTGCGCGCTTCCGCCTGCACCGTCTTGGCCTTCTTGTCCGCTAGGAAAAGCGGGTAATTGTAACCCAGGGCTTCGGGTATGGCTTCATTTCCCATGGGTTCCAGGTAGGATATCACGCGATCCGAGAACCCGTCGCCCTCCCAGCCCTCGTCTCCTTCCACCCAGTCATCTACGGGAGGCGTCGAGTAGAAGGGCCTATCGTACTGAAAAACACGTCCTAGATGCGAAGAAACCAGCCTGAAATAACCCTTAGCGAACACCCCTGGGGGTGTGCTCTCGCTGTGCAGGTGAGCGTCAAACTCCAGCGTCCTCCAAGGCGGCTTCAAACCGAGCGCATCTGATAAGGCAGATAAATACACTACATCCGTGCCCATTCTTGGTGTATCAACGCTCAACCTTCCCCTTTTCCGGAGTGCCGCGCAAACATTACTCATGAAATCCGTGGATGATGATTCCTTCACTATTCCGATGAGCAACGTCTTTTTATCCAACGAAACCTTCAGAAGGGACCTCAGGGTCAGGAGCGAGATCAGCTTTATTTCCCCTCCGTTTACCCACTTGTCACCCTTCCAAAGCGGGTGATCACCCCTCGGGCGCAACAAGTGGTCAAGTGCTTCTCCAAGCGCAGCCTCAAGCTTCCCCTCTAAGCCTATGTACTTCTCCTGCAATGATGGCCCGTCCCCCCCAATCTTTAGCCCGGTCTGCGCCTCGAGCAGCGAAATGGCCTCCCTGGTTAGCTCTCCTTTACCGGGCAGGCCTATACCCTCGGCTACCTCCTCCCAAGAGCCGCGGCCGCGCTCAAGCTCATTCATAACCCACCAAGCCAATTGAGGACCCAGCCTGGGAGGGCAGTTGGGGCTTGGGATGATATAGAGGGCAATCCTGGCCAAGTCAGGGTCTAAGAAGATGGGTTGATGGGAGGAAAGAAAGCTCAGCGAATCCGCGCTCAAATGCGAATATTCAAGGGACAGAGAACGATCCATCAGAAGCAAGTCGACTCCCTGCAAAGTGACGGATCTCGCAAGCGCCAGCTCGCTGAGTTCCATCAAGAGGGGAGGGAAATCAGACGGGACTTCGCTCTGGGCTTCGAGGACATCCACCACGTCTCCCTCGTGCATGGGGACAGCCATGGATATCTCTGTTGGGATATCTATTGAGGATTCTTCCCCCATGAGGGGCCTACCTCCTGGGCCCTTTATCAGCTTCCCAGCGTAGCCGAAGGCGCCCGCATAAAACACCAGAAGATCATACCTGCTATCCATGCTCTCGGTGCCGTCAATAGCCATGTAGGTCACTTCGCTGGAGAGGGAGAGCGGGGTACCCGCCTTGAATACGGGAGCGAACTGAGGCGCCAATTTCGAAACCTCAAGCATTTTTTCCTCGCGCTTCTTCAGCAAGAAGTCCGTGGAGGAAAACACTTGATTAACTATCTGTTCGGCGGGCATACATTGAAAGTTGGCTACCTTTTTAAGAACTATTGAGAGGCCTGAAACTGCATCACGATAACGTCGGGGCTAGCGGACCCGCGGAGATTTGAACTCCGGATCTGCGGCTTAGAGGGCCGCCGCCCTATCCTGGCTAGGCTACGGGTCCGCTTACGTGAGGCAACCGCTTTTTTGTTTTTCGCAACGAAAGAATTGAGTCGCTCATATTGAGTGGCCTGAAAAGCGGGCCTGGTGGGATTTGAACCCACAATCTACAGCTTTCCTCGTCTGGCTTAGGGGGTTCGGCCTGCGTTTTCGCGCCTGCCGCCCTATCCAGGTTAGGCCACAGGCCCAAGACCAATCTTAGGTAGGAATAAAGCGTTGTGCTTCGGCCTTAGGACGAAAGAAGTCGGGCCGGTGGGATTCGAACCCACGACCTAGCGGTGACGGCGGACGGGTGGTCACGGCAGCGCTCGCGCGCTCTCGCGCCCGCGTATCTCTACAGCCGCCAGCTCTACCACTGAGCTACAGCCCGACTGAAAATCAAGAAAAGTGATTTTTAAGCGCTTCGCAGCGATAACCAATGGCGCCGGTGGAAGGACTCGAACCTTCGACCAATCGGTTAACAGCCGATCGCTTTGGGCGTCTTAGACTCTACCTGTAGCTGAGCTACACCGGCGTTTTAAATCCAGAACTCGCTATTAAGGTTTTCATGATGCCATAGGCCTCAATCGGAGGGCAGCTAGGCGATATGCCCGCGGGCAACTTAGTTTTGAATACAGGACCGCGGAGCCCGGTTTAAGGCGCTGATAACGCTCGTCCAAACGAGCGCTATCCGCATTGAACCGTAGCTATGGCCGTGCCTTCCGCGAAGCGGATAACGAATCCACCGTCGAGCTGAGCTACAACGCAACGCTTCGCGATCGATTTCCGGATGGGATTGGCCGCAGTGCAGCAACGCCAGCCAAAATTAGGCGTCTGATAGCGAGCCCTGTCGGACGTAATTAATCGCATTGCATACCCAAGCAGTCCAAAAGAAAGGAAGAACCGCGTGAAGAGGAAAGTCTATCGCGCGAGCCCGCAACCCTGCGATTCGCGCTTCACGTGGGGATCATTGACCCCTCGGCCCCACGTAAGAGTGCGGCAGCCCCTCTCCAACGAGGTATATCCTTTGGCGACCAGCCGTATCCAGCTCGAAACGCGTGAACAGCGAGATGTCCGCTCCACCGGAACCCATAGGGGTTGGGCTAAACCGGTGACTACCTTCCCGCTTCTGAGGGGCAAGCTTTCCCCTCTGGATTCCCTAATTTATAAGGGCTTCGAGCTAAGCCTATCCGCTTGAGCAGTTTCTCGGGATCGGAGGGTTCAGGCGGCGCTACGGCGGATATCCCTTCCTCCAGTAGGTTTTCGGGATCTGCCATTCCCCGTTCAAAGGCCTTGATGTCCCGCGCCGAGATCGGTAAGGACACTAAACCGGTCCTGTAGTGGATGGAGTAGGGAGCGCGGGCATCCCCGTTGGGCTTCATGCTTGACCAATCTATGAGGACCTGGTTTGCCCTCTCATCTTTCTTCGCTACCACGGAGGAAGTAACCGGCCAGTGAACGTTTTCAAGGCCGTATTGCTCGACCCAGCTCTTATCCGCTTGGAGATCCGTCTCAACCCTGTCCCTCAAGGCTATCGCCACTTGCCTGTAGAAGGCAAAGAGGTCCCCCCTGTTAGATAAGGATGGGCTGGAATTATCCAAACGGGCCCATATCTGGAACCCCCTTGAACCGCTGAACTTTAACAAATAGTTAACATCGCATTCGTCCAGAAGATTAGCTATTTGCGTTGCAACGGCCTTTATGATCAAGAAGCCTCTCTCCGTTTTCTTGAGTTCTTCGCCCGCATCCAGATCTAATATTAAGTAGTCGGGGTAATCCTTCCCCAGACTGCTGACGTATGGGATGAAGTCGATCGCGTGATCGTCAACCAACGCCTCGAGTTCTTTTTCTTCGTCGATCGTTATTGGAACGGGTGAGGGTTTGTACCTCTTATAGCGGACAAAAAGCGCGTTAACTTCGTTAATGGGATCCTGTTTTCCTGAGAAGACCTTGATCACTGAAACTGCCCTTCCCCGGAGAAAGGGTAACAAGGCCGGCCCAGCTTTTGCATAATACCTCCTCGCCTTCCAGACCAACACATAGGAGCGATTGAAACCTGTCCGCTCCTCTTTTAGCGTCTTCGCAAGCTCCATTTCACCTTGGTCGGTTATAGCGTACCCCACCGAATTCTGCTCGACTAAGCCGGCCTCCAGCAACGATTGAAGTTCCGCCTTCACGGATTCGGGGCTCAGCTTTTGCTTCTCCGCAGCCAAGGTATCCCTTGCGACCTTCTCGTACACGTGATCAAACGGGATGTATCTACCCTCTTCCTTTATCGACAGCAGGAGGAGGATACGGGACGAAACCGTTCCCACTTCCATGATTTTAATAAACGAAGTATTGTTAAACTTAACTAGCCCCAACCTGGTTTTACATGATCGTGGGTCGCCTGATTTTAAAAACCAGGGTATCTGAGCGATTTCGAAAGCTCCAACAAGTAGGAAATGGCCTCAACTTCCTTTCCGGTCCTATTTGGGTGCTTCCAACCCTCTTTCGCCCCTTTCGCGTACTTCTTAAGGCGTTCGGGATCTCCTAAGCCAAGGTCCAGAAAAGCCTGAGCCAACTTTAGAACCAAATCCGTTCTGTTCGCGGTAAAAAGGGTCTTAAGCTGGAAGGCGAGGAGCTGCGGGCCTTCCTCAATGAATATACCACCAGCCCTCTGCCGAGTTATGATATCGGTTAGCGCTTGTTCAATCATGGCTGAAACGGTGGTCTGGCGCTCAACGGCCGCTATTTTGACCCTCTTCCAGACCTCGGGTTCTATGTCGAAGCTGGTACTTACCTTCATACTATTATACCAGCATACCAATTTAAGTATATCGAACTCCGAGCTCCGAACGATCTTTATGAGGAATACGGAGCCTCGGCGATGCTAAGGGGAACTCCGCTGGGCGCGCTTCACTTATCAGCCAACGCGACGGCTGTCGATAAGACGCACTTTCAGTGAAAGAACACTACCTTACGAGAAGAACTGACGATATACTTACCCTATGAGGCAGAAAGCATCGGCCTGCGGGCGAAGTGAGAGGCAGTCTTTGGCTGATAAAGGGGGTTGCGGGAATAACTGCCTCCGCGAGAAAGGACTAGTAGGTAAGCGAGTCTTCAATTCAAATAACTTTCCTCGAAAGATGACGAATTAGCGAGCAACTCTTGGGAAGTAGTTAAGAGGAACGAATGGGGGTTGGTGAATCGAAACGTTGTATCGATACGGATCCGCGAAAAACCGCGGAGTAGCGGCCAGCTGCTCAGCCCTTTTCGTAACACATGGATTCAATATCTTAGTGCCAACGCGCCGCCCTACCGCAGTACTTACGCTGGGAAGCCGTAGGCTGGTCGTAATTAAATAATGAGATGCGCGGGGGAATACCGAATCTTGGGAAGGACTTCTCCGGAATGCAAAACGCGGGGCTCCAACTCGGACGAGGGCGTGTTGGTTTCATCAGCCCCTCTTTCTACTTTGATGGTAGCGAATCCACGATGCCGTACTACAATCCCTAAGTGCGGAGTCAACCGACCAACGCTCTTCCGGCTCCCAAACTTGGGAAACCACGTGCTGAGCGCGCTCGGCCCTAACCGCGGGAATACCGCCTTGATGAAGAAGCCGGAGTTCGCAACGATTGCCCACAGTGATCCGGATGAGGCCTTTGGTTAACCGCTGCTGAGCAGCTGTGATAGGGTAAATAGAATTGCTTGCAATTCATATGAAGTTTGGTGTTAATCATCCTGCCTCCGCGGGAGAATGGCACTTCGTGCCCGGCGTGGTATCGGACGGCAAGATTTCTGGCCATACCTATTCGCAGCTGCCAACTGAAGGTTACCGCGAGGCCGGAGAGGGATCGGGCGTGATAACCCCTCAGTTGGTAAACCGCCCAACCGCTGCCCTAAAACAGTCAAGGTCCTTCGAACGCGCGTATCGCGGTTCTCGCCGCAAGGTCAGCCTAACACACCGCTCTCATTTAAAGGCCTTCGCGACCAAATTCAGCGCACATCAAGGCCGGGGAAGACCCGTAACGTATTCGCCGCAATGCTAAATTCAAAGCTAAATTCAGACGCGCCGGCGAACAAAGCAACCCCAGTGCAAGTCCCAAGCCACTCGCACCCACCATGAGAGCCAAAAGAAAGCGTCGACCACATATCAACACAGAAAACGCGCTCAAGCGCCGGGCCCACAAACTAGGTCAGCGCAGATACCCAAGTGTTAACTATGGTAAACATCGTAAAGCAGCGCGTACCCATTACAATGTTAAACTACGGTAAACAGTAGCCCTTCGCTCGTAAACGCACATCAGTGGTCTCGCTTGAGCTCTTCCAAAGCAAGCTTAGGCTCCTATACCCCTATGCGCCCAATCATGACTAGCACCAACCTCACCGGGGGAATGCCTCGCAAACGCTTGCCACCCGGACGTGCCCGCAGATAACGCCAGCCTCAGCCGCACACAAGCTGCCGCAAACCCGCATCGCTTGACAAGATGTTCGTAAACTGCAACGCTAAACCCGCACCTCAGACTTAACGCACCACTACAAGCACCGTTATTCCCCTGCGCCTAAGGGAATAGTTAGCGGTTCGGAACGACAAACCCGAGGCCGAGGCCGCTGGATCGCAAAACCCACGAAGACCCAAGCCTGGTGAAAAGTTACCCCAACGCAACCTTCTTTATCGAGGATAACTTCACCGCGGTGACCGTCTGCCCGCACAGCCTCAGTAAGAGGTAATACCAAGAAAAAATGCCGCGCGATACCCAAAAGGCCTTGAGCGCCAGAGGAGTAAGTAGAGGAATCGTCTAAATTGCTGTACACTTTGCTCAACGGAAACCGCTACAGCTGGTCACCGACAGACTCGGGAAGCAGCTTAGCTTAAGAGGGGGCTTTATCACCCTCAAGGAGGGCTTGCCAAAATAGTACATTGTAAGTAGTATTATATGCCTAGGATCTCAACGCGTCGGGCCGCGATGGGCCTCGCACCGGCGGGCAGCGTGAATACCCTCATCACATACGAAAAGTTATGTGTGTACGCGCAGAAAAATCAGTTTCAGAAAGGGGGGTGGCAGAGCTCAAATGCTTGAAATCCAATCCTAGCTTTGGTAATACGCGGGAGTTATTGCCTCTGTTACCTTCAGGCAAAGCTCTTAGCCTGGAGCAGAGATCACCATGCGGTGGCGAGGTATTGGATGGCCGTCGGTCGTAAGGCTGAGGAAACTCCGCCCGCGCCGCGGCACCGGAGCGCCGGAAGGCGCATGGCGAGAGCCATGCAACGGGCACAGAGACTAGGCGCGCGGGGTCGGTATGAGGAGGAAGCAACGCGTTTGCAGACGACCGCCCGTGGCGGTGAAACGGCCCGTCTCCGGAGCGCAAGGGCAAGCTTCGCCAGTGACTACCGCGGGGAGGCGAGGGTAGCCCGCTAAGTTAAATGCCATCTAGAACAGAAGGCGGGTTACGGGTACCACGCCACCGCCGCTCGAGTTCGGCTTCTTGAACGCGGACGACGTCGGACGAATCTTTGCAATGAGAATACCGTTCGAGCAAAGCCTCGTTCAGCTCTAGGAAATGCTTTCCCCAACCGAACGCTGACAGTATGGAAAGCGCTTGCTCACGGTGCCCCGCTATGTATAGCGCCGCAGCAGCCGCTTCCGCAGTGGAAAGAGTCCCCACCTGATCTTGTTTGACCGGGTTACCCGCTTGTAGGAACGGTAGGGCCCTTCTGTGACGATTCTTGACCTTCGGTACTACCGATCTCACATGCTCCCAAGAAACGTCAACCAAAGCCAGACCAAATCTATCTATCGCCCATGCATCCTGAGGGGATAAAGCGCGCATTGAAAGAGGATCCAACAAGACCGCCCCCCTCGGGAGCGCCCTCGGCGAGCTAACCAATTTCGCCATGCCTAGTTTACGCAGGCGGACAGCAGTACAGGCGCGGGGATTGTCATCCCCTACCCGGTAAATCCATATGATTGCCAACTACTTTGTAGCGCGAGCGGCATTTAAACGTGACGTGGTCGTCGTAGCTATTACGCACCGAAATGGCAATTATCCCATTTTTGGCATCTCTCTGCAGGGGATAGATATATATTCCACGACGAAGTTATAATTGCGATGGCTTCCGCGTACGTTGTAATAAACACTGAAATAGGCGGCGAGGAAGAGACGCTGGCTCAACTTAGGAAGATCCCCGAGGTGAAAGAGGCCCACGAAGTGTACGGCGTGTACGACCTAATAGTGAAAATAGAGGCCCCCACTCTGGAGGCCCTTAAGGACACCGTCACCAATAAAATCAGGAAGATAGACAAAGTAAGGTCCACCCTCACGATGATCGTAACTGAAGAAAAGTGACGTTTTTTTAGAGCGCTGTGAGATATGTGGGGAGCCGGCCAAACACATAAACGTGTGTAAATTATGCGGTAGGCACGTCTGTGATGCCGACTTCGACGCGACAAAGGGGCTGTGCACCGTATGCGAGGAGACCATGTGCGAGGTGTGTGGCGAGGCTCCAGCTATTGGGACTTGCAGGATATGTGGTAAGCTTGTATGCGAGAAGGATTCGGTGAAGCAAAAAGACGGGTCGTTAATATGCCTGAGTTGTCTACGTGGGTAGGCCTGGATGATACCGATTCGTACTCAGGGGGCTGCACAACATGGACTGCGGCCCAAATCGCGGCATTTCTTAGGGATAAGCTCCTAGATTTCCCATACCTAATCAGGCTAAACCCAGAAATCCCGTGGAAAACCAGGGGGAACGGTGCCCTGGCACTTCACGTTAGCACGCTGGGGCCAACCCAAGAAGAGGGCATAAAGAGAATATTGGCCGTCGCCTCGCGGGTAGAGGGGAAAACCGACCCTGGTCTCGTACTGGTTAGCGAGGGTAAGGCGCCTCGGTGGCTTAGCGATAAGGCGCTTAGGGATGTAGTAACGAAACGCCTCCTCGAGAAGGCTCTGTCGATCTCCGGAGAAACTGGAGCCGTACAAATCGTAGGGCTAAGACCGGGGCTTCCCAGAGGATTGATAGGGGCGATGGCCGCTGTGGCCCACACCTGGGGCGATTACACCTTTGAGTTGATAGCTTACAGGGATGACTTAACCAAAAAGAGGGAGGAAGTCCTTTCAGATGTGCTTTACATGGACTCGCTTACAGCGCCAGTAACGTTTCTAAACGTGGATAGAGAAGATGGACAACCGCTCATTTACCCGCACGGGCCAGACCCCGTCCTGTTCGGTATAAGAGGAGAGGATCCAAACGTGCTCATAGCCGCTCACGACATCGTAAGGAACACCTCGAGGCCCTGGGTGATATTCAAGACGAACCAGGCAACCAATGAGCACATCGTGGACATCGAAGACGCGTCTCGCGCCAGACCTTACACCACGGTTAGGTTCGTCGCTTACGTGGTAGACAAGCCCCAAGTGCTGCAGGGGGGGCACGTGAAGATATTCGCCAAACAGGGCGCAACCGAAATTCAGGTAATGGTCTACAGACAGACGGGTTACCTCAACAGGATTTCAAGAGAATTGCTACCCGGAGACAAAGTCCTCTTTTGGGGAGCTGTCCGCCCCGGAAAGGTACCCTTGACAATAAACTTGCAGGGTTTCAAGCTGCTCAGCGCCGTCAAATGGGAAGACGAAAAACCCCTATGTCCCCTGTGCGGCAGACACATGGAGAAGACCAACTTTGGCGCATACCGTTGCACCCTTTGCGGCGTAAGAGCGTGGGATCCTCAAATAAAGCCGATAACCAGGAGGCTGAGGCAGGGGAAGGACTACTTACCCTCGGCTTCCGCTTTCAAACACCTTATGAAGCCATGGAATAGGCGTCCGCTCCCGGCCGCGTACCAATTCTCGCCCGCTTACATCGAAAGCCAGCAAAACCCTCATAAAATATTATCAGGAGAAAATTACTAGGTTTCCGATAAGCCGCGCAAAAAGGCTCCTGCAACACCTAGGGACCGCAAGGCCCTTAACTGTGCCGCGGCCAACATCAAAAGCGCGCAAAACGCGAAAAAGCGGCCGCCTCCACAACGCTTACCCCGCAATAAAAACCGAAAACGACCGTGGAGCGCTCCTAGTACCCTCGAGGTAGTACTGGAGTTCATACACTTTCACCCACACCTCCTCATGGACTTAAATACCGAACGATCCCTTCGATTTGAGAATACTGCAAAACTCACCTTAAACCGCGAAATTGCATGAGGAGATTGACCAAAAAACTGGACACCGTGGGATATAAGGAGCGGAGTCAACGAGAGAAAAAGAGCCCAAAAGCTGAAAAGTTAACGGTAGCGAGGCGAGGATTTGAACCTCGGATCTCAGGGTTATGAGCCCTGCGAGATAACCTGGCTTCTCTACCTCGCTGATTTTATCTTGGAAGACCTTTTTAAGTTTTGCCGCCGGCGATTAACAGTTTGAAACAGTTAACAGGCGCGCTTCGCGGGCGGGACCCCTGTATTTCGGGTGGAGCCGGTGCAGGCTTAATTATCTGTTTGCAGCGCTTGGCGTCAGTCTTTGAGGATTAACCGATTATCACGTTCGCGGTAAGGCGTAAATATGCGGTTAACGGGTTAGTATTTGAACCGTGAAGCCGAAGGTCAAGCTCGAAATCACGGACAGCAATGGGGGAAAGATAACCCTGACGATGAGCGGGGCGTTTGACCCTGTGAAACTCAACAAGATAATGGATGTGATCCAAGACGTTGCGCAACCGCAAGCCAATGACGCTGAAGATGATGGACGGAGAGGCACGCTAATAGATGCCCTATATGAGGCAATACAACACTTCGGTGACCAGTGGTTCGATAGCAAAAGCGCTCGCGAACAGCTTAAGCAGAAGTACGGAAGAGAAATACCACTACCTGTTGTATCAACCTACTTGAGCAGGATGAGAGATGAGGGGAAGCTGCTAACCAGGGGAAACAGAGTTCACAGAGAGTACCACCTTCCGTGAAGTGATAAAGCGCTTGCTTCCCATCCCCCACCCCTTTGCTTCCGGTGTAACTGAGGTGGTATAGGTGGTACGTCAAAAACGTGCGACAAAAAATGCAAAAAAACAGACCTCTCCAGTAGAAATGGAGGGGTGGGGGTCATTCTCGACGGTCCAGTTCGTCTCTCCTGCGGCCCGTAAAATGCTCCTCTTGCTATTGTCTTCAAGACTTGGGAAGTCTCAGCTGAGCAGAGAACTATCCATCCCCCGCTCCTCTCTCTACCTCTATCTAGAACCCAATGGTCCTTCCCCCCCGGACGACGTCACTTTAAGAGCGCTAGACTTCGCGCTGAAGAGCTACCCGCTGGAGGCAAAAAACATAATCAGGGACTCCGCGACCTACCTTGTCTCTTCGTTATCCACATACCGACATTCAGTTGCGAGCGCGGGCTTGGGAAAACGCCTATATCGAGTGGTCTCTCTGCTATTGGTGCTCCTGACGTTCGTCCAATACATCGTTCCGATACTTGTTGACATCGCTTTCTCGTGGTGGCGTATGCTAGCTGCGCTGTTCCTCTCCGTGGTGTTCAGCTGGGCTGTCGGGATTGCGGCCGCAGTGAATAAGACGGCCGAGAAAGTCATCCTCCCGGTCCTTGACGTGCTACAATCGGTCCCAATATTGGGGTTCTTCCCTGTAATGATCTACGCCTTGCTGGTCGTCTTGCCCGGCAAGCCGGGTATCGAACTAGCGGTCATCTTCCTCATATTTACAAGTATGGCTTGGAATATGGCCTTCGCCGTCTACGAGGCGGTCAAAGCCATACCAAAAGAGTTCTTGGAAATGGCCAATGATATCGGCATGAGTTCCCTATCGAAAGTGAGACACATTTACATACCTGCCTCTTGGCCAAAGCTGGCTTACAACGCCCTCGTTTCCTGGGACGTGGGCTTGTTCTTTCTGGTATCCAGCGAAATCATAACCTTGGGGAACGCGAATTACGCGGTTGCACATGGAATAGGGGTTGCTATCGCGACTTACGCGGCGCAGGGGAACTACGTCGCCTATACCGAGGCCGTTGTATTACTGTTGTTAGTTCTGGTAATAACGAGAGCGGTTTTCCTTAGGCCTTGGGCTTTGTGGTCCGAGAAGTTCAAGCCGGCAGAAGAGCCCAGGCGGAGCCGTGTCGACCCGGTCTACAAGACCTACGCGTTAATAGCGGATAAGGCCCGGGCCAAGGTCTTTTCCGATTTAGAGCTTTCGGTAGTTCGCAAGGTATTTAGGCCCCTCTCACCGATTGGCTTCTGGCTCCGCCGCCGCTTCAGCGGCAAAGAGGCGTTCTTGGCTCGGTTTATCGCCACCCTCTTTTTGTTGCTCTTACTGGTAGCGTTGGCGAGGGTCCTAATCGGCCTTGCCGTTGACTGGGCCCCGCTCTCCTCTCTCTCGTTTTGGATGGGCCTAGCGTCGACTGAGAGGGAGGTCGTGATTGCGCTGGCCTTTTCTTTTGTCCGCGTTTGGGGCATCTACCTGGTTTCCTTGGTGGTCGGTGTCCCCCTGGCAATCAAATCGGCGCTTTCTGAAAAGCTATACGAGCCCGTCTCCACCATAACGCAAATCGCGTCCTCTATCCCTGGTCCCGTGCTGCTGCCGGCAATAGTAGCTGTCTTGGTTTCCTTCCCGTTTAAGGGCGAGTTGGTGGCGGCTACCATAATATTCTTGGGCAGCTTCTGGTATATATTCTTCAATGTGCTCGGGGCAGCCAGGACCATACCAAAAACGTTGGTGGAAGCTTCCGAACTTTATCAGATAAGCGGTTGGAGGAGGTGGGCCGACATCTACATCCCCTCGGTAATGCCGTCTATAGTTACGGGCTCCATAACTTTCATAGGCGGTGCTTGGAACACCCTTATGGTCGCCGAGTATTTCTCGGTGTCGTCGAGCTCCGGAAGTGTGGTCTTGACCCAGGTGCGCTACGGTATCGGCAGACTTCTGGATATTGCAACGTATACAGGCAACCTGCAGCTGATGTCGCTTTCGATCTTGTCCATGTCCCTCCTAATAGTCGTCGTCAACCTGACGTTTTGGCGTTGGGCTTATAATTACACCACGAAGAGGTTTGGCTATAATGTATGAGGCGAACAGTGGGGTCGCGACGCGCGAGGCCGCAGAGGAAAACATACTGGTGGTTAAGGGTGTTTCTCTCACGATCCCTTTGGAGAAGAAAACGCTGGAAGTGCTCAAAGGGATATCCTTTGCGGTGCGCGAGGGTGAGTTCGTATCCATCATAGGCCCCTCCGGGGCTGGTAAATCCACTCTGCTGAGAGTGATTGCTGGGTTAGTCCAACCTTCTTCGGGCACAGTGTTCTACAGGGGTCAACCCGTGACGCGGCCCTCACGCGGCATATCGATGATGTTCCAGAATTACGCCCTGCTGCCATGGAAGACCGCCCTCGAAAACGTGGAGCTTGCCCTTTATTCGAACGACCAACTCACCCCATCTCAAAAGAAGGAGAAGGCCTTGAGGGCACTGGAATCGGTTGGGCTGGCGGGTTTCGAGAACGCTTACCCTGGCGAACTCAGCGGCGGTATGAAACAGAGGGTGGCCATAGCGCGCGCGCTAGTATTGGAGCCCGAAATACTGCTGATGGACGAGCCATTCAGTGCGTTGGACCCCTTAACAGCCGAGCACCTGAGAGAGGAGGTCTATTCTTACATCATAAATCCTTCATCTCCGGTCAAATCTGTCATAATGGTCAGTCACAACGTCGAAGAAGTGGTAGAACTCTCCGATAAGGTCATAGTGCTGTCTCCCCGCCCGGCTAGGGTCATAGGGGAGCTGAGCATAACGCTGTCCAGGCCGAGAGATAAGAAGTCCTTTGAGTTTTACACGTACGTCGATCAGATCTTTGCCCTCCTGACCTGATGCGCAAGCGAGGTCGGCGCCAAACAATCCCTAGTGGAATTCTCGCCATGCTTACGTGCACGGATTAGCCACGCTTAAATACGGATAACCACCATTTATGACTTAGGCGATTAGGATGTCTACGTGGGAGGACAGGTTAATTAAGAAAATGGATATGGTTAAAAAGATGAATTACGGGGACCGGTTGTCCCTCTATTCCAATGTGAGGTTGATCAACCTCGCCATATTGGAGTCCGTAAACGGCTGGAATCAGTGGCTGAGCGATCCCTCTATAATTGATACGTTTACGGAGGACGAGCTCAGGGAGCTGTTCGATGGATTCAAGAAGGTCGCTCTGGAGTTCATGGAAATGGACCTGAAGTGGACTACCAAGAAGGGGAGGGCAGGGCAAGAACAAGGCGCCGGTGATACATTCGGCGTCAGGCGAGCGGTGAAATATTTTGGGAGGAGCTAGTCTAGCAAGCGCTAAGTATGAGGCCTCTTTCTATCTCGAGGTAGACGGCCCTGTCGACAGGGCCGATATAGTTGGCGCCCTTTTCGGTCAGACAGAAGGACTCTTTACCGAGGAGTATGACCTGAGGGAGCTCCAAGAAAAAGGAAAGATAGGGAGGATCCAAATAAACTCCGAGATCAAGGGGAAGAAAACCATAGGTGAAATAGTTGTACCCTCGAATTTGAGTAAGGAGGAGACAGCCTTCATAATCGCCATAATAGAAAGCGTCGACAAAGTAGGGCCCTATAACGCGAAGATTCAACTGAAAGACTTCAAAGATCTCCGTGAGCAGAAGCGTCAGGAGATACTCAAGCGGACCAAGGAAATAATCGAAAAGCAAAAGGAGAGCGAGAACGTGGGAAGCGTTGAGGAGGCCCTGATGGAACTGATGTATTCCGTCAAGGGGTCCTCTATAGAGGAATACGGCCAATCAAAGCTACCGGCGGGGCCTGAGGTTAAGCGTTCTGAAGAGGTGATACTCGTTGAGGGTCGGGCGGACGTGGTCAACCTTCTGAAGCACGGCTACAAGAACGCGCTTGCCCTTGGCGGAGCCACCGGCGGTAACGTACCGAAGGAGGTTATCGACTTGGGCAAGGAAAGGGTGCTCATCGCTTTCCTCGACGGTGATCGCGGCGGAGATATGATATTAAGGGAGTTGGAAGAGGCCGGCGTTGATATCGATTTCGTGGCAAGGGCGCCTAGCGGTAAGGAAGTAGAGGAGCTCACGGGTAAGGAAATCGCTAGGGCTTTAGACGCCAAGGAACCGTTTGTCAAGACAAAGGAAAAAATGGAAGAGAGGGCGCGGGCGGAGATCGCGGAAACCGAGGAAAAGGGCAGGGCACCCGTTGAAACTCAGGCCCCGACGCAGGTCCTCGAAGCCAAGCCCGAAGAAACGGCAGTCGAACGGAGGCCTGTCGAAGAGCCCTCGACCGCCCAGGAAGCCCTGAAACCGAAGCTTTCATCCGACAAGAGGGTCATAGAAATTTTGGACAGCGTTCAGGGCACGCTCGAGGCGGTATTACTGGACGCCGATCTGAACCAGATAGAGCGTATACCAGTTGGCGATCTGGCAGAAAAGTTAGGTGATACGGAAGCGGACAAAGTTTACGCCGTGGTTTTCGACGGAGTGATAACTCAGAGGTTGGTCGACATAGCTGCGGAGAAAAACGTTAAGGTGCTCATAGGCGTCAGGGTGGGCAACGTCTCCAAGAATCCACCCGGCCTGACGATAATTCCCGAGAGCGAGCTCAAGCGGCCGGTCGGGGCTGGTTGAAGTCCCCCAGGCGGGTCTGCTCCCATATCGACAGGACTTGCGACTCCACTCCTGCCCTTTCCCTCTTATAAGCGTCCAGGTCTACTCCCTCTAGGCCAGGGTTTATCCAAAGAGGGGGTTTCAGGCTTCCATCCCTCATGAGCACGCCCCTTCTCCTAACGACGCCTTTGTCCAGTCTAACCTCGCGTTCCACCACTAAGTAGAAAGGGTTTCCTTCCTGCGGCCTCACCTCAGTTAAGCGTTTTTTCGCCTCCTCGACACCCAATAGCAGAGCGTCGGATATCAGGTCTCTTTGGATCTTTCTGGAAATAGGTGAGATCCTAGGGTTGGTGAGCTGGAACCCCGCCCAGACGCTGCCTCTAACGGATCCGGCCCACTCCCCTTTCCTTTTCCCTATGATCACCTTTTCGTAAGTGAATAGTGGTTCTCCACCGGATAGGGGAAAAGTAGAAGTAGAAATGGTCCTAGCGCCGCACCTATAGACGACGCTCTCACGCTCTTCCGGCGCGCTTGGCAACATCTCTGCAAGGTTGGCCAAAACCCTCTTTCTGCCGTCCGAAGTCGCCTCTCTGAGCAGCCAGCGATCCGCTTCATCCAAGGAAACGTAGTCGACTGCCCCCGCGTGAAACCCGCTCTTTATTATTGCATCGGTGCTGCCCTTGTTGTACCTGCCGATAAGGGACGCTATGCTGGCGAAGCTTCCGCTGGTGAGAAAAGGATAAGATGACGTCAACCCCATGAGATACTTCAGGACGTCGACTATCTCCGGGACGCTCTCCGGGTAGGGCTCTTCGTAAAAGCCTATGAGGTGAGATATTTCTAAGGGGTCCACTACAACTCTGCCGTTGAGGCGAGGCAGGCCCCATCCCTTCACCATGAAACCGCTCCCATCCCTTCCAAGCGCTGCTAGTTCCTTTTGATGATCTAAGGCTAGCGCTTCCAGTCCCCTTCTGCTCCTGGTAGTAACGATCAAAATATCTGGGTCATAGTAGGCTAGGGTCCTGAGCAATGCCTCGCCATCGACCTCGTCCTTGAAACCCTCCCTCACCTGGCTATAGACCTTGAAGTGAGGCCAGCCCTCCATATCTACCATAACCCACCTCAGCTCGGGGTCCGCCCTTTTTTCGCCTATAGGCAAGAGGGATTCAATCTGGAATTGAGCGGCCTGGCCTACACCGTACCCATAAGTCGGCGTCAAAGAGGCCGCGCACCACCGGAATAGGGGTATTTTACCTATTCGTGTGGAAGATACTTTCCCGGCGTACCTCGACTCACCGTCGACATACCAGACGTTGACTCCGCCGTCGGGAGTTTTGTAGGCAGATATCGGGTATATTTCCCTTTCCATACGACGAATTCATTCGTGCGGTTATAAATTTTTTGTTCTAAAGGGCTTAAACTTATATCTGCCGGCATTCCCTAAATTAAAGTTGAGCGAAAAAAAGACGGGTCAAGCTGATCAACCTGAGGAGAAACAGAGCGGCACCCAGTACCCCTTGGGCGAGTTCTACAAACTGGTGGACGGCTATACCCTGATGAAAAGTCAGAACTTTTGGGAGGCCCTACTGGTAGTCGAGACCGGTAATGGGGCGAGGCAGATCAGACTATATCGTTGGAGGAATAAGAACGGCGAGTGGAAAGTAGACCTGGCTAGATTCAACGTCTCAGGGTGGGACTTCGACGCCATAGCATCCAAGGTGAAAGAGTTCAAGTCGAAGTACATGGGGAAGCCCTGAATTTGGCTCCCTTTCGGTGATCTACCCTTCATCTTGGAAAACTCTAAGCCTTGAGGATGGCTTTAACGAGGGCGTATGTTTTACCGTTGATAGAAATGTTATCATCAACTATCTCCTCTACCCTTATCCTATCTCCCTCCTGAAGCGCGGTTCCTCTGCAGTAAAAGTAATATCTGTTGAAGCGGTCCTCGCAGTCTACTGGCTTGTACCTTACCGTTATTCCCTTTAATAGTCCCCTTTTCTCCACAAGCACAGTCAAGGGTTCCTCGACTATGTCGACAGCTCTAAGGTCTTCGCCTGTTTGAGGGCACTTTTTGGTCGTATCCCTCAACGCGGTTACCCTGTAGTTCGATTTCGGGTTTAGGTCTCCCCCGCAAAAGTTGTACATGGGGCAGGTCTTGCAAGCTGAGTCCAAGAGCGCTTTCTGGAAAACGTAACCCACGAATGCCGAGGCGGCGGGCATGAGGACGGCTTTTCTGTTGACCATAAACGAGAGCGTACCGTGAATTTAACCCTGACCCCTCCCAATTCCGATCGGCGTATGGGCCTACCTTGTCTCGCACTTACCCCGACGGCGATAAAGTTAAAAGGGAAAAAACCCTTAAACATGGGTTCTGGTTTGCAAACAGCAAAGACGTTTAAGGGCACTACGACGGTTGGCGTCTTGTGCTCCGACGGCGTAATACTCGCTGCCGACAAAAGGGCCGTATCGGGGTACTTCATAAGTCACAAGAAGACAGAAAAGATTTCCATAATAAAGCAGTACATTGCCGTAACCATGGCTGGTACAGTTGCCGAGGCCCAGATACTGATCGATCAGCTGAAGGGTGAGGCTAACTTATTCGAGATGATTTACAGGAGGAGGATGTCAGTTCGCGCCTTGGCATCGCTGGCCGCTCAGAACATGGGAGGGCAGTACCGCTATTCTCATTATCCCATTCAGTTGATAGTCGGCGGTTTTGATGATGAGGGGCCGTCCCTCTTCGCGGTCGACTTCTTGGGCGCGCTAACCGAAGAGAAACTGATAGCTACGGGATCGGGTTCTCCAGTGGCTTTGGGTGAATTGCAAGGCCATCAGTTTGAAGGTATGAGGGTAGGAGAGGCAATCCCAGTCGTTAGAAAGGCCATAGAAGCGGCCATGGAGTGGGATACGGCCACCGGTGAAGGCGTCGATATTGTAGCGATAACCAAAGATGGTGCGTCCAAACAGCGAGCGTTTTGGTGAACATTTTGGGGGACTACGACCTAGAGGCTAGGCTTAAGCAAATAAGGGACGTCATCTTCAAAAACGTCCCCCCAGAGGCCAGGCTAACGAAGGTCGAGTTCGAGGGTCCCAATATAGCGCTTTATTGCGAAAAGCCTCAGGTATTGCTAGATGACGAGTCCGTGGTCAGAAGCATGGCGAAGCAAATAAAAACTAGGATAATAGTTAGGACTGATCCATCCCAGCTTATGCCACCCCAAGACGCCGAGAAGCTGATACGGAAATCTCTCGGGGACGAAATAGACCTTGAAAACATAATCTTCAACGAAGAGGAGGGCGAGGTCGTTATAGTGGCGAAGAAGTACGGTCCGATCGGGGGCCCGAGCAGCCCGCTTCTCAAGCAAATCGCGCAGCAAACGGGCTGGAGACCCGTTTTCGTGAGGGCCCCGCCAATAAAGTCCGCCACGCTCAAGGGCGTGTTGTCCCTCATGAGTAACGAGGGAAACTATAGAAGGGACTTCCTAAGGGAAGTAGGACAGAGCATCCACCGCCCCCTGATATACAAAAACAACTACGTCACGATCAAAGCCCTAGGGGGGTTCCAGGAGGTGGGCAGGAGCTCGATCCTCGTGGAAACCGCGTCCAGTAAAGTGCTTTTGGACTGCGGTGTGAAGCCGGGCGCCGTGAGTAGCTTGGACGAGTTCCCGCGCCTCGATACGCTCGATTTTGACTTACAGGAGTTGGACGCAGTCATAATAAGCCACGCGCACTTGGATCACGTCGGTTTCCTGCCGTTCCTATTCAAATACGGATACCGTGGTCCCGTTTACATGACGAGGCCGACCTTCGAGCTAATGGCATTACTCCAGAGCGACTACCTCGACGTGACCGAGAAGGGGGGCAAGAAGCCGCCATACGGCGTCAACGAGTATAAGAAAGCCCTTCTCCACACAATACCCCTGGAGTACGGAGAGGTCGTTGACATATCCCCCGACGTCAAGGCCACGCTGTACAACGCCGGTCACATTTTGGGCTCTGCCATAACTCACCTGCACGTGGGAGAGGGCGAGCACAACATAGTTTATACCGGCGACTTCAAGTACGCGGACACCAGGCTCTTCCAAAGGGCAGATACCGATTTCCCAAGGGTGGAAACCCTCATAATGGAAAGCACCTACGGTGCCAAGAACGATCTGATGGTGCCCAGAGAGGAGGCAGAGAGGGAGTTCATAGATGCGGTGCGCACCGCGTTGGAACACGGCGGAAGGGTGTTGGTCCCCGTTCTTTCGGTGGGAAGGGCCCAGGAGCTCATGATCATAATGGCGGACGCGTTCAACAAGAAGCTTCTGCCAAAGACAAAGGTTCACATGGAAGGCTTGCTCTACGAAACCACCGCTTTGCACATGGCTCACCCAGAAGCTCTGAGCAGGCAGTTGCGCGACGCCATTTACTACGACGAAAACCCGTTCATGCACGAAAACTTCGACATGCACCTTCGCATCGAAGACAGGGAAAAGTTGGCTAGGGGTGAACCGTGCGTGATCATGGCCCCAGCAGGTATGCTGACTGGGGGACCTGCGCTTGATTACCTCAAGTACATGGTGGAGGATGAGAAGAACGCCATAATATTCACGAGCTATCAGGCGGAAGGGACGCTTGGCAGGAAGCTGTCGAAGGGTGCAGCAGAAATACAGCTAGAAGACGAAAACGGAGACGAGAAGACGTTCAAGGTCCGGATGAAAGTAATACCGATTGAGGGGTTATCCGGGCACTCGGATAGAAAAGAGCTCGTGCAGTTCGTGGAAAGATTGAGGAGCCGGCCAAAGACCGTGATAGTAAATCACGGCGAGCCGAGGAAGATAGAGGATTTAGCTGGATATCTCAGGTACAGGTTCCATGTCGACGCCGTAGGGCTCGAGATATTAGATACGCTAAGGGTATACCGAAGCCGGAGCAGAGGTTCTCCCGAAAGCCGGAGGATGGCGGACGCGGATCCCCCTGAAGGATCCGGTCCCATTTCTTGCATTAGTTTGTGGGGCTCCGCGGCTGGTCTGGGCGCCCGACTAGCACCGCGTTATGGCTTCGAGGGAGAGCGCAGATGCCTTGACTCCACGTTGTTTCCCGGGGAAGCGCTCAAGGACTAAGCCTCCCGGTTGTCATTACACAAGGGTCGAACTACCCCACCCTCTGGGTGAGACTTCCCGGTTCACCGAGGAGCTTACCATCAGGAGAATGCGGGAAGTATCCCGCGGTGCTGACAGCGGAGTTGCTTTCATCTCCGGTCACTCCCATGCATCCCAGGGAAAATCGGTCATTCACGTCATAACGGTCAACTATAAAAAATCCGTAATAAGGAGGGTCATCTTCCCCTCCTCAGGGAAGGAGACTTTCGCCTTTTAACCCCGATAACGTTAAAATCGAGCGCGGGGTTTTCACGAATGCCTTATGGCCGTCTCAAAACAAAGGGCCATTCATGAAGTTGCCTTGCCCGAGCACGTCGCGATCGGACCCGGACTGGTCGGGGTGGCCCGCGATTTCATAACGAGCGCGTCAGCGGCCGGCGGCCCCGTTCTGCTGGTCCACGGCAAGCAGTCATACCTTCCCCTTCTGGGTGCCGTCGCGGGGGTGGAGCGCGTGGACTTCGAAATAGATAAGCCTCCCACTCTGTCCGAAGTGCTCAGGCAAGGAGATAAGCTGGCCTCGACGGCGCGGTTTTCGTTGGTCGTTAGCATAGGAGGCGGGTCGGTCATAGATAGCGGCAAATTGTTGTCCTCAAAGTTGGAGGTGGCCAGCGTGTCCTTACCGACCGTACTTTCTCACGACGGCATAGCTTCACCTCGGGTATCGCTTTTTTCAAGCCTGGGTCCTTCCTCCATAGCAGCCAAAATCCCGAGGGCGGTCTTCATAGACCTGCGCGTGGCCTCCCTTTCTCCTCACAAATACGTGGCTGCCGGTTTTGGAGATACCATAGCGAAGAAAACTGCCGTGCGCGACTGGAAACTGGCCAGCGAGAAGGGACTTGAGGAGTACGGAGATTATTCCGCGGCTTTGGCTGAGCTCTCCGCCGATCACGTGCTCAGCGCTTGCGACGCGATTGCGCAAGGAACTGAGGGCGGTCTGAGGGTGCTGGCGGAGGCTTTGGTCAGCTCAGGGATAGCCATGGCAATAGCGGGGTCCAGCAGACCGGCTAGCGGTTCCGAACACCAGTTTGCCCACGCCCTCCAATTGATAGCTCCGGGCAAGGCCCTCCACGGTGAGGCCTGCGGTGTGGGCACGATCATGATGAGCAAGTTGCATGGCCTCGACTGGGAGGAGATACGTTACTCGCTTCACTTGGTTGGCGCCCCCGTCAGCGCAAAAGAATTGGGAGTTAGCGATATGGACGTTATTCGTTCGCTGCTCATAGCTAATAAGGTGAATAACAGATACACCATACTGAGTAACGGCCTTAGCTTTGATGAAGCCGAGCGTCTAGCCCGCTCCACCAAGGTCATACAGCGACAACTTAATCAATGGATCCGCGCTCGTCTACTCCTAGCCATTTGTCTGCCCGCCGCTACTAATGCCAAACCCAAAACCGTAGTGATCGGTTCCGGAGCGGCTATCAAGACCATACCTATGGCTATCAGTTTCTTTCCCAGCTCAGGGTCGGACGGCCTCGTTTTTTGTACCCTATTAAGTTCCGAAAGGCAAGAAGCCAGGTTTTCTCTGTTGGGGTTCGCCATGAAATGGTTTAATGAGGCGCTTAAGGACGCGCATTCCAGCGAAGAGTTGAGGCGTTCTAATTGTTCCATTTTGGTCAAAGCGGCGCCCAACCGCTCAGCCCTTTTTTCTAGCGCGTCGAGCTTGGCGATGTCCATACAAAAGCGTTTCATTCCATCCATTCATTTCTTCCGCCGAAACTGATCATATCGCTAGAGATATGCTTAAAAGAGAGCTTCAGTAATAAGGTATGCCGGAAGTGAGAGATTCGGTCCCAAGGGGTTTTACCAGGTATTACGTTCTTTACTTGCTTTCAAAAAACGATATGACTGGAAAGGAGATAATAGACGCGGCCTCAAGCGATCCCAATTTGCGCTGGAAGCCCTCCCCGGGACTCATATACCCCATGCTCGGAAGGCTATTGGAGGAGGGATACATAGAAGAAGTCCAGGGAAAGTACAAGATAACCGATAAGGGGAAAGCGAAGCTCGCCGATTACTACAAATACGAAGCGGGCATAATCGAAAAGATGTCAGCCCTCGAAACACTGGCTGCCAGGATAGCTAGTACGAACCTCGTGGTTACCAGCGAAGTGATGGAAAGCGTGGCCTCCAGCGTGAACGAGTTGAAGAGCGCGGTCAAGCCGGGCATCGCCTTGAAGAGGTTTAAGGAAAGGTATCGGGATTTCTTGAAGTCTGAGCTGGAGCGCATCAACCGCGAGCTAGAACAGGAGAGCTCCAAGCCCAGTAACGAAGGGACTGGGGAGAAGCCAGAGGGGGACGGTTCTACCCAGAAGTGATTAAAGGGTTTCGCTCTACGTAGGCGCACGCGGGTACGCATCAGCATACCTGTGGTACGCGTAGAGCTTGGGCTTCACAGCTTCACTCAACTCCCTCGCGAGTTCATCGGGGTCCTTCCGCTCCGCCCCCGTCAGGACGCACCAACCCAGGAGGGAAGGTAGGACCGCGCGGCCCCACCGATCGCGCTGGGGAGCGCCCTCCACCTTCAATCCCCTTCCCCCTCTGCGTGTGCACGTACCCCTCCCTCTCTTTCTAAAGGGGGTCCTGGGTCTTTGCAACCACCCTACTGCCCATGCACACACAAACTGTTTACATCCAAAATTATATATAAACCTACCTATTTTGAAACTGCTGACTACGGCGAAAGGATTTCTTTTCCTTGCCCCGCTTCTTCCTTTCTCTGCGGCCTTCGATCTATTTTCAGGACGATCTTGCCCATTAGCTCACCTTTTTCCATTTTCTCGTGGGCGATCCGCGCGTCCGATAACGGGAGTACATCGCGGACCGCGGGCTTGATCTTGCCAGCCTTGATCGCGGCGAGCGCCGCTAAGAGGTCGGTCTTCCTGCCCCCGTACGAGCCCAGCAACGTGATTTGCCTGGAGTATAGGTCTCTGATATCTAGGTTTGCGTCCTTTCCGGTCGTGGCGCCCGGCGTTACCAGGCGGCCCGTTGGAGATAGGCAGCGCACGCTCTTCTCCCACGTTGACGTTCCGACGTTTTCGAAAACCACGTCGACACCTTGGCCGCCGGTGATTTCCATGACGCGATTTATTACGTCCTCTTTACTGTAGTTGATCACCGCGTCTGCGCCCAGGTTCGCCACGAACTCGGCCTTTTCCTCGTTGCCGGCGGTGGCTATCACCTTAGCCCCTGCTAATTTGGCTATCTGCACCGCCGCGCTCCCCAAGCCCCCGCTCGCGCCCCATATGAGGGTGGTCTCGCCCGGCCTTAGCTGGGCGCGGTTTAAGAGTGCGTGCCAAGCGGTCATGAAGGTGACCGGCGTGGCGGCAGCCGTGATCACGTCAAGCCCGTCCAAAGGTATGGCGTTGTAGGCCGGTACGGCTACGTACTGCGCGTAAGTGCCGTTGACCTGGTTGCCGAGAAGCTTTCTGTTCACGCATTGGTCCTCCCTCCCGGCCAAGCAGAACCTGCAGGTCCTGTCCACCAAGAGGGGGTACAATACCACCTCGGTTCCCTCCCTCAAGCCCTGGACACCTGGGCCCAACTCGGCGATCCTGCCTGCCCCGTCGGCGCCCAATACGTGCGGGAACTCGGTCTTGTAGCCCCCCAGCCCCCTCCTCACCCATATGTCCACGTGGTTAACGGACGCGTAGTCCAGTTTTACTAAGACCTCTCCCAACGTCGGCCTCGGGGTTTCCGCCTCGCCGTAAGTCAGGATTTCCGGCCCACCGTTCTGTTGTATGAAAACGGCCTTCATGGGGAAAACTCGGTGGGAGATAAACGCGTTTCTTCGGGCGTGGGTTGCCGGGGCCCGATAAAAAAGTGTAGGAAGCTGGGGCCAGCGCGACGTTTGCTGCGGACCAGCTCTTCGGTGCCGTCGGAGAAATCTTATCTATGGGTTGCTCTATTTATTGGGCTCGTAGCTCAGCATGGAAGAGCGCCGGACTTTTAACGCAGGGTGGTCGGGAGAAATCCGTTGGCCGCGGGTTCAAATCCCGCCGAGCCCGCATTTATCCGTTCCACATGCCCGTTGCTCTACGTCGTTCAAGGTAATTAAGTGCCGAGGGGGGAGGGGGAAGGGTAGGGGAGCGGAGGGGGACGAGCGGAAACGCTTGGAGCAAGGAGCTGATTCCTGCATCCGATCGATCTGCATTACCTGGATCTCCCATGTTCGTTCAAAAAGCCTATTTACTACCCGCGCTATTGAATTAGGTTGAGCTATTACCAGGGACCCGACAGGCGGAAACCCAGCGGGGGATTGAAGGGGAAGCAGAGGAAGAAAAGGGCTTACGAGCTCAAGAGACCGTTCCACCCCTGCGTGGCGCTTGCTCGGGAAGAAGAATTCGTCACCGAAAGGGTAAGGGGCGGTAACAGGAAGGTCAGGGCCAAGAGCGTCGTTTACGTGAACGTCTACGATCCCAACGAAAAAAAGGTGAAGAAAGAGAAGATAACGGCTGTTGAGAGAACCCCCTCCCATGCCGAGTATGCCCGGTCTAACATCATAACCAAGGGTAGCTACGTGCGGACGGCAAGCGGCCTGGTGCTTATAACGTCTAGGGTCGGTCAGCACGGCGTGGTTAACGGTAAGCTGATCCCCGAAGCGAAAGCCGCCTGAGGTGTCCTCTTGAAGCAGCTCGTGCTCTGGTTGGCCTATTTTGACGCGACCAAGAGCAGGAGAGAGGGTAGAAGGGTTAGGCTCGATCTAGCGGTTAGGAAGCCCACGGTCGAAGAATTGCTGGCGGCTGCTAAGTCGCTTGGGTTATCGGCGAAGGCCATGGACGGGTCTTATCCTAGGGATTTCTGGGAAAGGGGTAGGGTGGCGGTGAGCTGGGAGGGGAAGAAGTATGCCCTTCTGAAGCGCGTGGGAGCCGAGGTGCGGAAGCGGAGGGCGGGGTGAGCAGCGATGAGAAGGGCCAAGCTGTTGCACGTCACCCCTTCGGGGTTTGTGGTGGCCTTGAGCCTTGGCGGGGCGCCAAGGGGCGATTCCTTCGCGACCGATCCAAGGGGTAACGTGGTTGGGGATGTGGTGGACGTGTTCGGGCCGGTTAGTTCCCCCTACCTTTTGATAAAGCCCTCGACCGAAAAGCAGTGGGAGGAAGGGATACAGCTCTTTCTTTATCCCAAGGCTCCCCATCGGGGAAAGGGGATGAGCCGGCGTCGACGTTTCTCGAAAAGCCGTTTCCCCGTCCTTTGTCGGGGTTCCACGGTTAGGGTTTCAAGGTTTCAAGGTTTTAAAGTTTTAAATAGCCCCAAACTTATTTCGTATGGAGCCTCATAAGTGGATAGTTACTTCCGCTTGGCCGTACGTCAATTACGAGCCTCACATAGGGACCCTAATTCACCTGCTTTCCGCGGACGTCTTCACCCGCTATTTGAGGGTCAGGGGTGAGGACGCGGTCATGGTCAGCGGTTCGGACGAGCACGGTACCCCAATAGAGGTAGAGGCGATAAAGAAGGGCGTAAACCCCAAGGAGTTAACCGATGCCAATCACCAGCGGATACTTCAGATACTGAAAGAATGGGAGATCCAGTTCGATAACTATACGAGGACTGAAAGCGACGTCCACAAGGCCTTCGTCAGGGACTTCTACTCGAAGGTTTACAAGAACGGTTACGTGCTGAAGAGGGAGGTGGAGATGCCGTACTGCGAGGAAAAGAAGATGTTCCTACCCGATCGGTTCGTCGTTGGTACTTGCCCCTATTGCGGTTACCCCGAGGCCCACGGCGATCAGTGCGACAACTGCGGGCGTCTCCTGGAGCCGAAACTGTTGATCAATCCGAGGGGCGTGTTTTGCGATGAGCCCATCACTTGGAAGACCACGTCAGAATGGGACTTCGACTTGCCGGCTTTCTCCGGTGAGCTGGAAAACTACATAAAATCTAACGACAGGCTTCCCGATAACGCGAAGAGCATGAGCCTAGCCCTCATAAGAGACGGGTTGAAGCCCCGCTCCATAACCAGGGATAACAAGTGGGGTATACCCGCCCCTTTCCCCGGAGCGGAGGACAAGACGATCTACGTTTGGATGGAGGCGGTGCTGGGCTACGTGTCGGCCACCAAGGAGTTCTTCGAGAAGAAGGGAGAACCCGAGCGTTGGAAGGATTACTGGTTCGACAAGAGTTCTCGTTTCGTGTGCTTCATAGGAAAGGATAACATACCTTTTCACACGATAATATTGCCGGCTCTGCTCATGGCTACCCACGACGACTACGTGCTCCCTTGGACCGTTAGCTCCACTGAGTTCATACTTTTCGGGGGCGAGAAATCGTCTAAAAGCAAGAGGAAGGGTATATGGAGCGGCGACGCGCTTTCCGCCTTCCCCGCCGATTACTGGAGGTTTATCCTTATGGAGATGAGGCCCGAGGGCAAGGATACATCCATAACTATCGAGTCCGCCGTTAGCCGCGTGAACTCCGACCTCAACGACACCTTAGGCAATTACTTGCACAGGACGCTATCCTTCGCATACAACAACTTCGGTGGTAGGGTGCCGGACCCCGGGGAGCTGGACCAGGAAAGCCTTTCCGTGTTGGAGGAGGCGGAAAAGAGGAGCAAGGCCTACTCAGATGCGATGTACCGCACTTCGCTCTCTTCCGCCGTGGAGGACCTCATGGCGCTCGCCAGGGTGGGCAACCGCTACGTGAACGAGAGGCAGCCCTGGAAGGAGCTCAAGGAGGGCAAGGCCAACATCACCACGTACGTCGCTCTCCAATTGGCCAAGGACCTTGCAGTGATGCTTTATCCCTTATCCCCTTCCGCGGCCTCTTCAGCGCTTTCCTTCATGGGGTTGAGCCCTAGTTGGTCTGCGGTGGAGTCCCCGCTTAAGGCTGGGTCAGCCATCTCGCGCTCCAAGCCAATCTTCTCCAAGGTCGAGCTCAAAAAAACCGAAGAAAAAAGCGTTGAGCCCCCGCTTCCGCCAATCGACGTCGAGGAGTTCGGGAAGCTTGACATAAGGATAGGCAGGGTGATCAGCGCGGAGAGGGTACAGGGCTCTAAAAAACTTCTCAGGATAAAGTTCGACTTCGGTGGCTTCACGAAGACGACGTTGGGCGGACTTGGTGTCAAGTACTCGCCCGAAGAATTGGTGGGCAAGAAGGTCGCGGTTCTGGTCAACATAAAGGAAAGGGACATGATGGGTGAAAAGTCGGAGTGCATGGTCCTGGCGGCCGAGGGCGAGGATGGGTCGCTGGGGATTTTGGTACCCATGAGGGACGTCCCCGAGGGCTCGAGGGTACACCGAATGACCGAGACCCCTCGGCCGGCCAGGTTCGACTTGCACGTGCACACGGTTTACTCCAAGGACGCCGTGAATAGGCCCGAGGTCATCACGAGGATGGCAAAGGAAAAGGGGTTGAGGGGCTTCGCCGTCACCGATCACAACACCGTGGACGCTTTGGGCTCTTTCTCGGGAGAGCACGAATTGGTGGTGGTGCCAGGCGTCGAGATAAGCACCGACCTGGGTCACTTGCTGGGGCTGGGCATTTATGAGTGCCCCAAGAAGGGCGTGGCGTTGGCCGAGGCCGTGGATTTCATCCACCAAAGGGGAGGGGTGGCCGTGGCTGCCCACCCCTTTTCCGGCTTCAAGATGGGGATGGGGAAAGCCCTGCTGAAGGGGCTGCACGTCGATGGGGTGGAGGTTTTCAACGCCTCTAATTGGGTCCCTGGGTCCAACTCCAAGGCCAGGAACGGGGCTTTCAGTGCACTAGGAAAGACCGGGGGCAGCGATGCTCACTTCCCGTGGGAGGTCGGAAACGGCTTCACTTACAGCGTGGCTGGGGATCCGGATAACTGGGAGGAGTTGCTGAAGCTCATCTCGAGCGGTAGTACCGATGGTTCGGGGCGTCTTTCCCCGCTTACCAAGAGGCTTTACTGGAGGGTTAGACAGAGACTTGGCTGGGTTTCCCTCCGATTTGGGCATAAAGGGTAAGAAGGTGCGCGTCGAGGGGATGGGGTGCGCCCTCAGCCGCGCCGACGCGGATGGCCTGGCTGGCGCGTTGAGGGAGGGAGGTTACGACGTCGTAGGAGATGAGGAGGAGGCCGATGCCGTGATCATCAACGGGTGCACCGTCAGGGAGGCCTCGGACTTCAAGCTGAGGGAGAAGATAAGGAAGCTCAGGGCTCTTGGGAAGGAAGTGATCGTCACTGGGTGTACGGCGGAGGCCAACCCCTACGTCGCGACCGCCGCCGGGGCGCACCTGCTCCCGCTGAGCCGCAGGGGTGATTTCTTCAAGGGTTTGGCGGTCCCAGAGCCCGAGATCCCTTCGCTTTTGCCCCCTCCGCCCGGAGGACCGATATACGTCATGCCCATAGGGACCGGTTGTGGCGGTAGCTGTACCTATTGTATCACTAAGCTTGCCAGGGGTAGGATAGCCAGCTATCCTTCCAGGGCGGTCTTATCGACCGTCAAGAGGGCCATCGAGGGTGGGGCGGTCGAAGTTGACCTCACCGCCGTTGAAATAAACTCTTGGGGTAAGGACACCGGAGAGAGTTTCCCCGATCTGCTGAGATCGCTTTCAGCTCTGAAAGGGGATTTCATGATAAGGGTCGGCATGATAAACCCCCGCTCGCTGCTGGATTGGCTGGACGACCTTTTGGACGCCTTTTCGGGCGAAAAGGTTTTCAAGTTTTTTCACGTGCCGGTTCAGAGCTTCAGCGACCGCGTGCTTAAGGCCATGAAGAGGGGGTACACGGCTTCGGAGGCCTTCGAGGTGATCACCACCATAAGGAGGCGTTACCCCGAGGCCTCGATACATACCGACATCATAGTTGGCTTCCCCGGCGAGAGCGAAGCGGATTTCGATGAAACCGTGGACGCGCTGAAGCGTCTTTCTTTTGATAAGGTCAACGTCGCGAGGTTTTCACCGAGGCCTTTGACGGAGGCCGCATCCATGGAGGACCAGGTGAGCGAGGGTGAGAAGAAGCGCAGGACGGAGGTCGTCACCGAACTCTGGAGGAGGCACGCACTGGAGTTGAACTCACAGTACTTGGGGAAAGTCGTCCAGTGCCTGATCGTAGAGCCCAGGTCTCCCGCAGCGCTCGGGAGGACGGCCAACTACAAGCAGGTAGTCCTGCCTGGAAAGCTGGAGTCGGGCGCGAGGGTAAGGGCGCTGATAACGCGGGCTACCCCCATAGACCTAAGGGGGGAGGTCGCAAAGGATTTATAAAGGCGCGCCTAAGTCACCCTGATCCCTTTGGAGATCGAACCTCTTCACATAAAGTTGAAAAAAGGCGACCTGGCGGAAAGGGTGCTCGTAGCTGGTGACCCGGAAAGGGTAAAGCAGCTCTCGACTTTCCTGGAGGGGGCCGTCCTAGTTAACGAAAATCGCGGTTTCTACGTTTACACGGGAAATTACGGTGGGAAAAGGGTGAGCATAGCGTGTCACGGCGTGGGGGGCCCCTCCGCGGCCATAGTGTTCGAGGAGCTTCACGGGTACGGCGCAAGGGCAATACTGAGGCTGGGTACGGCGGGCGGGCTTTTGAAAGGACAGCGGTACGGAGATCTCATCGTGCCGACTTCTGCTGCCAGCAATCCTGGTGGTACAATAGGTCAATACGTGAGGGATATTTGCTTGGCTCCAGCCCCCGCTCACGACTTCGTGGATACCGTTGTGTCTTCGGCCAAGGCGAGGGGTGTGGCCTTCACGCTGGGGCCCGTCTTCTCGAGTGATGCGTTTTACGCGGAAGACCCTGGCTTCGCGCAGCGCCTTTCCTCTTTGGGCTTCGCCGGCGTTGAAATGGAATGCGCTACCCTTTTCGCGCTTGGGCAGTTAAGGGGCTTTAAGGCGGCTGCGGTGCTCATGGTCAGCGATAACATGGTCGAGCAGACCCCCATGCTGGACGCCTCCCAGATGAAGGCGCACACCGAAAGGGCGGGAAGGGTGGCGCTCGACGCCTTGGTGAGCTATAATCCCCGATTCCGCCAGGCGCCCTTGCTAGCCCTTTGGGCTAGACGCCCGCCCGGGCAAAAGGGCTTATGAGTGGACGGGAGGAAGGGAAGCAGAAAGGTAAAGCAGTGGTCGTGCTCAAGCCATGTAGTATGAGAAAAGTGTATAAGTATAAGGCCGTCATACCTGAGCGAAAGCGAATGAAAATCCTACTCGTCAAGCCGTTCGACCCTTACGGTGAGGGCTATTACAACTCTTTTGGTATAAGGATGCCTCCCTTGGGGCTTGCGGAGCTGGCCGGGGGCTTGCGGGACGCAGGACACGAAGTAGCCATATTGGATAGGATGATTTATTACGACCCGCCGGAAGAGTTCGCCAAGAAGGCCATAACCTACGACGCGATCGGCTTCACCACCGTCGCCAGTTCCTATTATCCCGATGCGAAGGAAACCGTGGCTGCAATTAAGGCCTTGGACAAGGATATAATCACGTTCGCGGGAGGCCACCACGCCACCTTCATGTACCCCATCGTGCTAAGGGATGGATTTGACTACGTGGTCAGAGGAGAGGGAGAACAAACCAGCGTGGAATTAATGCGCTCGCTCTCTTCGGGGAAGCCACCGTCGGAAGTGGATGGCATAGCCTATAAGGAGGGAGACACCGTGAAGTTGACTTCTCCAAGGGCTCCTCTTATGAACCTTGACGAAGCGCCGATGCCGGCCTGGGATTTAGTGAAGCAAGACGATTACCGCGCCGACGTCCTTGAACCCGGCGCTAAATTCGCGACCATCGAAACGGCCAGGGGCTGTCCATACAACTGCGATTTTTGCTCCGTGACGGCCATGTGGGGCCACTCGTGGAGGATGAAAAGCGAGGGAAGGATCATGAAAGAGGTGGAAGCCCTCAGGGACCTCGGTTACAGGTACATGTTTTTCGTGGACGACGACCTCGTTATACCGGGTAGCGAGGAAGCGAGAAAGCGCCTCTTCTCCGATATGTCGCGCGAGGTTCCCGACATAAGGTGGTTCGCGCAAATAAGGGCGGATTTGGTGGTCAGGAGGCCTGACGTCATGCAGGCGGCGGCCGATGCGGGAATGATATTGGCTTTCATAGGTATCGAGTCAGGTAACGACCGCGTTTTGAGGGAAATGAAGAAGGGGATAACGACGTCGATGTCGGCCAAGGCAGTGGAGATACTTCACAGGATGGGCGTCGTGGTGTTCGGCGGTATGATCTTGGGCTCGCCCTATGAGAGCTGGAAAGAGTTGAAGAATGACGTCCGCTTCTCGCTGGAGTTGGCCAAGAGGGGGCTTGACGCGATACAGTTCACGCTTTACACGCCGTTGCCTGGGTCGACCAGCTTTTACAAACTCCTGAAGGAGGGGAAAATAATCACGTTTGATTGGCAAATGTACGATTGCCTTCACCCCCTGCTGAGGGGCGCGGTTAACCCCGTTCGGGCGTACCTTGCCTCCAGGGTAGCGAACTACGCCTTCTACGTGTACAAGTACCTTTTTTCCAAGGCAGGGTTGACCCTCAAGGGTAAGGTAAACCCCTACCTCGCTAACATGGGCAGGTTCGTTGTGTCCAGGATCCCGCTGCAGATGTATTACGTGTTAAAGATACCTCTCGACGTCCTTGATGTGGCAAAGCACTTGGCCAAGCCGGTTTTGCTATCGAGGGAAGAGATCGACGAAGTGATGAGGGCCGGGCTTCAACCGGTGTTTCAGGTGAAGCCGCCGTTGCGGGAGGTAAGGCCGCTCCAGACTGTTAAAGGTAACGCGTGAACTTCCCGCCCTCGCGGGCGCGGCATCCCGGTTCATTCACTGGCGCGCCTACCATCAAGCTGAAACGCGGGAAGTACCCCGGGGCGCTGAGGCGGAGCGCGGTCCTCCCCGGGCGTCTCGTCTGCATATAAGGGGAAACTGGTCGTCTCCACCATGGCCAAAGGGATGAATGCTGTTTAGGTCGGCTGTAGAAATCGATCGTAAGGGTCCGTCCATCCATCTCCTGCTTTCTTAGGGCTTTACCCCCTTGTCCCCACAACGCTTAAAAGAAGCAATTATTTATGTGATAAAACGAACGACAAACCTCGCCCTTTAGGGCGAGGTAAAAGCTTAACACCAGGAAGACTATTTCCCTTTAAGATGCTCTCCTCTGGTCAACTCTCTGAAGATGAGGAGCGGGAGCCGACACTTACTCTCGCAATACCGGAGGAGGGCATCCACGAAGTCAAATTCAAAAATAGGAGGACAAGTGTAGTCCGTCTTCTTCCAAACGGCTTTCAGGAAAGGAAACTGAGAAGGCTAGCGAACGCCTCTGCGGGGTTGTTCAACGAGATCAACTACGAGAGGAGACAACAGTTCTTTCATGGGGAGAAAGTAGGTTTCAAGGAAACGTGGGACAAATACTACGAGAAGTACAAGGGTGTGCTCGGCGTTAACGCACAAGCGGTCATGCAGAAGAACAACGAAGCGTGGAGCTCCTTCTTCTCTTTACTGAAACTGAAGAAAGAAGGAAAACTACCGCCTCACATGAACCACGTTAGCGCACCGCGTTACTGGAAGGACAGAGAGACAAAGAAGAGAAAGCTCCTTCTAGTCGTTAGACAAGACCGTTATGAAGTAGGTAAGCAAAACCGCATCATCCTCAGGACTTCGACTTCGAAGTGGAGTTCGCGGGTAGGTTGAGGTGGTACGGTAAGCAAGGCAGGCTCGAAATTCGCTACGACGAGACGAGGAACGCTTGGTACGCCTCCATCCCCGTGGAGGTAGGTGTTGAGGAAACTAAAACGGGAAAGAAGAGCAAGCACATCGTAAGAGGAGAGAGGAAATTACTACAAATCGAACCTCCCAAAGGAAACAAATTGGCGTCCATTGATTTAGGCATCAACGTTTTGGCTAGTGTAGTATTAAACGACGGCACTTGGTTACTCTACAAAGGCCTCAGGACCAAGGAGGACTACTTCTACTTCGAGAAGAAGATAGCACAAGTACAATCCTTGGCGGACAAGACGAAAAACATTGGGGAATATGAAGCACACGAGGAGCTTAATAGAGAGAAGAGGAGGCTTTTTAAGAAATTGACCAGAAGGCTCCTTCACTTGTACAGAAACTTCGCTTCCCACTTGGTGAAGGAGCTGCACGACCTAGGCGTATCAACGGTCTACTTGGGCTATCCCTTCAACATCGCTCAGGACAAGGGCAACAAGTTCACGTCGAATATGTGGTCTTACCGCGAATTGATGGACATCATAGAGTTGAAGGCTCAAGAGTACGGAATGAAGGCCTTCGAGGTCGTCGAATACAACACCTCGAAGTACTGCGCTTATCACGATGTAGAAGTCACTAGGAATCCGAGGGGAGTCATCAGTTGCCCTAAAGGGCATAAACTGCATTCAGATCTAAACGGTGCACTGAACATCCTCAAGAAGGCAGCTAACGTACTGGTTTCAACGGTAAAGAAACCTCTCTCCTTCATCGTAGATCACAACGGAGTAGCGCCCGCAAAGGGGGCGTAACCCCTGAGACCTCGGGGAAGTCCTCGCCCTCCAGGGCGGGGAAGAGGTCGGATACGGAGGGGTGTTCAGGACAAAAACTTCAGCTTGGCGGGTTTCGAGTACGGGCTTCACGCGGCTTTCCTATTTTCGTTTGCGGTGGCGTTAGTCGCTTTGGTGCTTTCGGCGGCGATGCCTCATAA
>Ga0080003_1000049_pt1 | contig 37346 bp, 38 predicted proteins | sample JossMetagenome_FD_69206 | JGI IMG/M metagenome (GOLD analysis project Ga0080003, IMG submission 69206) | Hot spring microbial communities from Joseph's Coat, Yellowstone National Park, USA - JC2_E (SPADES assembly) (version 2) | ecosystem: Environmental > Aquatic > Thermal springs > Hot (42-90C)...
CCAGTCCGCCGATCGCGCGCTTCTCCGGGTCTATCGAGATATTGAGCGATAGGGACCTGGGCCTGTAGTTGTATGCGCGCTGGAACCTGGGCGCATAATCCGCGTAGAGAAATCCCCTTCCTGTGATATATGCGCGTTCCACGCCCGATCCTGGGGCGTTAAAGTGGATAAGCGTTTAGGTTATCGAATGACGTGCAGGCCGAATGGGACGATCCACCGGTTGCCTCAGTGCCTCCCCATGGGTCCTTCTGTCGGATACGCCAGTTCGCGCGGGTACCGGCCGACCGCGCCCGCCGATTCGGCGCCGCCCGGACGGCATCTAGCGATACCGAAATCTAGGCCCACGTCGAGGGATCCGACGTGGGTCTCTGGTATTTCGCGTTCGGCAGCAATATGAGCACCAGGAGGATGAAGAGGGTCATCGGCTCGTGGGACGACGCCAGGAGGGCGATACTCAGGGGATACGACGTCGGGTTCTTCGCGTATTCACCGCAGTGGGGATGCGGCGTGCTCGACCTGGAGGAGAGGGAAGGGCGCGACGTCCCGGGGGTGGCGTATCTGATAGACGAGGGGCGCGCGGCGATCCTCGACAGATACGAGGGCGTGCCGGCGATCGCGAGGAGGCTCCACGTGAGGGTGGAGATAGAGGGGATCGGGGAGGCGGACGCGTACACGTACACGTTCGCTAACAGGCGGAAGTTCGTCCAGCCGGCCAAGGCGTACCTGGATTCCGTGGTGAGCGGCCTCCGCGAGTGGGGATACGGCCAGCGTGCTGATGAGATACTCGCCAGCTCTAAGGGGCCGTAGACTCCGACCTCACGCAGACGAATCCCCCGCCCGGGCCGTCCACGGGCTCCTCGGCCGACGGTGGATCCAGGGGACCATACCTGAGGGTGGACGATATCGCGTCCGGCTCCAGGCCGGCGCGGCGCATCATGGAAAGCAACTCGTCGACCGAGTAGAACTTGGCCGCGGAGTAGAACGGGCTGGAGCTCGACGCGTAGTGCACGCCCCACGGGCTGTCCCTGGGCACTATGCAGGCCGCTACGTGCCCCCCGGGCCTGAGCGACGCCCGCGCCTCCTCGAGCGCCGCGATCGGATCCTCCAGGAAGCAGAGGGTGACCACGAACAGCGCGTAGTCGAGGAGGGAATTCCGGATGGGAAGCGACTCCGCCGACGCCCTGACGACGTTTATGCCCCTGGACGCGGCGGCCCTCAGCATCCGGGTGCTCATGTCGATCCCCAGGGGGATTCCCAGCGGCGCCGCGAACCTCCCGGTGCCCACGCCGATCTCGACGCCGACGCCGGCGAGCCCGAGCGCCTTCACGGCCCTGACCTCGTTCCAGTACGTCGCGGGGTTCCGCCGGTACCAGAGATCGTATCTGTCCGCGAGGTCGTCGAACGCGCGCCAGGACACGGGAGGGTATCCCGGGAGGGGATTAAAATAGGGCACGGGTCCCGATCGTAAATTCGGGCGCCGTGAGTCCAAAAGGTTATTATATGAGCACGTGCTTTGAAACTGTGAAATGGCCAAGATAATAATGAACATTGACGTGGAGATCGACGACTCGCTCGCCGAGAAGGTGGTCGATATCCTCTCCAAGACGACCGAGAGGGAGATCCCGGAGGGCCTCGAGCTCGAGATAAACGACGTCGGGGGCAAGCTGACGCTGAAGGTGGTCGAGGGCGGCGGGCGTGCCGGTGGAACTAAGGGCTAGGCTGTCCATCAAGGGCCGCGAATTTTTATTTGAGGCACCGCAAGCGTACATGAGGCTGAAGGGCAGGGCGAAGCTCGGCGGAAACGAGATCTGGGTATCGGTCGACGGCAACGCCATCTCGTTTGACGTGAGGAAGATCGATGGGCGCATGCTGCTGCGGCCGGCCGAGGCCATCAGGGATCTCAGGGGCCTCATGGATTCCGCGAAGGGGCTGGCGGCGGCCGGTTACGCCGTGAACATCAGGATGAGGGGCGTCAAGATAATGACGATCGACGGCGAGCCCAGCGCTTCACGGTAGATCGGAAAACCACGTGTGGGGCATGGCGCGCATGTCATCGGTGGACCGCCCATCGAATGGAATACCGCCCGTCCCGTCGCGATCGTCCCCGGAACCCAATCCTCCCTCTTCGGATCGTCCCCGGACGGGGTCCCGGCCATCGGTCGCAGTTCCCGAACAGGCGGATGGCCGTCGATTATCCGTCGGCGCGCGTCCTCATCGACAGCATTTCCAAACGGGATCGCCCGGGATGAATTTCGGGACCACCGTCGATGGCGGGAGGGCTCAGAGAATTCCATCGCTCCTCAGGATGCCGCGGGCCGCCAGCACCCCCGTCGCGGCGGCGCCGTTTATCCCCCTGGAGAGCCCCGCGCCGTCGCCCGCCGCGTACACCCCCTTCAGGCTCGTCTCCAGGTCCCCGTTCACCTTCGTCTTCACGCTGTAGTACTTGATCTCGGGCGCGTAGAGGAGGGTCTGGGGGGACGCCACGCCGGGCATGACTATGTCGAGCTTGGTGAGCGCCTCCAGTATGTCCTCGACTATCCTGTATGGATAGGCCATCGATATGTCGCCGGCCGTGAAGTTCCTGAGGGTCGGCTCCACGAGGCTCCTGTCTATCCTGGAGTACGTGCTGCGGCGGCCGGCCTCAAGATCGCCCAGGCGCTGGAGTATCGGTTTCCCTCCTCCGAGCCTTGTGGCGAGCCTCGCGATGGACTTCCCGTATTCTATCGTGTCCTCAAGCGGATCGGTCAGCATCACGGTGACCAGGAGCGCGAAGTTCGTGTTCCTGCTGCTCCTGGACGCGTAGCTCTCGCCGTTGACGCCCACGGTCTTGTCCTCGTAGTACTCCTCCACGACGTAGCCGCTCTGGTTCGTGCAGAACGTCCTGGCCTTGTCGTCGTACTTCTTCGTGTACATTATGAACTTGGGGTCCCTCACGACGGACGTCACCGGCTCCGCTATGTACGACGGTATCTCGACCCTCACCCCGATATCCAGGGGGCCGGGCTCCACGTCTATCCCGCGCCTCCTGGCGAGCTCGGAGAACCAGTCCGCGCCGCTGCGGCCGGGCGCCAGGACGACGTAGCGGGCCCTGAGCTCCCCCCTGTTGGTCAGGACCGAGTACCCCCCTCCGTTACCTATGACGTCGTGGACCTTCGTCAGCGTGAGCACGGTGACGCCCATCGACTCCAGGTAGCCGCTGAGCGCGTCTATCACCCTGGGCGTGTTCTCCGTCCCCATGTGCCTCTGCGCGACCGGTATGAAGCGCGCGCCGGCCCTCGCCGCCGTCCTCTCGAGGTCGCTTGATCTGTCCCTGTCCGGCACGAACAGCCTGTCCGGCGCGCCGAACTTGACGAAAACCGAGTCCACGTAGCGTATCAGCTCATCGGCCCTCTCCCAGCTTCCGACCAGCTTATCGATGTCGCCTCCTATATCGGGCCTCAGGTTTATCGTGCCGCTGCTGAGGGCGCCGGCCCCTCCCAGGCCGCTCATGACATGGCACGGCACGCATCCGACGCAGACGGGCTTCTTTCCCCTGGAGGCCAGGACGTCCATGGGACATATGCGCCTGGACGCCTCCAGACCCTGTTCCACCAGCGATATGCGCAGCCTCCCCCGGGAGGCGGACGCGAGCTCGTACGCGGCGAAGAGGCCCGCGGGCCCCGCGCCCACGATCACTACATCGAGATCCGCCAATCGAAATCCCGATTACATGCCTAGCAACTCGATTCCTATTTAAGTTCGATGTAACAAAAAATTTCAGATAAAGGGGATGGATGAAGCGAACGGCAGCCGGCCGTCACTTCTTCCCGTAGCGATCGGCTTCCGCCTTCGTGAGGAACCTGAAGACCTTTATACCGGTCTCAGCGCTCTTGCCGACGACCGCCCAGCGGCCGTTCTTGAGCTGTTTGATCTCGGGATCGACTATGCGGACCTTCTTCCTGGCCTTTACGTCGAATGCTTCCCACTCGACCATTTTCGGATTAGGCATGCACGTAGTGTAATATAAACCTTACGAAAGTGCTGGCCGTATGGGGGGTGAGACGCGTCATCATCTGAATCCGTGGCATGGGAATTCTTGCATAGTCGATCCGACGTTGCACGTCTGACCCCTTTCAGCGCCGAATTTCATATGAGTATATGCGAAGGGTGATCCGCGACGCCTTACGACGATGGATCACAGGTGGTGCATGAGGGCGCGGACCACGCCCATCTCGCGGAGCGCGCCGGACAGCGCGCCGTCCTCGTCCACCGCGTAGAGGATCCTCGAGCCGGAGCTCAGCATGCGCTCTATCGCATCGCCCAGCGGCTCGCCCTGTCCTATAGTGTTGATGCTCAGCAGGGGCGCCGATGACACCGGCGCGTCCATGCGCCTGTCGCCGAGCCACGAAACGTCCTCGATCGAAAGGCGGCCCACCGGGATGCCGCCCTCGTCCACCACCGGCAGCTCGTCGAGCCCCTCCGCGGCCATCAGGTCCACGGCCCTCCTGAGCGAGTCGCCCAGCTTCACCGACGGCACGTCCCTCTCCATGACGTCGGAGACCCGGAGCTGCGAGAGCAGCGGGCTCCCCCTCAGCCTGGAGTAGGCGCTCCTCAGGAGGGCCTCCTCCTTCGCGGATCCGGTGAGCTGGAACCTGAATATCGTGGTGGGGAGAGAGACCGCGTAGCTCACCGCGGACGCCAGGAGCGCGGGTATTATGAAGCCCACGCCGGACAGCTCCACGACCATCGTGGCGGGCGCGAGCAGTATCTTGTAGGTGCCGGCCAGCGTGGCGGCCGCGCCTATGAGCGCGTAGAACGAGAGAGGCTCCAGGCCCAGGATCCTCGCGAAGAGCGCGCCGAGCAGCGCGCCGTTTATTATCGTCGGCGTGAAGAGGCCGCCCACGCCGCCGAAGTTCAGGGTGGCCGTGGCGGTCAGGCTCCTCAGCGCCAGGAGCACCAGCATGGACTGCACGGCGAACGTCCCGAGCACGACCCCGTCCAGGAGGTCGATCCCGGGGCCTATGGACGCGCGCGAGAGCAGGCCGAGCAGGCCTATCGCGACGCCGCCCGTGAGCACTATGAGGGCGAATCCGCCGCGGATCCTCATTGCGGAGGACGCCCTGCCGGCGTAGGTGTACAGTTTGGAGAAGGCTATCGAGTATGCGCCGGCTATGAGCCCCAGGATCGCGCTCCACATGAGCGACATGGGCCCGGTGACCGGCTGGACCTGGACGGCGAGTATCGGAAGGGGGCCCGTGAGCGCCGCCGATACGGCGTACGATATCGTGGCGGCGAGCGCGACCTCCAGGAACGGCTCCTTCTCGAGTCCCCTGGCGAACGGCACCTCGAGCGCGTACAGTATGGCGGTGGCGGGCGTCTTCAGGACGCCCGCCAGCCCGGCGGCGGCGCCGGCCAGCGTCAGCCTCCCCCGGCGCCCCCTTATGCCGAGCGCCCCGGCGATGGACTGCATAACGCCCGGGCCCAGGAGTATTCCGGCGCCCTCGGGACCGGCGGCGCCGCCGAAGCCGACGGTGGCCACGCTTGCGAGCGCGCGGACCACCGAGTCCCGGAGCGTGGGCGCGCCCTTCGTGTGGTATTCCGCGAGGACGATCCCGGTGGCGCTGCCTATCGACCGGTTCAGCGCGAACGTGTCGACCAGCAGGTAGGACGTCAGGAGGCCCATCAGCGGGAACGTCACGGCCGCCGCGGGGCTCCTCGAGAAACCGCCCTCGACCACGCCCCAGAGGACGTAGAGCCCCCTGAACGCGAGGGCGCCGAGCAGGCCCACCACAGCGCCGCCCAGGGCCACCGCCAGCCAGGGGAGGGCGCTGTCGCGATCCATGCGCGAAAGGGAAATTATCGCCGGATTTATTTGCTCCCGCGTTGGCGAAGTGGCTGTACTCGTGGCTGTTCATAGGGGCCATCTCCTACGCGCTCGGCATGATCACGCCGCTGCTCATACTGGAGCTGGGCGGCGGCGTGATAGACGTCAGCGTCGCGGCATTCGCCTACTACGCGTCGTCGATGGTCGGCAGCATCTTCTGGGGGTGGGTCGCGGACAGGGTGCCCAGGCGCAGGATAATGCTCACCGCGAGCTCGGCCGGCCTCACCGTCACCCCCCTGGCCATGATCCTGGGCGACTCCGTGTTGGGCGCGATAGTATGGTACGCGATCGGCGCGTTCTTCTACGCGGCGCTCGCGGTGTACCTCAACCTGCTCGTCGTGGAGACCACGGACAAGGGCCAGTGGAGCGAGAACGCCAGGAAGGGATTCCTGTACCTGGTGACCGGGAGCGCGCTGGGAACGGCGATGGGACTCGCATCGGTCGGCGAATCCACGCTGGTCGGCTACGCCCTGGCGTCCACGATCGTCGGCGCCGCCGGCACGGCCATGCTCTACGCGTTCGTCCGCGAACCCCCGATGGTCCTCGAGAGGAGGGCCGTGCTCAGCTCGCCCAACGTGTTCGTGTCGAGGCTGACTTCGCTCCCGATGATATTCCTGAGCTTTCCCAGGCTCTTCGACATCGACGTCCTGAGGAAGAGGATCAGGAGGATCCCTGGATCCGAGCTCAGCGTGCTCACGATCGCCAACGCGCTGTTCAGCTTCTCGGCGCAGCTGTTCTTCACCGTCTACATCCCGTACGAGGAGTCCGTCGGCCTCAACGAATCGCAGGTGCTGCTGTCCTATCTGTACATGACGGCGATAAACGCGCTCGTGGCCGTGCTGCTGGCCGAGGAGCTCAGGAGGCCCGGGTACAGGTTCGCGTCGAGGGGTATGGGTATCAGGGCCCTCGGGATGCTGTCCGCGGCGGCGTTCTCGACGTTCGTGGTGGGCGCCGACGCGCTGTATGCGACCGTGCTGTCGTTCACGTTCATCGGGTTCGCCTACACGATGATCACCGTGACCATGAACGCGCTTCTATACGCGTCGCTTGTGCCCGGCAACAGGGGCAGGAGCCTCGGCGCCTACAGCACCGTTGGAAGCCTGGCGTTCATGATGGGGGCCATCGCCTCGGGCTTCCTGGCGAAGTCGTCCGGTTACCAGCTGGACTTCTTCATCGGCGCCGCCGTCCTGATGGTGGCGGCGATCGTGATGGAGCTTTACTACAGTTCGTCGGGCTCCACCGCGGAGTCCGTTGAGGTGTACTAGGGGATTCGCGCGGTCGGCGTCCCGGTCCTTCAAGCGGCAATTCGCCTCCCCCGGTTCCAACGCCGATGGACCTGCCGCCGCACCCGGGGTGCGAAATTTTCCATCGCCGGACGGCATGCGGAAAGCGCACGGATGCGCGCTCACCGCGCCGACGGCCTCCGCCTCCTGGAATATGCCAGAGATATGGCCACCGCCATCACCGCCACAGCTGCAGCAGCTACGTAAGCCCACGTATAAGACGGCGAAGCCCTGAACTCCGCGGCTATCGTTCCCCCCGAGTTCACCACGACATATGTGGAGGCGACTGATGCGTTCCCGAACGACATGCTGTAGTTCGTCGCCCACCCGGCGAACTCGTACCCGCGCGATGGGATCGCCTGCAGCTGTATCGACGATCCGGCGGCAACCCACTGCGTCATGTTGGGATATGTGGTCCCGCCGGCGCCGGGCAGGGACTCGAATGAAACGAGGTACTGCGTCGAATAGGGCACCTGCACCTGCGTCGCGTTGGACACGTCCAGCGTCCCGGAGGCGGGGGAGGACACGTACCTCTCCAGCTGCGATATCTGCACGGGCGTGGCGGCGCTCCACCCATACAATCCGGGCGGGACTCCCGCTATCGCGATGGCGGCGGAGGTCGAGCTGTACTGGATCCCGTTGAACACGACGTACCACTGGGTGCCGGATGGCAGGCCCGCCTCCACGAACGTCACCGGGAACGCGACCACGACCGCCACGGGGGTGCCGGAGAGCGCCGACGCCGGTATGTAACCGCTCATTGTGTGCCCGGCCACCGTTATGTCGGACGCGTTCTCCCACGCGCTCCCGTTCCAGTACTGCAGCAGGCTGTACGTGTTCGACGGCGAGATGTACGGATTCGTCACGTTCACCAGTGCGATGCCGGCCGTGAGGCCGGAGATGCGGACGTCGTAGTAGCCCGCCGACCTCACAGCTGTGGACGTGACGTTCGTCGGGATCCCGTTGAGCGCGGCCATGTATACGGATACTGGGTAGTTATCCGGCACGGACGCGTTGATTATGGTGACCGTTATCCCCACCGGGGACGCGCCGACGGTGGCGGTTCCGTTCTCCACGTAGGCGATGGCCGCCGTGGAGTTGAGGGCGGCGCCCTGCACGGGCACCGTGGACTCGACGAAGTAGGCAGTGGCCGAGTCGCCGTAGGAGTCGACCGCGCTTACGGCGTATGTCCCGTTGGGAAGCCGCGGCACCGTGAACGACGTCGAGAAGGACCCGGACGCCGATGCGGCGAGCGATCCGACCGCGTTCCCGTCGTACGAGATCGTCACTGTGGAGCCCGGGTAGAAGCTGGACCCCGTTATGGATACGGCCGTGCCCGGGGGACCGCTCGACGGGCCGATCGATATCGTGGACTGGAGGGCCGGTATGAACCGGGCGGTCACCGTCCCGGATCCACCGATCGTCACGTCCGTGCTGGGGGACGATGCGTTCGCTATCTCGATGGCCGACGAATTGCCCTGGATCCACCGGTAGAATCTGTATCCCGGGAATGCCTGGGCCGAGATGTTGACCTTGGATCCGGCACCGTACCATCCCCCGGAGTTGCCAACGGCGCCGCCGGGCGTGGCCTGTACCGTGAACAGATACTGCGCGGAGTAGTAGATGGTCTGGGAGGTCCTGGACGGCACGTCCATGGAGCCGCTTGACGCCGGGGCGACGTACCTTATCCCGGATCCGACGTACACGGGCGTGGCGGCGCTCCACCCATACAATCCGGGCAGGACTCCCGCGAACTCAATCGCGCCGGACGTCGACATCCTGTTGGCGCCGTTGAACGATACCCACCAGGGCGTCCCCGGCGGAAGCCCCGACTCCACGAACACGACGTCGTACGTGATGGGCGAGAACGATATGTGGACACCGGAGCCGGGGCTGGCGGAGCTCAGGTTGATGTAGCCGGGGCTGGCCGTATACTGGGACGGCGGCGATGGATAGTAATCATAGGTGCCGGTCGGCAGGAGGACGTCGATGCTTCCCCCCGATGTCCCCCAGGACGCCGATATGGGCTGCCCGTACGAGGAGGTCCCCACAACGCGCACACCCCACGGGCTGCCCGACGGAAGCCCGCCCTCGCTGAAGTTAGCCCAGCGGATTTCCATGGACGAGGACGCCGCGGGCGACGTGCCGATGGCGCTCACGCTGTAGGCGGTCAGCGCGTAGTCGCCGGAGGAGTTCACCGGATAGGACAGCGAGCCGGAGGAGCCGTTGAAGATGCCGAGCAGATTCCCGGAGGAGCCGTTGCCGGCGTAGACCTCGACGGAACTCACCCCGTACGCCGCGGCCTGCGGAACCGACCAGCTGGCATCTATTGAGGAGGCCGAGTACGACAGATTTAGGGAGGGCGCGGGAGGCGGCGTGAACGGCACTATGAACGACGTGACGTTGTAGAGCGGATCGCTTGAGTTCCCGTACTGGTCCAGCGAGTACAGGTAGAGCTGGCCGGAGCCGCTGGACGCCACGACGGATGATGAGGCGCTGTCGTTCAGGTAACGGTAGAGCGCACCCGTCCCCGCTCCCAGGTCGACCGCGTAGACGTCGATCCCGTAGGGCTCGGCCCTTGTCACGAGCGCCGAGTACGAGCCGCCGCCGTAGATGAACGTCGCCGGATATGCGTCCTGGGGGACCCCCTGGGAGTAGATCAGGGAGCCGGTGGACGCGTTGTAGAGGTAGAAGTCGCTCCCGGCGGGGGAGTTCGTCAGCTCGTAATACAGGGCGGAGGAGTTCTCGGCGGCGCCCACCTGCACTATCGTCCCGTTGTCCGGCGGCCTCAGCGGCGCCAGCGACCCCGTGGAGAGGTTCAGCGACTCGTAGCTGGAGTTGTCGAACCTCAGGATCGCTAGCGAAAGGCCCGGGTTGAAGTAATCTATGTTCGATACGTTGTACACGTGAAGATCGACCAGTGGACCGGATCCTCCCAGCGCGTATTCCACTATCGACGTGTCGTTGTAGGACGATATATTGGGGGCCACCGCCGCCAGGACGTAGCCGTCGCTGTAGTAGTAACTGTTGGCGACGCCCGAGGACGTCACGTTGAACGCGGGCGACCATCCCCCGCTCCCCAGGGTCGATCCCTGCACGAGTATCCTGTCCACCGATGACACGTTGGACGGGCCGATCTCACCGTACGGGACGCCGTCCCAGAGCATGAGGAGGGTCCCGTTGGGCATCTCGAACGCCCGCGGGCTGAACGACTGGTAGCGGCCGTATGACGGCATGGCTATCGACGAGGCGTTCCTGCCGGGGCCCACGACGAGCCCCGCGGCCGAGAGCGGATTTCCGGTGGCCTGGGACACGTTGAAGTATGTGTAGAATAGGTAGTCGCCGGACGGGCCCTGCGCGGTCGAGATGGACGTCATCGGGTACACGTCGGTGATCATGGGGCCGCTCCAGGAGCCGTTCACCCACGTCAGCTCGCTGTAGTCGCTCCCGTTGAAGTACGTCCTGACGTAGCCCACGGTCGCGTTGCCGTTCGGCGACGGATCGGGCACCGTTCCCCACGTGTATATGGTCCCGGAGGCGCTCCAGATCGTGTACTCTATATCCACCACCGTCGCCGTTATGCTGACGGTGCCCGTGAGCTCGCCGCCGAGATCCACGAAGGGCGGCGTGCTGACGTACTGCATGAATGATAGTGTCCCCCCGCCCCCGACGCTCACCCAGTCTATTCCCGCCTGCACCTTGGCGTTGACGGATAGCGATACAGTCGCGCCCAGCCCGATCGTGGCGTTCGACGCGGTTATCGGGAGGCCGGGCGTTATCTCGTACTGCCCGTTGGAGGTGGGCACCAGGTGGAGTATCAGCGTGAAGTCGGGGCCGAACCCCACGCCGAGGTTGAAGCCTATGTTCATGTCGGTGCCGGGAATCCCCACGCTGCCCAGCGGCACGCTGGTCTGGGCCAATGTGTCCAAGGTCAGCTTCACCGATGCGCTCTCCCATACCAGGGTCCCCTGGGACGCCGCGAAGCTTCCGCTTATGCCGAAGCTGCCGCTCACCTGGACCACTGCGGGCCCCACGTTCACGTATATCTCGCCGGGATTTATCGTGGACGACAACTCCGCGGTCCCCGCCGAGGTCACTGTGAGCGTGAACGGTATGTTCGGCACCACCTGGAAGTTCCCGCCGGCGATGTTCGCGTTAACGTCGACGGTGAGCTGGGAACCGGTGTCGAGCTCCGATGTGAAGTTGATGTAGTAGCTGTTGTTCCACTGCTGATATGGTTGCGAGATGGTCATCGTGACGGCGGCGGAATTCGAGAGATTCGTCAGCCACCAGGGCGAACGTATCACATGCACTGCGTACGTGTAATCGAGGACGCTGCCGTTGGAGTATATGGCCGATACCTCCAGGGTGGCGTTCGATCCGAGGCTCCCCATGTCGAACGGGACGGACACCCACGAGCCGGACGCCGTCGGGTTGAACCCGAAGGTAGAGTTGCCGAGCTCCCCCTGGACGCCCGTGGGCTTCGCGGATCCCCAGGATCCGTTGAACCCGAATGTGTTGTACACCGGCATTCCGCTGTAGAAGTAGCCCGTGTACTCGGACTGGATCCTGCCCTCCGGCTGCGCCGGGTAGAAGTTGACCGTGTAGTTCGACGGCGCCAGCGGGAGGTACATTGTGCCCGACTGATCCTGTATGTCGTAACCCACGACGGGCGAGACGCTGTAGGAGAGCGGCACCCCGGGCGGAAGGTAGACCGGCCAATGGACGCTGCCCGCCCAGAACGTGTACGTGGTTCCGTTTATCTCGATGGACCACTGCGTCCCGTTGGGCAGCCCGGTCTCGTAGAAGTTCACCGGAACCCCGGGCTTGAACACGGTGGTGTACGTGGGCGACGGGCTCTGGACGTCTATGGTCCCGTTGATGACCTCGGGCGAGTAGTACGTTCCGTTGACGTCCGCGTAGCTCATGACGTAGCGGTACGTGCCGTTAGTGGCGTAGAACGTGATGCTCCCGTTGCCGTACACGTAAAGCGGGCTGTAGGATCCCACGTTTGTGGGGGTCGCGCCCAGCTCCTCGCCCGGGGATTCGGGATACACCTCGACGTAACGCCACCACGAGGAGCTCGTCTGCCCCTGGGGGAGCCCGATCGCCTGGAAGGTAACCGGGGTGACGAACCCGGCGACCTCCGCGCCGGGCCCGTACACCGTCATCGTCGTGTTCTCCACGCCGCGGTTTGCGACCTCGAGGACCCCGTTGAAAGACCAGCCCGTGAAGTAGGAGCCGTTCAGCGGTGACGCGGATATATTGATGGTCGTCGGGACCGGGCTTACCCTGTACCAGTGCCAGCCCGACGGCGAAGCGCTCCCGAACTGGGGGTCGTCGGGGGCGACCAGCACGGCGCTGTACTGGTCGTATCTGACGACCACGGTCAACTGGTTCGGCACCGTGACGTTCCCCTCGATCACCTCCGGGGCGTAGTAGGATCCCGGGGACTCGGATATGTTGGAGCTGTCCACGATCCATGGATATGTGCCCTGGGCGACGCCCGTGAAGGTTATCGTCTGGTTCGCGGACGATAGCGTCGTGTTGTCGAACGTCACGCTCCAGTTTATCTGGACGGGCTTCATCCCGGAGGGCGTGGCGACGTAATAGGAGAGCGGCAATCCCACCTCGTAGAACGTGACGCTGAAGGGGGGGCCCGTCTGATTGAACGCCACGCTGACGTTCTCGTTCCCGCTGACTGAGATTGTGCCGCTGGACGGCGTGGCGTTGAAGCCCTCCGGCCCGCCCACGCGGTATTCGTAGGTCCCGGCCTCAACCGGAACCTCGATGTACTGCGTCATGACGCCCTCGTTGGACGAGCTGTAGGTGGTTCCGTTCATCGTGACGTGCCACAGCGTCCCGTTGGGCAGCCCGGTCTCGATGAAATCGACTTGATAGTAGGACGGCGCCCCAAAACTGTTGGCACGCACCGCGGACGGCTGATAATATATCGATGATAATATAATAATGAATACAATGGCTGCGGCGAGCACCGACCTTGATCGCGAGTTCCGGCTATGCAAAATTCTAACCTGCTAAAATAGCGAAATAATTTGTATTTAAGTTTTCCTAAAAGTGAATATGGTTCGACATTACTGGTAATATAAAACTGTTTAGATATATCGTTTCCATCGATCGCCCGAGTTTAACGCAAAGGTTCAGCGGAGCGATTTGGAAAACCGCGCAAAAAAGGTTAGTTGTGTTAATTTGCTGCTGATCGCGGACGGCCCACGGGGACCCATCGCGCCGTCCGCCGCCGGGCGGGCCCGGATTTTGCCCTTGAATGCCGTGGGACGCGGCCGGGTCCTCCGCCTCCTTTATCTCATTTAGGGGTTTGGGGGCGGAAGACCCCTCCCGCGAGGGAGGGGATGGATAGCCCCCAAGATTTAAAAATAGCTTAGTTCAAGACTATAGCGATAGCCATGGACGGGGTAAGCGTCACCGAGACGCCCCGGTTAAAGCGGGGGTCGGTGAGGTACGCCTCTGCCCCATCGACGGCCCGTGCGGGCAACACGGATGCATCCCTCAGTATCCTGAGGGGATCGGGGTGGGAACCACCCTTGGAGCCCGTGGAGCTCCGCACTCTACCCGCGGTCAGCGGGCAAGGTGGGGCAATGAAGCAGGAAGCCCCGTCCGTGAGGGCGGGGTAGTTCACATAACCGGTTTCCGGGGGATCGCGTGGTGGTGCACATTTGTGTCGTTCGGTGGACGCACAAGGGTCCTCGGCTCTTCACTTGAGCTAGCCGGGGCATTATCGCCAACCCCGCTCGTCAGGCTTCCCAGGTCGTCCGGTGAGGGCTTCGAACTCTGGGCGAAGCTGGAGTTCTACAACCCGTTCAGCAGGAGCATAAAGGACAGGGCGGCCATCTCGATGCTCTCGGGGGCCATGAGGAGAACCGGGGCGACCCGCTTCTACGAGGTGACCTCCGGCAACCTGGGCATAGCCCTGGCGTCACTCGCGGCCGCTCACGGCGTGAAATTCAGGGCGTACGTGCCCCGCACGGCGAGCGCCGCGTCGGTCGGGCTCATGAGGCTCCTCGGGGCGGAGGTCGTCGTCCATCCCCGGGACGGCGTGGACGACGAGCTGGTGGAGGTCGCGCGGAGGGACGCCGAGGAGGATGGGGCCGTATTCCTGGATCAGTACCGCAACGAGGACAATCCCAGGGGCCAGGAGGCGCTCGTGGCCGAGCTGAGGGAGCAGTTCGCCGCGGCCGACATGAGGCCCGCGGCGGTCGTGGCCGGCACGGGGAGCCTGGGACATATGACCGCGCTGAGCGAACTTCGCGATGAGCTGGGGTTCTCGCTCGTGGCGGCGACGCCCTCCGACGGCGAGAGGATACCGGGGCTCAGGAGGGACTGGAAGAGGAGGATGACCGCCGACATCGTTATCGAGGTCACGCTGAGGGACGCGGTGACGTCCGCCATCGAGATAGCCAGGATGGAGGGGCTGTCCATAGGTATCAGCTCGGGCGCCACCGTCGCGGCCGCGAGGAGGGCCGCCGCGGAGGTCGGCGCGGGCGATTATGTGATGATATTCCCCGACGACGCGCTGAAGTACATTGATATTTACAGTAAATATATGGCGGACGCCGGAACGGGGAAAATAGAGGTCGGCGCGGGACTTCGGCACAACGCTTAAACGACTCCCGGTGGGCCCGGGTCCAGGATTGATTTATGAGATAAGGCTGCACGGTCGGGGAGGCCAGGGCGCGGTCCTGGCGGGCCGACTCCTCGGCGAGGCCCTCATGAACGCCGGCCACTACGCGCAGTCGTACCCGGAGTTCGGGGCGGAGAGATCGGGGGCGCCGGTGACCGCGTTCCTGAGGACGTCCGACCTGCCGATCGAGGTGCGCAGCCCCATAAGCAGGCCGGACATCGTGGTGGTGATAGATCCATATCTATCGGTAGATCGCCAGGTGATAGATGGGCTGCGCGACGGCGGATTAGTCGTCGCCAACGCCGCCCTCGCGCCCGATAAGCTGAGGGGCGTGCTGGGGGTGCCGGCCGGCTGCAGGGTCGCCACGGTCAACGCCACCAAGATAGCGCTGGAGGTCCTCGGCAGGAACAACCCCAACACCGCCGTACTGGGGGCGCTGGCGGAGGTCTCGAAGATCGTGCAGCTCGAATTCCTCATGGATGCCGCCAAGAGGGCGTTCCCGGGCAGGGTAGGCGAGCTGAACGCCCAGGCCATCAGGAGGGGGGCGGAGGAGGCGGTGGTCGCATGAGCGCGGAAGTTAAGGCGAAACCGGAGCTCCGGTTCCCGGTGAACCCCGGGGGATGGTACGAGGGCGGCTCCAGCGTGGAATACACGACAAATGACTGGCGCCTGGAGAGGCCGGTGGTGAACCTCGACAAGTGCGTCGGATGTCTTTACTGCTGGATATACTGTCCGGAGCCCGCAATAGTCCCGCTCGAAAGGGAGGGCGGGAGACCGAGCAAGGTTAAGGTTGATTACGACCACTGTAAGGGATGCGGCATCTGCGAGCAGGTGTGCCCCACGAAGGCCATAGACATGGTGGCGGAGGAGGTGAAGGCCTGATGGAGGTCCAGCGGAGTACCGAGGTCAAGAAGGCGTTCATGACCGGAGACGACGCGGTGGCGCACGCCGCCAGGCAATCCAGGGTAGACCTGGTCGCGGCCTATCCGATAACGCCGCAGACGATAATCGTGGAGAGGATAGCCGACTTCGCGGCGAACGGGGAGTTCGGCGGGGAGTTCGTGCCGGTGGAATCCGAGCACAGCGCCATGAGCGCGTGCATAGGGGGGGCGCTGGCCGGCGCCAGGGTCTTCACGGCGACCGCCAGCCAGGGCCTGGCGCTCATGCACGAGATGCTCTACGCGGCGAGCGGCCTCAGGCTGCCCATGGTGATGGCCGTCGCCAACAGGGCCCTCAACTCGCCGCTCAACATACATAACGATCACAGCGATATCATGGGATCGAGGGACAGCGGCTGGATCCTCCTGTTCGCGGAGAACGCGGAGGAGGCGTACGATCGCGTGATACAGGCCTTCCGCATATCCGAGGCGGTCAACCTGCCGGTCGCGGTGAACATGGACGGCTTCACCCTGACGCACTCCGCGGAGGTCGTGCGCATGCTGTCGGACGACGCGGTGGGGACATTCGTCGGGAGGCCGCCCCGCCGCAGCACAATGCTGGACAAGGTCCCCAAGAGCTTCGGCATGATGTCGCTGCCCGACACGTATCAGTACTTCAAGGACGATCAGCTGCGGGCCATGGACGGGTCGCCGGCCGCGATATCGTCGGTGGAGCGCGAGTACGCCGGGATCTCCGGCAGGAACTACGGCCCGGTCAAGTCGCTCCACGCGGAGGACGCGGACGTGGTCATGGTGATGCTGGGGAGCTACGCCGGGACCGCCAGGGCGGCCGTGGAGCCGCTGAGGGCCGAGGGCCTCAAGGTCGGCGTGCTCAGCCTGGGATGGTACAGGCCGTTCCCATCGGGGGAGCTGCTCAGGGCCGTGGAGAGGGCGAGCACGCTGGTGGTCATGGACAGGTCCGTCAGCCACGGCGCCCCGATGCACCCGCTGGCCTCCGACGTGGCGGCGGCGCTGTACAGGGCCGGCGCCAGGAAGAGGATCCTGAGCGTGGTGTACGGGCTCGGCGGCAGATGGTTCACGGAGGACGACGCGAGGGCTCTCTTCAGGTATGCCTCGAAGCCGGGGCCGGATTTCGAGTCGTTCTTCTACTACGGGGGCGAGATGAGATGAGCTCCAGCGGTGGGCCGCAGGTGCGCAGCCTTTTCGAGATAGAGCGCAAGGAGAGGCTGGCGCCGGGGCACAGGGCGTGCGCCGGGTGTGGGCCCATGATAGCGGTGCGCCAGATACTCCAGGCGGCGCAGGAGGATCCGGTCGTCGTCAACGCGACGGGCTGCGTGGAGGTCGTGACGAGCGTCTACCCGCAGACGGCGTGGCTGGTCCCCTGGGCGCACGTCGCGTTCGAGAACTCCGCGGCCGTGGCGTCCGGCGTGGAGGCCGCCATGAGGGCGCTGAAGGCCAAGGGGGAGCTGGAGAAGGAGAGGCCGGTAATCGTGTTCGCCGGCGACGGCGGGACGTTCGATATAGGCATACAGGCGCTCTCGGGCGCGCTCGAGAGGGGGCACCGCATGCTTTACGTGTGCTACGACAACGAGGCGTACATGAACACCGGCATCCAGAGGAGCAGCGCGACGCCGTACGGCGCGTGGACCACGACCAGCCCGTTCGGGAAGGCCTGGCCCGGGAAGAGGGAGCGCAAGAAGGACATAATGGGGATAGTCGCGGCCCACGGCGTACCGTACGCGGCCACCGCCTCCATATCGCACTGGAAGGACCTGATGACCAAGGCCAGGAAGGCGCTGAGCTACGACGGCCCCACGTTCCTCCACGTGTACGCGCCGTGCAACAGGGGCTGGAGGTTCGATCCCTCGCTCACGGTGGAGGTCGCCAAGAGGGCCGTGGAGACGCGGTTCTTCCCGCTGTACGAGATCGAGGGCGGTAAATACCGGATAACGCTGCCCGTGACGAAGCCCAGGCCGCTCGAGGACTTCCTCTCGCTGCAGGGGAGGTTCAGGCACCTCCTGCTCCCCGAGTACAAGGAGGCGCTGGAGACCCTCAAGAGGATGGTAGACGAACAGTGGGAGAGGCTCAGCGGCATGGCCCGGGCCTGAGGCGGTTCTCCACCGAGAGGGCCAGGGCCGCACAGGCGCTGCTGTCCTCCAGGGTCATCGCGGGGCGCGGTTCCGCCGCCGACGTGAGGCTGATAACCGGCCTCGACGTCGCTTACTCGAACGGGAAGGCGTTCGGCGCGGCCGCGACCGTCGACCTCGATGGCCTGAAGGTGGTCGAGCGCTCGGTCGCGGTGCTCGAGGAGGCGATCCCGTACATACCGGGATATCTGGCGTTCCGCGAGGCGGGGCCCATGATATCCGCGCTCAGGAGGCTCTCGGGCAGGCCGGACGCGATAATGGTGAACGGGCACGGCCTGGCGCATCCCAGGCGGTTCGGCATAGCGTCGCACCTGGGCGTCGTCCTCGGGATGAGGAGCATCGGGATAGCCAGGAGCAGGCTGATCGGCGATGAGGTGGGGCCCTCCCTCATGATGGACGGCGAGGAGGTGGCCCGGATCCTGAGGAGCGGCAGGCTCAGGGTGTACGTGAGCATCGGCCACATGATCTCGCTGGACGAGGCGGTCAGGCTGACCGAGGCTACCCTGGACGTCCCCGGGAGGCTTCCCCGGCCGGTCCAGGAGGCTCACGAGGCCGCGACCGAGGCATCTAGAGCGGGCGGATCTTGACGGCGTCGCCCTCCGAGGCGGAGTACTTCGAGGCGAAGCTGCCCTCCCTGACCGCGATCTCGAGGTGGCCCTCCGAGTTCACGAGCAGGGCGACCTCGCCGCGGGGGACATCGGAATAACTCCCCACATACGTGCCCCTCACGTGTCTACCCGACCCGAGCTCCACGTCGAGCGCGCTGCCGGGCGCCCACGGGGGGTCCCCGGTGAAGCCCGTGAACGCGTTCCCGAAACCGTCCACGTACACTATCCTGCTGCTCAGGACGTCGCCGTCGAGCGAGGCGCCGCCCATGTCGATGTCGACGGTGATCTCCCCGGGGGGCCCGAGGACGCCGGGATCCTCGCCGCGCGCAAGCCTGGCGGCGGCCGGCGCGAACACGTCCCTTCCGTGGAACGTCCGGGGGACGCCGCGCGCCATCTCCCCCAGGTCGATGACGCGATCCACGCCGTCCTCGCGCGCCGCGGGGGACAGCAGGCCGTTGTCCGGCCCCACGAAGTAGTGGCGGCGGCCGACGATGAGCAGCCCCCTCCTGGAGGACCCGACGCCGGGATCGACGACCCCGACGAACACGGTGCCGGCCGGGAACCATTTGTAGGTCTTCCAGAGGATGAACGCGCCGCGCGCCACGTTGAACGGCGGGACCTCGTGCGATATGTCGACTATCCTGGCGGCGGGAAATATTCCGAGGATCACCCCCTTCACGCTGGCCACGAAGTAGTCCGACGTGCCGAAGTCCGTCAGCAGCGCGATGATCCCGGAGGGCGCCATCGCCGGTCCGTACGTCGATCCCGTTCCATCAGTTATCCTTTTCTTGTCCGGCGGGTAGGGTTTCCCGTGCTGAGCGTGAGCGAGGGGCTGGCGCGCGTATCGCGATGCCTCCGCCCCGTTCCGGGGGCGGGGAACGCGAGCGTATGGGACGTAGCGGGGTCCGTGCTGGCGGACGACGTCAGGGCCCCCGCCGACTATCCGCCGGTTCCGAAGGCCGAGTACGACGGATATGCCCTGAGGTCAGCCGAGACCCCGGGCGAGTTCAGGATATCGGGCAGCGCTCCCGTCGGCGCCATTGCGCCCGAGGTGGGCCCGCGGGAGGTGCTCTACGTGACGACCGGCGCGTATCTCCCCGGGGACCTGGACGCCGTGGTGCCACAGGAGGACGCGGAGATCATCATGAGGGATGGGTCGGAGTACCTGAGGGTGGAGCGGCGCGTGGAGCGCTGGAGCTACGTGGATCCCCCGGGATATCACGTGAGGTCCGGCGATCCGATCCTGCGGGGGGGAAGGATCCTGACGTACCTCGACGTGGTGGCGCTGGCGAGCGTCGGGATCGACTACGTGCCGGTGAGGCGCAGGGTGAGGGTCAGCGTTCTGAGCGTGGGATCCGAGCTTTCGATCGACAGGATGACCGCGCCGTCCGAGCTCATCCGCGGGGGCGCCGTCCCGGAGTCCAACTCCATGTTGCTGAGGTGGTATCTGGGCGCCAGGGCGCCGTTCGCGGAACTCGTCAGCTCGGGCGCGGTGCGCGACGATCCCGGCGCCATAGGGCGCGAGGCGGGGCGCGCGCTCGAGGGCTCCGACGTCCTCGTGACGTTCGGCGGCAGCGGTCCCAGCTCGGTGGACTTCACGAGGCGGCTCATGGATTCGGCCGACTGCTCAGCCGGCGACTTCAGGATGAAGCCGGGGAAGCCGGCCAAGCTGGCCGCGAACGATGGCAGGCTCATAGCCATCCTGCCCGGCCATCCGCTGGCCGCGCTGCACGCGATGACCAGGCTGCTGGACCCGCTCATCCACCTGATCGCGGGGTCGGGGGATCGCCCGTGGCCGTCCAGGGCCGCGGTCCTCGAGGAGGAGTTGCCGGAGCGGAGGATCGGGTTCTCCCAGCAGTACCTGGTGAAACTGGAGCGGGGGGACGTCGCGTCAATAGTGTACAGGCACGGAACGGGGGTCACCTCCAAGCTCGCCGGGGTGGACGGCCTCCTGAACCTGGATGAGGATGAGGCGCCCGGGCCCGGGGACCGCGTCGACGTCGCGCTCATCCGATGAAGATAGCGATCACCGGCTTACCCGGCGTCCTTCGACCTCCTCGAGGAAGCTCCCCATTATCCCGCCGTCGCCCATCGACGTCAGCTCCTCCCTGCTCCATCTGCCGCCGGTGCAGATGCGCGGCAGCAGCACGTCCAGGACGTTCTCCCTGGAGAAGTGGACGATGCCGGACGATACGCCGATCACCGGCTTCTCGCCCAGGTACGCGAGCATGCTCATCGTCGTGGGCTTCACGGGGAAGCCGTAGATGACGAGCCTCGCGCCGGTGTCCAGGATAGCCCTGGGCGTGACATCGGTCGGGTCCACGCTCATCCCCCCCGTCACGACGACGACGTCGGATCTCGACGCCGCGTCCGCTACGGCATCCGCTATCGCGCGCTCGTCGTCCGGGACCACGGTCTTCCCGGCCAGCCCGCAGCCGTAGAACTCCAGCTTGGGCCTCACGGCGCCCTCCGCCAGATCCTCCGTGCGCCCCTCGTAGATCTCGGTGCCCGTCACCACCAGCCACGCCCTGAGGCCGGCCGGAGGCCTGACGCCGATGGGCGCGCGGACGAGCGAGACCGCCCGAGATACGTCGTCGCGCGATACGTAGAGCGGCACCAGCTCCACTATCGCTATCAGATCCCCGGCGGCCACCCACGATCCGCTGCGCCGCGACATCACGCGGAAGTCGGTCGCTGAGTTCAGCTCGGCGATGGCGCCGGGGTTCGACGCGAAGTATCCGGGCCGGGATGCGTAGATGAATCCCTTGCCCTCGCCGGCGTAGCGGACCTCACAGCCCTCCCCCGCGATGGCGCCGGCGAGCTCCATGACCGCCGCGTCCTCCCACACGACGTCGACGGCCCCGCCCTCGGGCTCCAGCACGGCTATGTAGTCGTGCCCCGCGTCCTTCAGCGCCTTCAGGTGGGATTCCTCTATCAGCTCGCCGCGCCTGACTATGGGGCCCTTGGCCGAAGCCGAGACCGCCGTCACGTCGTGCGCCGCCCTCCTGCCCACCGCGTCCTCGGCCCTCACTATCCTCCAGCCATCCGCCATGCCGCCCAGTCGGGCGCGACGCCTATTAAACCTAGCGAACTCAATGGATCACTGGATGCCTGTAAACATATTTATTTAAGAACCGCCGCGCGGCGTTCAACCGCCCAGGACGTACATCGGCCTTATCCTGTTCGGCAGGCTCCCCGACTGGATCATATACTTCACGCCCCTGTCCTTCGCGGCTACGGCCCCGCGTATCAGGTCCTCGAGCTCCCGATCCGATGCGCCGCCCCTGAGCGCGGACCTGATGTCGAACTCGGCGGGGCTGAACATGCACGGGACTATCCTCCCGTCCGCGGTCAACCTTATCCTCTCGCAGTCGTCGCAGAACGGCGCAGTTATCGATGCTATGAATCCCACGCCGCCCTTCGCGCCCCTGAACGCGTAGTTCATGGACGTGCTCCCGTCCTCCCTCGGCAGAGGCTCCAGCTCAAACCTGTCCCTGAGCTCCTCGTAAATCCTGCGCCAGGGGACGACCTTCTCCGGGCTCCATGAACCCTTTCCATCGAACGGCATGAACTCTATGAACCTGATGAACACGCCCCTGTCCCTGGCGAACTCGGCCAGGCGGGGCACCTCGTCCTCGTTGAGCCCCTTCACGACCGGCGCGTTCAGCTTCACAGGGGAGAAGCCCGCAGATAGCGCCGCGTCTATCCCGCGCAGCACGCTGTCCAGCCCGTCGACCCCGGTTATCGCGCTGAACCTGCCGCGATCCATGCTCGGCAGGCTCACGGTCACCGCCTGGAGGCCGGCCGCCCTGAGCGCCCTCGACTTCTCCTCGAGGAGAAATCCGTTCGTGGTCATGCTGAGGCTGTCGATGCCGGGTATCGCCGCGATGATCCTGACGAGCTCCTCGACGTCCCTCCTCATAAGCGGCTCCCCCCCGGTGAGCTTCACCTTGTGGACGCCCATCGACGACAGCACTCCTATCACGCGCGCCATCTCCTCGAAGGTCAGCACCGCGCTCCTCTCGAACCACGTGGGCGCCAGCGGCATGCAGTAGACGCACCTGAAATTACAGCGCTCCGTGACCGAGATCCTGACCTTCCTTATCGCCCTGCCGAATGAATCCCTGAGCGGAGGACGTACGGACACTGCGGCACCCACGTCCCGCTCCTAAATAACGTTAATCCGGAAACCGCCGGGGACGGTATTGTCGCGCCCTGTCATCGAAGCGGGCGCGCTCGGGATTGATCCAGCGCGGGAGCCCCATCGCCTTTTTAAACAGTTCTATAATATGCTGTGTTGAATAATTTAGCTGATTTAACGTCTAATAATCGCCAGTTGGATCGAAGAATAGCATTTGCAATAAGCTACCCGTGAATAGCCGTCCTAAAGCGATATTCCTGAGGCTATTCAACACAGCACTATAATAGATAGGTTTAAATAGATATTTGATACATAATAAAGTTGGGGGCGGAAAGATGCGCGGTGAACTGAGGATGGAGGGGGTTCCCCAGGGGGAGCGGTGGGACCGCGTGGTGCTACCCTCCCTCCTGGGTGGGTACCTCCTGACGGGGGCGGAGCGGAGGGGACCCGATGAACTCGCGAGGGGCCTATATGATGCCGTGAAGCCCCAGCTCTACGCATATGCGTACCTATGTGCGCCTACGTAGAGTGAAACCCGTCCTTCCGCCTCTTCACCTTGTTCACCACCGCTATATCGGTGATGCGCGTCCACGGGTAGTTGCCGCCCTCGTCCTTCTCGAGCGACTTCACCATGTCCCACACGTTGAGGAGCGCCGCGGCGACGCCGCTCAGCGCCTCCATCTCCACCCCGGTCTTCGCAATTGCCCTGACCGTGACGGTGACGGCGACGCCGTCCGGCTCGAGCTCGACGTCCACATCTATGCCGGTTATGGGTATGTTGTGGCAGAACGGAAGCGCGTAGGGGGTCCCCTTGACCGCCTCCATGGCGACCACCCTGGATATAGAGAGCGGATCGCCTTTCTCGACCTCGCCGCGCCTTATCGCCTCGACGGTGGCCTCCCTCAGCCTTATCCTGCCGGTCGCGGTCGCCTCGCGGTACACGTCGTCCTTACCGGTAACGTCGATCATCATAGCCATCGGGGGGCCGGCGATCCGCCGGTAAAAACGTGCCGTCCGTCCGGAACGGATCGGTTAAGGCTTATACCGATCCACCGCGGATGGACCGCATGGTGCACCCAACGCCCGACGTGGAACCGGTCTTCGCCGTCCTGGTCACGAGCGACAGCAGGTTCACCGCCCTCATGGAGGGCTCGCCCTACGACGACGAGAGCGGGTCCACAGCCGCCGGGATCCTGAGGGCGGCCGGCCTCAGGGTCCTCGGGCCGCTCATACTGCCGAACGACGAGCTGGTGATAATGGGTACCGCGTCCTATCTCGTGGGCAGGGGACTCGCCAACGCCGTGCTGATCGTGGGCGGCACGGGGGCATCACCCAGGGACGTCAGCGCGGACGCGGTGGAGGAGCTGTGCGACCGCATCCTCCCCGGGTTCGGGGAGGCGTTCAGGGCGCTCACGATGGACGAGGACGTTGTGAAATCGATCCTGACCAGGGCCATCGCCGGCACGTGTGACGGCGCCGTGGCGTTCGCCGTGCCGGGGAATCCGGACGCTGTGAAGCTGGCCGTGGAGCGCCTGATAGTGCCGTCGATAAGGCACCTCCTGGGCGAGCTGAACAGATGAGCCGGGGCGCCAACCCATTCAATCTTTATATCATTGCGGACTGCGTAGGGATATCCGTTGACGCAGCGCGGACGCGCGGCGCCGCTCCGGTGCGCGGGGCGCGATCGGCCCGGGCCCGACGCGGCGCATGGCCCCTCGCGGATCGGAGATGTCCTGTGATGCCGGGGAACGGCCTGAGATGGATGAGGGTGGGGCCCTTCGGGGTCTCGATACTGGCCGCCGACAGCATGGGGGTCCGCAGCCTCGCCACGATGGTGGATGCCTGCGGGACGCTGATTGGACTGGACCTCGGCGCCTCGATAGCCCCGAGGCGCTACGGGCTGCCGCCGCACAGATCGGAGCTCTCGGCGCTGTCCAGGGCTATGGACGCCGTGATCGGGGCCGCCCGGGAGGTCGGGGCCATCGTGATATCGCACTATCACTACGATCACTACATGAGGGATCATCCCGAGTTGTACCGCGGGAAGAGGCTGTTCGTCAAGAATCCATCGAGCGACGTCAACGGGAGCCAGAGGTGGAGGGCCAGGGCGTTCCTGGAAGGGGCGGGCGTATCCAGGGCGGCGGAGGTCCATCACGCCGACGGCGGCGCGTTCGACCTGGGGGGCATCAGGATGGAGTTCTCCAGGGCCGTGTGGCACGGCGAGCCCGGGACGCCGGTCGGCAGGGTCATCATGTCGAGGATCTCGTGCGGCGGTGAATCCGTGGTTTTCGCGAGCGACGTGCAGGGGCCCGCGGACCCCGACGCGCTGGTCGCGCTCGAGATGTGGAGCGGCGCGCGGCTGCTGGAGCTGAGCGGACCCCCAACGTACTTCGCGGGGCTCAAGGTCCCCGAGGACGCCGTGGACGCAGGCCTCGCGGGGCTCATGGAGCTCATAAGGTCGCGCGTCGCGGAAACGGTGGTCGTCGACCATCATCTGTTGAGGGACCTGGAATACAGGAAGGCGATATCGGCGCACGCCGCCGAGGCCGCCGCGCGCGGCGTCAGGTTGCTCACGGCGGCGGAGTTCATGGGCGCGGACGTCGAGCAGCTGGAGGCCATGAGGAGGTACCTGTGGTCTAGGGACCCCGCTAGGACGCCAGGCAGCGCTGCTCAACGGACCTTCTGAGCACCGGCTCCGACATCGCGCCTATCAGCCTGTCGACCTCCCTGCCGTCCTCGAGGAATATCAGCGTCGGTATCCCCATGATGTCGTATCTGTACGCTATGTCCGGATTGTAGTCCACGTTGACCCTGGCGAACGACACCTTGCCGGCGAAGCGCCTCGCCAGCTTCATCACGATCGGCTCTATCAGCCTGCAAGGATAGCACCACTCGGCCCAGAAGTCGACGACTACGCAGTGGTGCTTGGAGGTGAATTCATCGAAGTTCCCGGTATCGAGCTCCACCGGCTCCGCGCTGACCTCCTCGGCGGCCGGCGCGGTGACGGAGGCCGCTAGCCTCCTCATTATGGTGTCCTTTATGCGCTCCTCGAGATCGGAGTCGTCGGACAGGCTCATTGCGGACGGGCCGGCGGAGGCCGGTTAAACCTTTTCTGAGGAACCGACGGGGGCGAGCAGCCCGGCCACCACTACGTAGAGGGCGCCGGCGGAGGTCGCGAGCAACGGCGGTGCCGGCAAAACGGGCGATGCAAGGGCCACTATCGAGAGCGCCAGGAGGCCCGCGGCCACCAGCGGGCGATCCGCGCGGAATGGACATGACGGGAGGCCGCGGCCGCTATACGCGGCCAGGGCCGCCGACGCGGCCAGCGAGAACGACGCGGCCATCGCGGGATGGCCCAGGTAGCCGGCGGCGGCCGCGACGAGGTAGCCGGCCGGAAGGAGGAGCTCGTGCAGCCTGCGGCGCCGGCCTCCCGCCGCCAGGTAGCCGGCCGCGGCCAGGATCGGGAGCAGCGGATATCCCCAGGAGAAGGCCGCCGACGCGGCTATCGCCAGGAGCGCGGGGCGGCCGGCGCCGCGCATCGCCGCAAGGAGCGCGGCCGCGGCCAGCGGAACGACGACCAGGAACGCGGGCGATGCCGGCGATGCGAGCGCGGATGCCGCTATCAGCGTGAGGAGCACGGATACGGGCACGCCTCCATCCACGGAAGTCGACGCGGCGTACACCGCGAGCATCCCGGAGGCGGCCAGCAGGAGCCTCCAGTCGGGGATGGGATAGTACGCATATGTGGCCAGCGCCGCCGCCAGCAGGAGGGACGCCGCGGCCAGGAGTTCCCTGTAGGGCGGGCGAGCCATGGACGACACCTACGGAAGGCCCAGGAGGCCCTCGATAGCCTCCAGGACGAAGACGACCGCTATGAGCGGGCTCGCCATCTTGAACATGCCGAGGGCGGCGTCCCTGCTGGGCGTCCTCCTGAAATCCTCCGCCCTCTTCACCGCGACCGCCGCGAGCACCGTCGCGACGATCGCGGCCAGCACCCCCCTGTGCTCGATCGCGTAGTACGCCCAGGCGAGCGCCGGTATGGCGGCGGTCGAGTACTCCGTGTACCTGGCGGCATATGATGGACCCCTGATGACCGGGAGCATGGGCACGGCGGCCATCCTGTAATCGTCGAGGTAATAGGTGGCTATGAACCATATGTGCATGGGGATCCACGCCAGGACCACCGCGGAGAGCAAGATGCCTCCCGGCGTAAACCCCTCGGCGAGCGCCCATCCCCCCAGGGCCGGCATCGCGCCGGCTATTCCGCCCAGCACAACGCTATAGGGGGTCACGCGCTTCACGATGTTCGTGTAGATCAGTATGTCGGAGATGAACCCCACGAGTATCGTCAGCGCCAGGGCGCCCGACCGGAGGGAGGCCACCACCACCGATGACAGGAACATCGACGTCGAGATGGCCACGGCGGCGGCGGGGGACACCGAGCCCGACGGCAGCGGCCTCCTGGAGGTCCTCGGCATCAGCGCATCGATGTCGCGCTCCAGGTACATGTTGGCCGCGGTGGTGCCGGAGATCGCCAGCGCCTCCGCCGCCGTCAGGACAACTACGTCGAGCGGGGACCTGCCGCCCGCGGCCAGGTATGAGCAGTACGCCGTCACCATCAGGAGCAGCGTCTGGGAAGGCTTGATGAGCCCCGCGATATCCCCGGGCCGCACGGGCGCACGGGCGCGCGGATGGTACTAAACTTTAGCCTCAAATTTATTAAGCGACGGATCGCATGGCCGGCCGGTGGACATGGAAAACCGATCCGCAAGCTGGTGATATTCGACCTCGAGGGCGTCCTGACGCCTCACGAGTTCCTCCTCGAGCTCGCCGAGCGCGCCGGGAAGTACGAGGAGGTCCTGAGGGAGTTCCGCGCCGGGATAAACGGCCACGGATCGTGGCTCGATAGCCTCAGGAGGAGGATGGAGATCATGCGCGGAACGCCGATCGAGTTCGCCGAGGAGGTGGCCGCCAAGGTGGACATGGAACCCGGGGCGGCCGAGCTCACCCGCGCCCTGAAGGGGGGCGGCTGGCGGGTGGCGATAGTGTCCGGGGGGTTCGACATCCTGGGGCCGGCGCTGGATCGCGGGGGGCTCGTCTACGACCGCTTCCTCTCGCACAGGCTGGTGTTCGAGCACGGCCTCCTGGTCGGAGCGGAGCTGAGGTTCCCCGACAAGGGCGCGGCGGCCCGGATCCTGAAGGAGGAGATGCGTCCGGACTTCGTGGTGGCGGTGGGCGACGGCTGGAACGACGTCCCGATGTTCGAGGAGGCGAACCTGGCGATAGGGTTCCGCCCCAAGCCGGTGCTCGAGAACTACATCCACATGGGCGCGTCGAGCATCGAGGAGCTCTCCAGGGTGCTGCTCAGCGGCCGCCTCGAGGCGGCCGCGCGGCGCGCGGTCTAATCGATGCGCCTCAGCGACAGGCCATCGACGTAGTAGGCCGCGCTCCAGGGCCTCTCGAAGAAGAGCACGGGCACGCCGCCGATCGACGTAATCCTCACCAGGTAGTCGGAGCGGCCGCGGGGACATCCGGGGCATCCCACGTGTATGCTGACGGCGCCCTCGGACTTCCCGAGCATGAGCAGCTCCCCCGCGTCCTCGCCCACGTCCTTCGAGTCGTCCGGGTAGATGGACGCCTTTATGCCCGCGTCCTTCAGCGCGGACGCAAGCCCATCGAGGAACCCCTCCACCAGGTGTTCCGGCACGTCGTGGTCCACGTAGACCTCGAGGGAGGAATCGGGCCTCATCGACGATATCAGTCCCTCCAGTTCCCCGAGCTCCATCCGTCCGCGGGCCGCGTCCACGGGCGGCTTCACAATCCTGCGGTCCGACGTCAGCAGGAACTTGCCCCTGCCGGACGGCGTGTACGGCGAGGAAGCGCTGATCACCCGGAACCGCCTGCCGTGGACGTCCAGGGGACCCACCTCGAACACGAAGTCCGCGATCACCTCCTCGGGGCCCCCGCCCGAGGCGATGACCAGGGTGCCCCGCCCGACCATGGATATCCTCCTGAGCGTGTACAGCAGATTCAGGTATTCGCGCTCATCCCCCACCGAGCTGCGCAAAAGCTCGGCGGAATCCGCGAAGACCGCGCCGCCCGAGGACAGCTCGTCCATGAGCCTGGCCGCCACCACCTTCAGGCCCTCCTCCCTTATCGAGGAGGCGTCTATCGCGCTGGGCGGCTGGCCCGCCGCGCACGCCGGCGGCGACAGGAAGCTCAGGAGGACCGCGCGCCTCCTCCCGGAGGCCCCGCACGCGGCACCCCCGAGGAGCTCCTCCCTGTCCGGAAGATAGCGGCCCTCTATCAGATACACCGATCCCCCGAGGAGCTCCCCCTCGAGGAATCCCTCCAGGACGTACTCGGGATCGCCGACGGCTCCGGCATCCAATGCTGCGGCTGGGACGGGCCCCCGTTATTTAGCGTTTGCCGTTCAACCGCGGGCGCCGCGCGATCACTCCTGGAACACCCCCCAGTTGAGCGATGCCCTCATATGCGACGGGAGCTGCGAGACTATCCCCAGCCCCGGCGAGTGGAGCCCGCACCCCAGGACCTCCCCGCCGAACTTCACGACCACATATCCGGGGTCCGCCGCGAACTCGCCCCTCACTATGCCCCCGGTCATGAATGCCAGCAGGTCCTCCTCCCCCGCCAGCTCGACGACGTTCCTCGTCGCCAGCGCGCCTATGATCCTCAGGAACGCGCTGGTCGGCTTCAGCCCCTTGCCGGAGGGCCTGAGGGCCCTGATACCCACGGACTCCGAACACGGGAAGTCGCCCGGGATGTCCGGGTCCCCGCTGAATATCCAGTAGCTGTCGCCGCTCACGAATATCGAGCGCGGTCCGAGGGCGTCCCGGGGGACGCCGAACCTGGACTCGAGGTAGTCCAGCAGCGCCTCCACCTCGTGCGGCTCAGCGGGCCTCGGGCTTCCTGAGCAGCGCAATGAACATCCCCCCGGTGTCGTTCATGTGCGGATATATCCTCACCGCCCTCTCGACGCCCGATGAGAACCTGTAGGTCCTCCCCCTCTCATCGGTCCACTCGCGCAGCCCCGGCTCGGTCCTCAGGGGCAGCTCGATTTCCAGGGGCTCCATGCCCAGCGACAGCGCGTGATCCACGACGAGCTCCGCCTCCTCGGGGGCGAACGTGCACACCGAGTACACCAGGATGCCCCCGGGCTGCAGCAATCCGTGCGCCCTCCTGATCAGCGCCATCTGAAGCCTCGAGATGCTGCGTATCTGATTCAGGGTCAGCCTGGACAGGTGCTCCGGCGCCCTCCTGGCTACGCCCTCGGAGCTGCACGGCGCGTCCAGCAGTATCCTGGGGAACGTCACCCCGGGCGCGATGTACCTCGCGTCGTTCCTCGCTATGACTACGTTCGTCACCCTCAGCCTGTCCACGTTGGACCTCAGGGCGCCTATCCTCCGGTAATCCACGTCGTTCGCGATTATGGTCCCCGAGTTGCGCATCATCTGGGCCATCTGGGTCGTCTTGCTCCCGGGCGCCGCGGCCATGTCGAGCACGAGCTCGCCGGGGCCGGGCGACAGCAGGAGCGGCGGCAGCGCCGACGTCAGCTCCTGCACGTAGTAATATCCCAGCAGGTGTTCCAGCGTCCTCCCGGGATTACCGACGGGGCCCGGGTCGTCCACGTAGAGGAACCACGGGTGCCAGGGAACGCCGCTCGTCCTCATCCCCCTGGCCGAGAGGCGGGCGGCCAGCTCCCGCGGATCGATCAGCAGCGTGTTCGCCCTCAGGGTGGGCCTGAGGGGCCTGAACTGGTACTCCATGAAGGCGTCGAAGTCGGGCACTATGCTCCTGTAACGGGACAGGTGCGCCGCCGCCCTCTCGCGCGCGCTCAACGGACCACCCTGCATGGACGCCTCGCGAGCTCGTCCGACGCCGCTGATGCCAGCCGATCGCCGATGACGGGCTCGAGCGATTCGTATATCCTGGACCTCGCGTCCTCGATCCCCAGGTCCCGCGGGGCCCAGCCGATCGCCCAGAGCACCGTGTCGAGGTGGAGGGGCGGAATCCCGCTCCCGAGCGCGACATCCGTCCAGGCGCGCCTCGCGACCTCCGGATGCGCCATCACCGTCCTCACCGGATCCGAGCCGGCGGGGACGTCGACGAGCCCCGACGAGTACGAGGCGCAGGAGATCCTGACGTCCACCGGTATGGGTACGTCCATCGGGAGGCTGGCGCCCGGACACGACGTCCCGCGGCACGCGTAGTACGCCATCTTGAGCGAGAACACCACGGTCTTATCGTCGGGCCTCTGCCCCAGGGCGGACGCGACCGCGGCGAGCAGGCCGCGGTGGTCGGCCAGCAGGACCTCTCGCGGCGAAGCCAGCAGGCGCTCCAGGACCGGGCGGGCGGCGAGCGCCCTCTCGAGCCTGCGCAGCTTGACGCCCCTGGCGACCGCGGCGCCCCTGCACGACTTCAGGAAGTCGCCCACCGCGTCCGCGGCGCCCCTGGGGTCCCCCGGGCACTCGTGATCCGCGAAGAAGTCGCGGAAGCACCTCCACCATTCCTCCCCCCTCATGGCGAGCCTGTAGCTCACCAGCGCCGTCAGGAGGGAACAGAGCGCGCCGGGCCCCGTACCCCAGCGGCGCGCGACGTCGGACGCGAACTCCAGCTGGGGGTCCAGCCGGTCCTCGAGCTCCATCACCCGCGCCAGGCCTATCCCCGAGAACAGCCGGGAGAGCGCGCGCAGGCGCTCATCGGACACCGACGGCTCCATGGGATCACTGCACCCTCACGACGGCGGTGAGCCCCTCAAGCTCGCCCTTCCTGCTCCTTATCGCCGCCTCCTGGAGCTCGTCGAAGCCGAAGACGTCCTTCGGTATTCCCATGTCGATCCTCTTCGCGGCCTCCACCATCCTGTAGATGGAGCTCCTCCGCACGTTCTGCACGGTCCGGATCGTCCTGCCCCACAGGTTCCCGTTGTAGTCCGATATTGTCATGGGGGTCGAGAATATCTGCGATAGAACCAGGACGCCGCCCGGCGCCACCGACCTCAGCGCCTTCTCCGTGGCCTCCCCTATCGCCGGGAACGATATTATTGCGTCCATGGGCACGGGCGTCCCCTCCTCCAGCATGTTCCCCACCCACCTGGCGCCGAGCCCCTCGGCGATCTCCCTGTGCGCCCTGGACCGGGTGCTCACGTAGACGTCTATGCCCATGCTCCTGGCGACCTTCATCACGTAGTAGGCGGTGGGGCCGAACCCGAGGAGGCCGAGCCTGTCGCCCGGGCCCACGCCGGCCAGCTCGAACGCGAGATATCCGGTCATGCCGGGGCACATCATGGGGGCGAGGTCGTCGAAGTCCAGCGGGATCCCATCCAGGGGGATCGCATATCCCTCCTCGGCTATCACGTACTCCGCGTAGCCCCCGTCGACGTCCCAGCCGGTCCTCCTTATCGCCGGACAGTGGTTCTCGAGCCCGCTGACGCACATCTTGCAGTAACCGCAGGAGCTGTATATCCACGTGAGGCCGGCCCTATCCCCGGGCCTGAAGCGCGTGACGCCTTCCCCCACCTCGTCGACGACCCCGGCTATCTGATGCCCGGGCACCAGGGGGGACTTGTGGAGGGGCAGCTCGCCCTCCGCTATGTGGAGGTCCGTGCGGCAGATCCCGGTCGATTTTATCCTGATCCTCACCTGATGCGGACCGGGCTCCGGCGTCGGGTAATCGTCGACGAACTCGAGCGGCCTTTCCTCAATCCTGGATTGACGGCGGAGTATCCACGCCCTCATGGTCGCGCGACGGCCTCCGTCCAAGATAAACTTTAACGGATGATGGATTCGAGCGGATGGCGAATCCCCACATCATTTGTGGATTTAATTGGTATATTCTCGCGGCGTTTATGCGGGTGTTTAAATGTACTCCCGCTAGATGAGTGGATGCGGCCGAGGACCGCTCCCTCACATCGGCGACTGTGGACTCCGCCGTTCCACCGTTCCACGGGATGGGGGAGCGCGGCGGGAATGTCCCCGGCGCGGGGACGGACGGAGGGACCAGCGCCCCCGGAAATTGAATGTTCACACCACCTCCGGCATGTACCTGCCCACTACCCCGTCGTAGTCGTCCCTCAGGGCCTTCGTCGCCGCGGGAAGCCACTGCAGCACGTCCTCCGCGGTTATGCCGTCCTCGCCCTTGGCGGACGCGGCGAGGTCCCCGGATAGCCCGTGGATGAACACCCCGGCCCGCAGCGCGTCGCCGGCCTGCAGCCCCATGCCGTACATCGCCGCTACGGTGCCCGTCAGGACGTCGCCCGAGCCCGCGGTCCCCATCCCGGAGTTGCCGCTCATGTTTATGAACGCGCTGCCGTCCGGGTACGCTATCACGCTGTGCGCGCCCTTGAGCACGACGTACGAGTTGAGGTCGTGCGCCGCGGCGCGCGCCGACTCCACCCTCGCGGACTCCACGTCCCCGACGGACCTCCTCAGGAGCCGGGCCATCTCGCCCGGGTGCGGCGTCAGGATCGTCGGCTTCCCCCTGGACCTCAGGATGGAGGGGTCCTCCGATATCGCGGTGAGGCCGTCGCCGTCCACTATGAGCGGGCGATCAACCTCCGGGACGAGCGCCCTGACGAGCGCCCCCGCCTCGGGGTCGAGCGATATGCCGGGCCCCAGGACCACGATGTCTATCTCGTGCTCATCTATGAGCTCCAGTATCCTGGTCCGGTTGGACGCGGCGAGGGCCCCGCCGTCCGTCTCGTCCATCGGCAGATAGACGACCTCGGCCGCGCGCGCCGCTATGAACGGTATCACGGACCTGGGGGCGGCGAGCCTCGAGTACCCCCCGCCGGCCTTCAGAAACGAGAGCGATGAGAAGTAAGGTGCCCCGTAATAGTTCCTCGCGCCGGCGACCGCCAGGAGCTTCCCGAACGTGCCCTTGTGGCCCCACGGGGGCCTCCACGGCATCCTGGGGGGCTCGTTGATCTCCGTCCTTATGTCCGGGGATTCCTGGAGCTCGGGCGGGAACGATATGTGCGAGACCACGAGCCTGCCGCCGTAATGGTACCCCGGATACAGGAGGTTCCCGAGCTTCGGGAGCCCGAACGTGATCGTGTACGAGGCCTTGACCGCGGCGCCGTAAACCCTCCCGTCGTCGCCGCCGATGCCGGACGGTATGTCGACGCTGAACACCGTCCTGCCCGCCGCGTTGATCTCCTCTATCACCGACCTGTAGATCCCGGTTATGTCCCTGGAGAGGCCGGTCCCGAAAAGCCCGTCGACTACGGCATCGCACCAGGCGAGCGATGACCTCAGCTCGTCGAGGGGGGTCCCCCCGGATATCGTGCTCGTGCGGATGCCTATCCTCGTCACCATCTCGTAGTTCCGGAGCGCTGGACCGCTGTATCCCGATGGATCGCCGACCAGGAACACCCTCACATCGCCCCCGCTCGAGTGGAGCTTCCTCGCCACGACCAGGGAGTCGCCGCCGTTGTTGCCTATCCCGGCCACGACGACGAAGCGCCTCCCCCGGACGCCCATCTCGCGGAGGATCACGAAGTACACGGCGTGGCCCGCGTTCTCCATCAGGAGCTGATGGTCGACGCCGTATTTGCCGGCGGCCGCTGAGTCGAGGCCGCGCATCTGCTCGACGGTGCTTACCTTCATGGCGATCGTCCAGGGGCGCGCGCGGCATATACGCTCTTCTGAGCGGGCCGCGGGGCCGCGCTGTCCGCGAATTCGCGCCGTGACCCCGGCCTTTCGGCGCCGTGCGACCGGTCGCGCCCGCGGCGCGCCGCCGGACGTCCCCGGAACGGCGCGCGGGACGACCGGCATCGGCCGGATAACTATATTAGATCGCGATGCGAATCACGGCCGTTGTCCGAGTCCGGCGGCGGAAAGGAGATCGGAGGCCTCGTGGACTGCGAGGTCCGGTGTACGGACGTGTGCGAGAAGGTCAAGGATTTCGAGGGCTACAACGAGTGCATGAACGAGTGCATCAGGGAGTGCGCCGAGGCCCTCGAGAAGCCCATGAAGCGTTAGGATGCGGGCCGGGCCCCGACGGTTTCAATGCAGCTATTTTTAGCGCGAATCGGGGAGTCAGACATGCCCATCGCTCATCACCGCTCAGCACTTAAAGGAGTCCTCATCCTCCATCCGGACTTCGCGCGGACCACGTTTTAAGGGATAACCCGGGCGCGCGCCCGGAACTACTAGATACCCGTCCGGCGCGCGGTCGACGCGGGGCCCGCTACCCGAGGAACGCCGCGCGGAAGTTCTCGGCCACCGCCAGCTCCACGTGTTCCCTGGGCATTTTCCTCCGGCTCGAAATCGACTCCAGCAGCTCCGGTATCATGAGCGGCGTGAGCCTCAGGCCCCTGTACTCGTAGGGGCCATCGCTCTCCACCAGGAGGCTGCGCAGCGGGATCGCGGCCGAGAGCTCCGCGTGGCCGGGCTGCACCTTCGCGGCGGCGTTCACCGACAGGTAGAAGCCGTAGCCGGATATCCTCTCCGCCAGCTGAGGGGATCCGTTGTACCAGTGGAAGGCCGCCGATCTTACGTCGTGCCTCAGGACGATGTCCAGGCACTCCTCCCACGCGCCGAGGCAGTGCAGGTTCACCGGCTTGTCGTACTCCCTGGCGATCCTCAGCTGATGCCGGAAGACCCTCAGCTGCGCGTCGTACTCCCCGGCGTGATATCTCCTGTCCAGGCCTATCTCGCCCAGCCCGGAGGCCTCCGGGGCGAGTTCCTCTATCGCCGCTAGATCCTCGTCCTTCGCGGCGGCCGCCCTCCAGGGATGGATCCCCACGAACGCAAGTGTGCCGCGCCGCGCGGCCGCGATCTCCATGGTGCGCCTGGAATCGTCCACGTCCTCGGACACGGCGGCTATCAGCATCCCCCCGAATCCAGCCATCTCCTCGTCGCTGAATCCGCCCAGGTGGCAGTGCGCGTCCGTCAGCACGCCCGGAAACGGCGCCCGGGACCTTTATGCGTTGCCGTGGGCGCCCGGCGATCGTCGATCCCGGCCGGGCCCCGGCGATACCTTAATAAGGAGGTCCTTTCCATAAGAGTAAACGTGAAGGGGTGGCATATAGGGAAAGGGATGAATAGATCGGGTGCAAGTGAGACTTTCGGTATAAAGATAAGGATGATGGTTGCTGATAAGGCAAAGGCGCTCGCGGACGTGGCATCCGCCCTGGGGGACCGCGCGGTGCGCGTCTGCGCGGCGGATGTCAAGGGAGGGGGGCTCGAGATATCGGCCTACGCGCTCGCCGGCTCTGCCGACGAACTCAGGAGGGTTCTGGCGGGGATCCCGGGGACCCTGAACGTGGACGTCTGGGAGGGGGAGGGGGACCCGGTGCTCGCGTCCACCACGAAGTCCGCGGATCTCCTGGTGTTCCCGACGGAGGTCCTGGTGTACATGTCGGAATCGATGGGCGACATGCTGGGCCCGGCGGGGGCTGCGCTGAGCTACCACATCGCGTACAAGATCGGCGAGAGGCTCATGGACGTCATGAGCGCCGTCAAGGAGCCGGTCGAGGTGGGGGAGGCCGCGCTCTACGTGGAGAGGGCGCTCGACAAGTACGGCCTGGGGGACGCCGAGGTCGACGTATCGGACGACGTGCCCGTGCACGTCAGGGCCGTCGTGAGGCCGAGGGAGAGGGGGTTCAACGAGGCATCCGCCGGCATGGTCAGGGGGCTCGTCGCCGGCATGCTGTCGAGGGCCCTGGGGGTACAGCTCTCCGTGGGGTCCCAGGTGGTGGAGGGCGGGGCGGCGCGGTTCGAGCTCGTGGAGGGCGGGACATCCCCCTGGTGAGGGACGCCGCGGTTTCCATTGGAATTTCGTTAATAAGCGAACCGACGTATTGATGAAACCGAAAAATTTATCGAATAGTATTATCTATAGTAAGGCTCGGAATGGAGACCAAGGAACTCGTGATAAAGGCCGCGCCTATCGTGGCGCCCCTCGCGATATCGGCCGCGCTGACCCTCGTGCTGGGGGTCCCGCACCCCTATGGTGTGATAGGGGGAGGCCTGAACGTAAGCGGCACCTGAGCCGGACTCTCTTTATTTCGATATTTAGTATATTATAAGCCCCTTATTTCATATTTCTCGTATAATATGATGGAGAGCGAATCATCGACCGGCTATGCTGGGCCCGCGCTCCTTATCCTCGACGGCGCCGGATCCCGGGGGAGCGCTCGGCGCGCCCTCCACCATCGCGCGCACGGCCCCGAGCTTCTCGATAAGCTCGTCCACCTTCATGGTCCAAGACTCGCCCTCCCTGTTGTAGAGCTCGAGGGGCACCGTCATGCTCGCCGACTCGCGGGCGTCGAGCAGCCTGAATGACGTTGCGTCCAGCGCCCCGAGCTCCGAGAGCCTGTCGCGCATCCACGCCATCGATTGATTGAAGTAGTTCGGGGGCATCGCCGCCTGCAATATGTAGACCAGCTCGCCATCCTCGAGGAGCCTGCTCGAGTACGCGAACGGCAGCGCCTCCATGCGTCTCCTCAGCTCCTCGACGTCCCTCCTCCGGATCCCTGATACGAACAGCTCCAGGTAAGTGACAGTGTTCGTCTTCGCGTAGGGACCTCCCCACCACTTGAGCAGGTACCTCCTCACGATCCCGTTCTCCACGACGTGTCTGTTGAAGTGGTACGCGAGCGTCTTCTCGTTCACGCCAGTCCTCTCAGCGATCTCCGCGACGGGCACCCTCGCGTCCTGCTGCAGCTCCGCGAGTATCGCGAGGTCGTAATAATCGAACTCGGCCCGGGGCGACTCCTCCGGG
>Ga0080003_1000258_pt1 | contig 37215 bp, 34 predicted proteins | sample JossMetagenome_FD_69206 | JGI IMG/M metagenome (GOLD analysis project Ga0080003, IMG submission 69206) | Hot spring microbial communities from Joseph's Coat, Yellowstone National Park, USA - JC2_E (SPADES assembly) (version 2) | ecosystem: Environmental > Aquatic > Thermal springs > Hot (42-90C)...
TAAAAATGAAGGAAGACCGAAGTAAAGGAAAAGGAGTGCGCCCAAGGCGATTGGTGGCTCTGTGTGCGAAGAGGAAATCATCCCATTGCTCGTTCAAATCGCCTCCACGATCCCGAGTCCCCCGTGCGAGGAGGAAATCGGGAAGAACCAACCGTTTGACGTAAGTCGTGAGCCAGGCTTTTATGGCCACGACTTCGTACTTGGGATGCAATTCATTTGGATTTATCTGCTCGCTTTGGCGGTAGCCGTAGTCGTGGGCAAGGCCCTCAAGATAAAGTGGGCCGACAAGGCCTTACCATACGTCACGGCGACGCTATTATTCGTCATGGGGATCTGGGCAGGCAACGAGGCGCGTTCCCTTTTCGCCGTTGCTGACTTATTGCTCGAGTCGCTGGAGATACTCGTGCCCTCCACGCTGGCCGGCTACCTGATCGCGTTGGCCTTCGGGGGCCCGCGCCGGGAGCGGCCTCCGGGAGAGGGAAGGAGGAGCAAGATGCCCTTCCTTTTTCTCTTTGCCGCCGCTTCAGGCTGGGCTTTGGGCGTTTTCGTGGAGCTTCCCAGCGCCCAGGCCGTCATAACGTGGCTTTTGATCTTGCTGGTAGTGGTGATAGGTGTGGACATGGGCCCCTCGATAACGCTCAATTCATTCAAGCGGGACCTGAAGCAATCGTGGATCCCCTTCTCCGCTCTTGCCGGTGCGCTGCTAGGAGGTCTCATCTCATCCTTTGCCTTCGGGATGGACCCAAAGTTTGCGGTGGCCTCGGCCGCCGGCCTAGGTTGGTACAGCTTGGACGGCCCCCTGCTTTCCTCTTACTTTGGGCCCAGGTTGGGGATGGTGGGGTTTCTAACCAATTTCTTGCGGGAACAGATGACTTTCTTCGTCGTCCCCTTGCTCAGGGACCAGAAAAGCGGTGCACTCCTCACGTTGGGGGGTAGCACTACCATGGACGATACCCTTTCCCTATACGCGGCCACCCTTGGCGATGAGTACAAGGAGCTAGCACTTTTCAACGGCCTCGTGCTGAGCTTAGTAATCCCTTTCTTGCTTCCCGCGATACTGGCCGCTCGAGGTTGGGTAAAAGCTGCGGTGGCCTAGAAAGAGGAAAGCCGAAGAGGGAAGCTAAAAAATGAGGAGTAATGCAAAAAAAGAAGCGCGCGCTTTTAACGCGTTAATATCCTCGGGGAAGGCAATTTTGGTCGGAGGTTTTCTCGCGCCTCACGAGAGCGTAATCTCTACCCTCTTGTTGTGTTTTCCCTTGTTCTCGAATTTTTCGAACTTTATCCTGCCTATCTCGGCAGTGTTTTTAACGTGCGTCCCCCCATCCATTTGCTGATCTAGCCCGACTATCTCCACTACTCTTACCCAATTCAGCTGGGAGAGCAGTTCTTGGCCTGGGCGCGTCCTGGCCAAACCGGGGAGAGAGAGGGCCTGCTCCCTGGGCAGGAATTTCACGACCACGTCCCTTCTCTTGGCCACTTCCTCGTTTACTTCGTCTTCTAGGGATTGAAGGTCTTCCCTCTTGAGCTCGGGCCAATCTAGGTCGAAGCGCGCCCTGTCCTCGTAAATGTTGCTACCGGTTATGAAGGCCTCCTGGTGATTCCTGAGTATCACGGCGTCTATCAGGTGGATGGCGGTGTGCAACCTCATCAGCTTGTACCTCCTATCCCAGTTTATCTCCCCTTTCACAGTGGCGCCGATCTGAGGGAGCTCGCCGCTAAGGAAGTGCTTAACCGTCGGGTTTTCTTCATTCCCTTCCTTGGTTACGTCTACTACCTCGTAGACCTTCGCGGCTTCGCCCTCGCCCACCAACAGCTTCCCAGTGTCGTGGGGTTGTCCCCCACCGGTCGGGTAAAAGGCGGTTTTATCGAGGACCACGTAGGAGTCCCCAACGTACACCACCTTGGCTTCAAACTCCCTCGCGTAGGAGTCGTGCAGGCAGATCAAGTTATCGTAAGGCATGACGGGTATCGAAAACACGCACTTAAGCCCGTCGCAGGGGATCCGTCCGAACGTCTTTTACGCGCTTTCACCTGTGAGTTAGGGAATTGAGGGTAAAGGTTGGGAAAACGAGCATAGTTTTGGCGAAGGGCGATATAACCGATCAGGACGTCGACGCCGTGGTGAACGCCGCAAACCCATCCTTGATGGGCGGAGGAGGGGTAGACGGGGCCATTCACAGAAAGGGAGGCCCACAGATAGATGAGGAGTGCCTAGAGATAAGGCGTTCGCAGTACCCCGACGGGCTCCCGCCGGGGAAAGCGGTCATAACGCGCGGTGGGAAATTGAAGGCTAGATACGTCATACACACCGTCGGCCCGGTCTGGAAGGGAGGGAAGAACGGAGAGGCCGAGGTGTTGGCCGCCGCTTACAGGAACTCGCTCGCCTGGGCGGCCCAGAAGGGGTTGAACTCGATCGCGTTTCCCGCCATCAGCACGGGCGCGTACGGTTACCCGTTCGAGGATGCCTGTCGCGTGGCGCTGCAGGCGATAGTCCAAGAGCTGAACGAACTGGGCGGCTCGGCTCCCGAAGAGGTTCGCTTGGTGATGTTCACTGAGGGAGACTTCGATAGGTGTGCCGCTTTGATGAGGTCCTTTTTCCCCGGACTGGCGAAGACCCTAGATCGGAATCGATGGCTCAAGGTTTGTGCGCGTGGGTCCCGACTCGCTAGCCCTCTTTGCTGTCGGTTATGATCTGTAAACCGATATGCTTATACGCTTTGATCTGCTAAGAAGTGAATTGATCTACGATCACAGGGAGTTACCCGGGGAGCTGGATTCTCACGGCGCGAGGTCGTCGATACCTCCGCCTCCCCCTATAGCTCGCGATTATCACGGCAGGAGCGGCCTCAGGGGCTGGATAATAATAGTGCTGGGGAAGTCTCCCAAGAACGGGGCTGAGATAATGGATGAAATAGAGATGATGTCCTTCGGCTGGTGGAGACCCTCCCCCGGCTCACTATATCCCGCGCTGGAGGCCATGAGCAAGGACGGGCTGATAAGGAAGAGGGAAGACGGTAAGTACGAGCTCACCGAAGCAGGCGAGAGTGAGTTTGAAAAATTCAGGAGAGGTAGATCCAGTACGCCGGAAAACCTGGAGGAGATGATAACCAATATGGAGGGGTACCTTTCCTACATGGAGGAACAGGGGAAAGATGCGGTCTCGCCCTACAGGGAAAGCTTAAAAAAGGTGGCCGAACGCATCAACAAGTTGATAGGAGATTAACTTTGGTTTGGCCATTTATTTTGATTTAAGTTGAATTTGATTGGTGGTTGAAATGGGAACGAAACAGGAGGGAAAGGAAAAGGTTACTGAACAACAAGAGGCGATGACGAGCACGGATCAGTTGCTACAGGCGGACGCGCGTCTAGATCCCAAGGCTGGTTCTACAGCGGTGTCCGAGTTCGCCATAGAGGCTGAGGGGCTCACCAAGGCCTTCGGTTCCTTTGTGGCGGTTGATCACATTTCTTTCAAAGTAAAGAGGAACGAGATATTCGGTTTTCTGGGGCCCAACGGTGCAGGTAAGAGCACCACGATAAACATGCTGACGACCCTGCTGAAGCCTACGGCGGGCGTGGCAAGGGTGAACGGCTACGACGTGGTCAAGGAGGCGGCCAAGGTGAGGCAAAGCATAGGCGTGGTCCCGCAGGAGTACACCGCAGACGAAGACTTGACCGGATGGGAGAACGTGGTGATGGTCGGAGACCTCTACGGTCTACCGCGTTCCTTTACGAAGCAAAGGGCCAAGGAGCTACTGCAAATGGTGGAGCTGACCTCGGCTGCCGACAAGAAGGTTGAGAACTACTCCGGGGGCATGAGGAGGAGGCTGGAGATAGCCATGGGGCTTATCAACCAACCGGAGGTCCTGTTTTTGGATGAACCGACGCTCGGTTTGGACGTGCAGACGAGGGCGGCCATTTGGGGCTACATAAACAAGTTGAGGGAACAATTCGGCATGACGATAATGGTGACCACGCACTACCTGGAGGAGGCCGACGCCTACTGCGACAGGATAGCCATAATCGATCACGGTAAGATACTGAAGATAGGTACGCCGAGGGAGCTGAAGGAGGGCCTGGGAGGTGACGTGGTAACGCTGACCGTTGCAGGGGATTTGGCGGAGGCAAAAGCCGCGATCAAGGAAATACTCGCCGTGGAAGCGGACGACTTAGAAGCCAACACCCTGAGGTTCAAGGTGAAGGACGCCAGCACGACCGTGCCGAGGCTCTTCGATGCCCTCGCCAAGACTGGCGTAAAGATTTCCAAGCTCAGCATAACCGAGCCAACCATGGATGAGGTCTACATGGAGTACACGGGCCGGAGCCTAAGGGACGAGCAGGTCAGCTCGGAAGAGGCCTTCAGGCAGAGGGCCACCATAAGGAGGGCGAGGGCGCGATGGAAACGAGCTCGACGCGCATAAGGGTCGACAACGGTCCCCTGCACGGCCTTTGGGCCATAACGAACAGAGAGCTGAAGAAGTGGTACAAGAACTACATCCTCCTGGCCATGTCGCTGGTCCAACCAATACTTTGGCTGGGGCTTTTCGGCAAGTCGATGAACCTCGGGTCGCTTTTCACGGGGACGGCCTTCAACATTCCTGGCCTGAACATACCAAAACAATTGCTCGACCAGCTGGGGGCCAAGGTTATGTTGAGCACCTTCGGCACTACCAACTACTTCTCATTTTTAGCGGCGGGGATGCTGGCGTTCATAGTCCTATTCACGTCCATGCAAAGCGGGATGAGCATAGTTTGGGACAGGAGGCTGGGCTTCCTTTCAAAGCTCATGACCACTTCCGTGCCAAGGGGAAACATAATAGTGGGTAAGGCCCTTTCCTCCGTGCTCAAGTCTCTGGCGCAGGCCACCATAGTTTTGATTATAGCTACGCTCCTGGGCATGCAATTCCGCCAGGGCATAAACGCCCTCGATTTCGCCGGGATGTACTTGGCGCTCTTCCTGATGTCCCTCGGGCTTTCCAGCATATTCCTGATGCTGGCCCTCAGATCTACGAGCTGGGAGTCCCAGATGGCCATAATGAACCTTTTGAACATGCCCCTGCTGTTCGCCAGCAACGCGTTCTACCCGGTTAGGCTGATGCCTGGCTGGTTGAAGCCAGTTGTGGAGGTCAATCCCATAAGCTATGCCAACGACATCGACAGGCAACTGCTCCTCGGGTCAACGGGCATGGGCAGCCTTTGGTTCGACTTCGCCTTTTTGGCGGTTTTTGCGGCGGTCTTCACGGCCATTTCGATGTATCTGTCGTGGAAGTACTTGAGCCGTTGAGGGAACGCCAAGAAGGGGCGAAGCCAGCCGAGGTTGGTGCGAGCTAAGCTTAAAACGCTGCTCAGGATTTTTTTGTGAGGTCGTTTTCGCTTCGGCGGGCTTCTGCGCTGGCCGCGCTGGCCTTATTTGTTTCTTCATCTCAGCTGTCCTTTGGGCTCGCCCTCGCTTCTTCGACGTCGCTTCCCTCTTTTACCCCTCGCGTGATAGAAAGAGGGCAGGTTACCATCAACGGTACTCCCATGGAACTGATCGAGGTTCTCCAGAACCCCCCGCTTTACGAACCCTCGAGCGACCCTTCGGGCGGGCCTTTCCCCCAGCCGCCAGGAGACTTTCAGTACGGCGTGTTCATGTTCGACGCCGACGGCATGCAAGGTGCGCAGTTCAACTTGACGGAATTCGAAGGTGAGGGTAATCCCTCGGGCTTCTCCATCTGGGTGGGCATAACGGATAACCGCGGCTACTTCTATCAGACGACGCTGACCTATTGGGGCCCGTCTTCCAACGGCGGGGCTTACACCAGGGGGTACGGCACCAACTACCCAAAGAATCCCTACGGGCTGTCCGGCACGTATCCGATCTCCCAGCCGAACCAATTCAACTACCACGGCTTGGACGATGGGCAGTACTGCGTGCTTTCGCTGTTAGCTTACGGTGGGTAGTGGTACACGGCTTACTTCTTTTCCAACGGTTCGTCCTACATCAGACCTTTCCCCGGGGGACCGGACGGGGGATCGTACATAGAGGGGACAGCGGGCGTGGTCATGGAGGGCGGTGATAACGGAAACTATACCACGGGGATCGCCAAGGTGAGCTAGCTTAGCTACGTTTGGCGCGTCACCGAGCGCGGAGGAGCCCTTTACCTTTGCGTTTGGTACACCGACCGTTTGGGGTTTTTCCGTGCCGCCCACGCGTTTTCCCCTCCTTGCGAATTGGCCGTGGAGGAGTCCGAAAAGCCCTACGCTTACGTTTTCACCTTCAATCAGACGTCAGTGAGCTCTCCTTACTTTTCCGAGGGATTCGGGTCGCCCGTTCCCTGCGCGGAACCAGTAAACTTGCCAGTGGCCCTTTTGACCATATCCGCCAGCTCCTCATCCGTCCCAGTTGGGGCTTCCGTTAACGTTACAGCGCACTTGGAGTACGCGAACGGCACGCCCATTCCTGACCAGCTCATCCAGTTCTACGTGAACGGCAGCTCTCTTGGCCAGTACTACACGTCTTCCCGCGGGCTGGCCTCCGTTAGCTACAAACCCAGCGAGGCAAGAGTTTACGCCTTCAAAGCCGTATTGGTATCGCAACCCAACTTGAGTTCCCCAGAACTTTACCTCACGGCCAAGGGTTCGGGCTTCGCTTGGGCTCTGTTGTTGGTCATAATAGTGATCGTCGTGGGAGTGCTGGTTTTGTACAACTACCGGTCCAGGAAGGGGATGAATGCGCCGGCAGGAGGGCACCGGGCAGCCTAACGGTCGGTCAGCTAAGCTAAGTTTAGCGGGGCGAGGAAAGGGAGGGCTACTCACAAAGAGTAAGGGAAGCGGAATGCGGCTCCTAGGCGGGATGAGCGGCGGTCTTTTCTCAGCTCATGCAGTGCAAGCGAAGGGAGAATAAGAATGAGAATAAGAAAAGAAAAGAAAAGAGAAAAGAGGAGCCGAGAAGAGGAACAAAAGATGAAGCGAGCTGGCCCCTTGGGCGATCAGCCTAACCCTAACTTGGTGACTGACAGGCGCGGGCCGGTGAGCAGCCTCGGTGAAAGGCTTTTAAACCCCGAGTTTATGCCTGCCAAGATGTCTTTGAAAGACGTGTGGCCACAACGCCAATATCGACGGACGGTTTGGCTGCTGCCTTCATCAATGCATCGATTGCTCGCGGTGGTCCTTTCCCCAAAGGGGGGAAGCGGCAACCCGATTCTCGCGACGTAACCATGGATTTGCGTCTTGTGAACTCCTCTTGGGGGGTGTTGCCGGGGGAAATATGCCGGCCTCTGCAACGTGCGCCTCAGACCGAGCGTTGGAGGCGTTTTCTTTGAACGGCGAGGTCGAGGCCTTCAGGCTTCAGCTTGAAGCTGTGGACGAGCAGATCCTCGATTTGATAGCGCAAAGGCTGAGTTTGGCCTCGCGGTTGGGCGAAGTCAAGGGCAGGCTTGGCCTACCGGTCCGCGACTCCAACAGGAAGGATGAGGTGATTTCCAAGTGGAAGTCGATGGCCAGAAAGAGGGGGATTTCAGAGAAGAGGGCAGAGCGCCTGGCGCAGGAGCTCATAAGCGCGTCCGAGGAAGCCCAACTGGGACCGGCCAACGCCCAGCCGAGCGATTTGCTGATAGTTGGCAAGGGCCGGATGGGCTTGCTCTTGGGGGAGTGGTTCGAGCGCGCGGGGCACCGGGTGACCCTGATGGGCGAGGATGAACTGCGGTCTGGAAGCGAGGGCGAACCCGGGCGTCGTTTGGCGGCGGGGAGATACGGGATAGTGGTGATGGCTGTGCCTCCTGACGCCCTGCTGAGCTTTAATCCAGAATTCCCCGCCGGGAGCTTAGTGATGGACATCGCTTCCTCGAAGAGGAGGGTGTTTCCCGCCTTGGAGGCCAGGTCCCTAAGGGAGGGCTTTTACTACATCGGCGCCCACCCCCTTTTCAACCAGGTGGACGCTCCCTTCCTGGAAAGGGTCGTGCTAATACCTTCGGCCACGGGCAAGGAAAAACTGGAGGACGCGAGGAGGCTCTGGCTTTCGGCCGGCTTCGTCCCGGTGCTGAGCGACCTGGAAACCCATGAAAGGGCGATGTCAGCCGTCCAAGTGATGACCCACTTCTTCATGCTCTCCTTGCGGTTCTCGCTCAACGCCTATTGCGAGGAGATCGGGATTGACGAGGGCACCTACCAGACGCGCAATCTCAGGAGGCTGGACGAGGTCGTGCGCGACTTCTTGAGCAACTGGAGGGCGGTTTCGGAGATCATCTCGGAGAACGCCTACGCGCGCGACGCCTTGGACAGGGCGGTCGAGGCTGTCCAATTCCTTCGCAGGATAGGGGTAGAGGGGATTGAGGGTATTCTTGCTCAAGAGGGACACCGACGGCAGCCTCCTGGAGAAGGTGAAGTCGTCCTCTGCCTCCTACAGGTCCGTGGACCTCTACGGGAGGAGGGCGATAATAGCTTGGCCGGATCAGGAGGTGACCTCCATCGTCGACGACGACGTAGAAGGGATAGTGGATAGGAAGTCGTACGCTCTTTCGTCAAGGCAGTTCAAGCCCGAGGACACGGCCGTGACCGTTGGTCGGATAGTGGTCGGTCGGAAGCGCGCCGGTCACGCGGCTGCGACCGAGCTCAACCCTTCGGAGGCCGCCGCCTACCTCAAGCCGAGCGACGAGCAAGGAGGCGTGGTGGTGGCCGCGGGCCCCTGTTCGGTGGAGGACGAGGCGACCCTCCACGAGGCCGCCGAGGAGGTGAAGAGGGCGGGAGCGCAGATGCTGAGGGGAGGGGCTTTCAAGCCCAGGACCAGCCCTTACTCCTTCACGGGTCTGGGAGAGAAGGGGCTGCGCATGCTGGCCAGGGAGAGGGAGCTCCTGGGGATGCCCGTCGTGAGCGAGGTCCTGGACGTGAGAACGCTACCCCTTTTCCAGAAGGCAAACATAGACATGCTGCAAGTGGGAACGCGCAACTCGCAGAACTTCCCGCTTTTGGAGGCGCTGGGCGACACCGGGAAACCGGTCTTGCTGAAAAGGGGCATGGAAAACACCTTGGAGGAATGGCTTTCCGCCGCGGACTACGTGCTCTCCAGGGGGAACGGGAACGTGGTGCTCTGCGAGCGGGGGATTAGGACTTTTGAGTCATCCACGCGTTTCGCGCTGGACGTTGGTTCCCTGGCGGCAGTGAAAAGGGAATCGCACCTCCCGGTTTGCGCCGATCCGAGCCATCCCGCGGGAAAAAGGGAGTTCGTGGAGCCGCTGGCGCTGGCCGCCGTGGCGGCTGGAGCGGATATGCTTCTGATCGAGGTTCACCCAAGGCCGGAAGAAGCGCTGAGCGACCCGGATCAGCAGCTAACCCCGCGCGAGTTCCGGGTACTGATGGAGAGGGTCAGGGCGCTGGAGACGGCGCTGAGAGCCGTAGAAGGACGCTTGATGGGCTCAAGTGAGGCGTGAACCGCACGCTACCAAGAGGTCAAAGCGCATGAGAATTGAGATTCGTCAAGAAGAAGGAGGGAAAGAGGAGAACTGGAAGCGCGGAGGAGAGGCGGGAAAAGAGAGAAAGGAGGAGGGGCAGGCTCAAGTGAGCGATAAAGGGGTTGACCAATTCCGGAACGATCCCTTAGGGGATCGGCGGCAGACGCGGGCCGACGAGGGGCTGGGTGACCATACGACCGTGAAAGCAAAGGGCATTACGGTCGACGGTCCCGCCCAGCCAACCGACGACCGCGTGGACGAGAGCGGGGGTATTGGTGAAGGTACAGGTGAAGGTAAAGGTACAGAATTAGCTTCAGGCGTGAGTGCTAGCGCGGGCGCTGGTAGGGAGCACCGCTCGTATCGGCCACCTCGGAAAAAGGGGGATCTCGTCGAATACGGTGAAGGAGATGCCGTGGCCGATATCGCCTTCTCCATTTGGGAGCCGCGTACGTCGAGGGTGATCGTGGGGGAAGATGCCCGCGTTTTCCGCGCCGTTACATCCTTGAACTTTGAGAGGGCCTTGATGGTGATCCCCGCGTCGCTTTCCGAAGACCATACCCCAAAAGGGCTAAGGGACGAGCTCATGGCGCTGGGGAAAAAGCTAGCCGAAAGGGCCCAGGCGGGCGTTTTCACGTACGCTGTACCCGATGGTGAGGCGGCGAAGGGAGTAGCCCAGCTGCTGCGCCTTTTGAGGTTCATGCATGCCAAGAAGATGGGAAGGGGGGACGCCCTGGTGGCCGTGGGAGGAGGAACGGTGATGGACCTGGGGGGACTCGCTTCCTCCCTTTACATGCGTGGAACGCTCCAAGTCAACGTGCCAACGACGCTCTTGGCCATGGTGGACGCCTCGGTGGGGGGCAAAAACGGCATCGATTTCGATGGGGAAAAGAATTTGGTCGGCGTTTTTCGGCAGCCCAACTTTGTCATGGACGACGTCTCTTTCCTCAAGAACCTCCCACCCCTCGAGTTGGCCTCGGGTTACTCCGAGGTCATAAAGTACGCCGTAACCTTGGACTCAGGACTCGGTGACTACCTGACCAAGAACTACGCAGACCGGAGCGCGCCCCGCGTGCTAAGGACTGTGGTGGAGAGGTCGGTGAAGGACAAAATGAGCCTCGTGGTAAGGGATGAGCTGGACGAGCGCGGAGAGCGGGTGACCCTGAACTTCGGACACACGATCGCTCACGCCATCGAAACCGGTAGTCGCTTTGAAGTGCCACATGGGCTTGCCGTGGCGGTCGGCATGGTGGCGGAAGTCGACATGGGGATCCAAATGGGGTTGACCCGCGGGGAGGTCAGGGATTACCTTGTGGCGCTTCTGAGGCTCTTCGGCCTGCCGACCGATCTGAGGGAGCTCGAGGAGCTGACCGGGGCTGGGGTTTCTCGGATGGCGGCCCTGAGCGCCCTTGACTGGGATAAGAAGAGGGTCAAGGGAGGATATCTGTCCATGCCCATCCTTCAAGACGTCGGCGAGTGCGTCGTTGAGCGGGTGAGGCTAGGGCTGGTCAAGAAGGCCGTGGCGGACCTCATCGGGACGGGAGAGGGGAAAGCGGAAGGCGCGTTGCGTTTGCGTCGCGCTCGGGCCAAGGGCAACCCTTCGTCTAATAACACCGCTCTTCCCGCTGAGAGGGAGGGTGGGCGCGATGGTGCAGAAAGCGAGGATTACCGGGGTCGCCGGGAAAGCGGAGGAGGTGGGCTGAGGTGACCGAGCTGGCGGCTGACCCAGCAGGTAACGAGTTTACCGCTTTGGTGGCAGCGGACCCTTCTACCTCACCTTCACCCCAGGTTCACGAGTTCGTCTTCAGGAAAGCCGGAATAAAGGCCATCTACGTCCCCCTTGGGGTTGCTGAAGGGGCGCTCCCCTCGGTGGTTCGCGACCTGATGCACAGGTCCCGGGGATTCAACGTAACCATCCCCTACAAGGAGGCAGTGATCCCGATGCTAGACTCTCTCAGCGCGGAAGCCGAGGCGGCAGGGGCGGTAAACACGGTCTTCGGGACCAAGGGCTACAATACCGATTATGCAGCCGTGAAGCGCCTGTTGCTAGATAGGGGTGTTGGGAACGAAGCAGCTGAAGAAGAAACGAGACCCGGTGAGAACGGGGTTTGGCAAGCGGGCGCAAAAAAGATCGGGATGGAGCTGGGCACGGACATGGGCATCGACACGGGCAAGGGCACGGACACGAGCATGATCACGGACATGGGCATGGACTTAGAGTTGAATGTCCGGGCGCACAACTTGGCGCGGAAGGAGCTCGGCTCTGCGCCTTCGTCGCCGGGCTTTGAGGACCAAGGGACTTCGGAGGGGATGAGAAGAGCAAGGGGAAAAGGGAACGGAGGGGAAAGCCCAGGAGCGATCCGCGAGACCGCGCTGGTGCTCGGGTCCGGCGGCGCGGCGAAGGCTGCTCTCCTAGCCCTCTGCGAGCTGGGCTACCGTTGTTTTGTGTACGACAGGAACCCTGCCAGGGCTCGGTCCGCCTCCCAAAGGTTTTCGCGGTTCGGTTGCAGCGCCATAGAGGGGCCAAGCGAGCTGGCCCGCCTCGTCCGCGAGGGCGTAGAAATCGCCGTTAACGCCACGCCCGTCTTTTGGGATCTGCCCTCTAATCCCCGCGTTTACGTTGACTTTTCCTACCACAGGAGGGCGGCCTTGGGGTCTGAAATCAACATCGGGGGAGATGAGATATTGGTGAGACAAGCAATGATGGCGGACAGGATATGGTTCGGGAACGCGGTAGAAGCGGTTAAGGAGGAGGAGGTGCTAGAATACGCCAGGAAATTCATTCGGCGAGTCCATAAGGGTCACGACCTTCGGTGAGAGCCACGGCAAAGCGGTGGGCGCCGTGATGGACGGCGTGCCCGCGGGCTTACCGCTCACCGAGGAAGACGTGGCCTTTGAGCTCTCGTTCAGGCGTCCCGGCAGGGAATTCGTTTCTCCCAGGAGGGAAAGGGATAGCCCCGTGATCCTCAGCGGCCTCTTCCAGGGGAGGACCACGGGAGCTCCCATCGCGATCACGGTTGCCAACGAAGACCCAGTTTCCTCGTTCTACGAAGAGGTGAGGTATAAGCCGCGGCCCGGGCACGCCGACCTTCCCTACGCTATGAAGTACGGTTACGCGAACTGGGATTACAGGGGAGGGGGAAGGGCGAGCGCCAGGGAAACGGTGGCGAGGGTGGCAGCGGGCTCGGTAGCCAAGAAGTTGCTCATGATCGCGGGGACAAGGGTCGCTGGTTACTTGAGATCCGCAGGAGACGTCGAGGTCGGTGAGGTGGGCTTCGAGGAGGCGTTGGCGTCTCGGTGCTCCCCCGTGAGGGTGCCACGCGGGCCGGCGGAGACCGGAGTCGAAGAACTATTGAAGCGGGTTTCCAGGGAGGGGGATAGCGTCGGAGGGGTGGTGGAAATCAGGGTGATGAACCCCCCGGCCGCGCTGGGTGAACCCGTGTTCGATAAGCTGAAGGCGGACTTGGCCAAAGCTCTGCTTTCGGTGCCAGGGGTCGTTGGCTTCGAGTACGGCCTTGGGTTTGCCGCCGCCCGCATGAGGGGTAGCCAGGCAAACGACGAAATACGCTTAACCGAAGGGAAGCCGAGGTATGCAAAGAACTCCGCTGGAGGGATATTGGGCGGCCTTAGCACGGGCGAGGAGATGGTGATGAGGGTTGCCTTCAAGCCCACCAGTTCCATCAGGAAACCATCGAAAACCGTCGACCTGAGGGACATGACCGAGACCGAGATCTCGGTCACGGGAAGGCACGACCCCTGCATAGCGGTAAGGGGCGTCTCCGTGGTCGAGGCCATGGTGGCCCTCGTGTTGGCCGACCACTCCAAAAGGGCCGGGGTCATCCCGGCGGTCAGGCTTTCGGAAGAAGAAGCCAAACGGGTTCAAGAGAGGTGGGAAAGTTACGCGAGGCCCTGCGGGCGAGCTCGGTGGCTTACGGCGGCGTGTCCTTGGTCAACGCCCTGGCGACCGGTTTGGGCTCAACCATGGCCGTGGACTTGAGGGTCAAGGCCAGCGTTAAGGCATCGGGAGTGGGTGTCAGGGGTGAACCAGCGAGCTTCGGACGGGATGACGCTAACGCGGGCGTCAGGGCAGGCAGGCTCCTCAGCGCGCTGAGGGCGTGGGCAAGGGGTCTCGGCATCGAACCGGAGATAAAGGTCGTCTCGGACGTGCCCAGCGGCCAGGGCCTGAAAAGCAGCAGCGCCGTCTCCGTGGCGGCAGTAGCCGCGATATTGGCCGTTTGGAAAAAGCTCCGCGGCGAAGGGGGATCGGCCTTCGCCTCAGTCTCCCATTCGGTCTCGGCTCCCGCCCTTGAAAGCTTCTACCCTCCCCTATTGTCTGCGATGTTGACCAGGTCCATCGGGATCTCCCTGACCGGGGCCCTGGATGACGCGGAGGCAGCCTATCGCGGTGGCATCAGCTTTACCGACAACCTTTCCCTTGCGGTTCTGAGCAACGCGCCCCCGCCGGAGGGGGTTTCGGTGATCATCGGGGTGACCGACGCGGCCAGGCCCAGCCCGCTCGAAAGGTCAAGGTTCTCCCCGTTCGCAGGGGAGTTTGAAAGGGCTTTCCGCTTGGCCTTGGAAGGCTCTTGGCGCGAGGCGGCCACGCTGAACGGCAAGGCCGTGGCGCGCGCGCTGGGATACCGCGAGACGCTCATCGACCTGGCGCTTAAAGAGAAAGCGCTGGCGGCGGGGATCAGCGGCAATGGCCCCGCCAACTTCGCGGTCACCCGTGAGGGAGACGAAGGCCCGGTTATAGAAGCGTGGAGGCCCCTGACTAAGGGGATTATCGTGACGAGGCCGGTGGGATATGAGAGCCGTGATCGAGCCCTCGGTCATATCCGGCGTGATGAGCGCCCCGAAGTCGAAATCGATGGCCGTGAGGATGATTTTGGCCTCGATCTTCGCCGACGTGAGGGTCAGAGACGTGGAGCTCTCCGAAGACGTCCTTTCCGCCTTCCGCGCCGTGCAAGCCCTCGGCGTCGCGGCCGAAGTTCACGGCCCCCGCGGTTCCGGTGCTGTGGTCAATGGGAGTACCGGCGTTGGCCTCAATCCTTTCACCCTTGGCCTTTACGACCTAACGCTGAGAAGGCCTGACCGTTTCCCGCCTTTCGCCCAGGTGAACGCGGGTGGATCTGCTACGGTGGCGCGCATGTTGGTCCCAATGTTGGCGGCGCTCGGTATCGAGGGAGTGGTAGACGGGGACAGCTCTCTTAGGAGGCGCCCGATGAGGGGTCTCGTGATCAGCATGAGGGATTCGGGCGCGGAGGTGGAGGCAACCGGTGGTGAGAGGCTCCCGCTGAGGGTTAAGGGGCGCCTCAACCCAAGCAGGCTAAGGGTGGTAGGTCTGGAGAGCAGCCAACACGTCAGCGGCTTCGCTTACGCCTTGTCCGCGATGGGCGGCGGTAAGCTAGTTGCCAGCGAGGTCCCTTCGGTCTCCTACGTTGAGTTGACCTTGTGGCTGTTGGAAAAGATGGGTTTCAGGACTGAATTGCTCCCCCTATCCTTTCCCTCGCTAAGGTCATCGGCTTCCTCATGGCCGTTGCCCTCGCCCAGGTCGTTCCAGTTGGTCGTCGTGGATCAGGGGACGGGGTCGGAGGAATTCGCGGCGGGAGATGGCGGTGTTTCTGATGCCGAGGGGAATCGCGAGGCCGGTCCTCGCCGGGCTAGGTCAGCGACGAGGCGCGTCTTGGACGCCGAGGTACCTGGGGATTACCTAATATCCGCTTTCTACGCGGCGGCCTCCTCCCTAGGAGGGGGCACCTTGACGATTAGGGGGCTTTACCCCGGTTTGCCCTTCTTCGGAGACCACTCGGTGGTCGAAGCTTTCGCGCGCCTAGGGGCCCCCTCGGAGTTCTTAGGCGCGGAAGAGCGCGAGGCCGGCGGCGGCCGTTACGAATCCCCGTCTGAATGTCCCAACGAAAACGATGCCGTGGAGGAGTGGTCTGAAGGGGGAGGTTGGAACGGCGCCGGAAGAGATCGGGGGATCAGCGCCAGCGCGGACACTGCCTTTGCCGCCGGAGAAAGTCATGAGGTCGATCACGGAGCCAAGGGATGGTTGGGCTCTTGGAGGGTCGGGCCGATTGAACTAGGTGGTGCGGCGGGGGAAAGCGCGGTCTCCTCCCAACGGGGCCAGCCGAGCTTCAACGCAAACCTCGAGGATTCACCGGATATGGTGCTGTCTTTGGCCGCGTTCGCCGCGGTCAAGGGCGTCCGTTTCGAGGGGGTCGGTCGGCTTCGTTTCAAGGAAAGCGATAGGCTGAAGGGGCTGGTCGAGGTCGTCAGGGCCTTCGGGCTGCGCGCCGAGCTCTCTTCGGGGGCGCTGACCTTGGGGCCCGGAAAGCTGAGGAGGGCTGACGTGGTTTGCCCATCCGATCACAGGCTGGCCATGCTGGCATCGGTGTTATGCTCTTTGGCGGGCGGATCGGTGGGCTCGGCCGAGTGCGTTAACAAAAGCGACCCGGCCTTTTGGAGGCGCTACGAAGAACTGGGAGGTGAGATAAGGTGGGCAAGGTGAAACCCTCCCTCGTGCTCTCCGTCCCCTTCACGGAATCCGACGTCCTCCCCCGGGCGTTGGGTGAGGGGGAGGCGGATTACGTCGAGCTCAGGCTGGATTACTTCAGGGGAATGCTGGATCAAGCGCTGTTGGATCTCCTTAAGGATCACCGCGAGAAGCTCATACTGACCGTCCGGGACCCGGCCGAAGGAGGGTTTCGGAGAGTGGAGGATCGGTCTAAAAAAGATTTCTTGGTGAAGGCCATGGACATGGGGTTCAAGTGCGACGTCGAGGCCAGGTTCGCGAGGAAGTACGGGCTCGCGGTCGACGGCCAAATAGTGTCCTTTCACAGCGCGCCATCGCTGCCCTCCCTGGCCGAGATCGATGAAGCCTTCAGGGGATTAGACGCCGGGGTCGTGAAGGTCGTGGTTCCTGCCATGGGTCCCTACAGGTCTTTGCTGACGGAGGTGTTGGAGCGCTACCCGGGCAGCGCGGTGATGAGCTACGGCGGGGATCCCCTGGAGAGGTTGGGGTTTTGTCTCCTGGGTTCCAGCTTGCTTTACGCCGGTTCAGAGGCCTTCGGGAGGACGGCGAGCGGTCAGCCAGAACTGCGCTGGGCTAGGCGCGTGTTGGACGAGCTTTTTGGACGAGCCGTGGACAACTCATAACTGTAATGGGAGATTCGCCTGACGGACGGACCGTTTGGGAAGCGAAGGGACTCGGGGATCGGGGAAGGAGGGGAGGGGAAAGGAAAGGAGGCCCGCGCATCGCCCGAAATTACGCAGAGGGGCTCTCTTGACCATAGCGTCGACCGCAGCTGGACGTTCGCTCGGGCTGCCCTACCCTCTTTTTCAAGGAGTTCAAGCAACCGTTGCAGCAAGCGTAGTAAATCCTTCTCCCGCGCCTGAAGACTAGGGGCTCTCCTTTTATTTTCCCGCCGCAATAATCGCAAATGAGCTCGGCTTTCACCAGCTTTCCGTTCAGCTTCTTGGTTGCTACGTAGAAGGCTTTTTTATCGCTCAATTTCTTCATGAATTTCTCCAAGGCATCCAAGTCGGCTGCCTCCACCACCAGCATGCGGTCGCCATCGAGGAGATCGTAGGCTTCGAGCTTAACCTCCTCCTGCGCTTCGCCCGTTGAGGGCTCGAGAGCGGGCAGCGGCGTTCCGATTGGGACGACCACGAAGGCCTTCACCGACCCGTCGTAGTATTCCGGCACAAACCTCACGCCTTTCTTTTTGAGAGACCAAATGGCTCTGGACGCGGTGACCCGGCTCACGCCTATCGCCTTCGCTACGTCAGCGGCCGGCATCCGGGCGTCCTGGGCGAGGGCCCTCAACGCTCTGTACTCAAGGTTGGTCAACTTCTGAACGTTTGTTTCCACGCTCAACTCTGCTTGATGTCCGCAGAGCGGTTGATAAACATGACTTTTGAAGGAGGAAGAACGAATCGTAAACGATAACCCGTATGTAATGGAGGTAGGGATTCCCTCGGGTGTCAGATGTCTGAAATGGACCCTGTATGCGGTATGGTCGTGGAGAACGTCTCAAAGTATAAGTCCCTCTACAAGGGCAAAGTTTACTACTTCTGTAGTGCGGCCTGCAAAAGGGAGTTCGATAGGGACGCGGAGGCTTACCTCAACAGTGCCCACAGGCAAATGGGGTGTTGCCGACGCGTCAAGCGGGCCGAACCTCGCAAAGGGAACGAGGCCCGAAGTTGAACGCGTCATGAAGCTGGACAGCACAGAAGAAGGTGGCCGACGCGTGTCCAGAGACGACGATGCGTATCCCGAAGACGGGGACGAAAACGAGAGCCCTTCCAAGGAGGGTCGCGGTCGCTCCTCTGCCCAATCACTTACAAAGGAAGAAGTACGGCAACAACAGCTCAAGGTTGTCGGAATGCATTGCGCCACGTGCGTGGCTACCGTTTCCAAGGCGATAAAATCCGTGGACGGGGTTCGTCGGGCCGACGTGAACTTGGCTTCAGGTCAGGCCGAAGTGCAGGTGAGTCAAGGAAAGCTCAAGGAGGTGGTGGAGGCCATAAGAAAGTCGGGTTACGACGTGCTGACCGAAGTGGCCCTGCTGAGGGTGATCGCGGCTCCGGAAGAGGCTAGCCGCGTGAGAAGCCTCCTGGAGGGTATGGAGGGGGTGGTAAGGGTGGGCCTGAACCCAGTCAGCGGGGAAGCGCGCGTCGAGTTCAACCCGTTTTCTACGTCGCCCGAAGAAATCGCTGAAAAGCTGAAATCGGCCGGTTACCGCGCGGGGGTGCTCGGGGAGAAAAAGGAGATCCCCGAGCTGGAGGCGACGAAACGGGAGCTGGCTTCCTTGAGTCGTTTGCTGGTGGTCGCCTTGGTTTTCACGGCCCCAACCTTGGCCTTCCAGTACTTGGGGCTGGTAAGGCTATCTCTGATTTCCTCGCTGCCAGTACAGTTTTACTCGGGCATGGTCTTTCACCGCGGGGCCTGGAGGGCTTTGAAGAACAGGACGACGAACATGGACACTTTGGTATCGCTGTCTTCTAACGCGGCTTGGTTCTACAGTGCCTATTCCGCCCTTTTCGGCGGGAAGACGTTCTTCGATACCGCATCGCTTTTGATTTCCTTCGTGCTGTTTGGCAAGACCATCGAGGCTTACGTCAGGGGAAGGGCTGTCACTTCGGTGGCCGGCCTTCAAGCGGTCAAGGCCAGGAAGTTGGTCGATGAGGGAGGGGTGGAGGTCGAGCGGTCAGTGGACTCTTACGACCTGTCTCCCGGCGATTTGGTAGCGCTCAAGTCCGGCGACGTGGTCCCCGCCGACGGCGTTCTGGAGGAAGGCGTCCTTTCGGTCGACGAGTCGCTGCTAACGGGAGAAAGCGAGCCGGTGAGAAAGACCAAGGGTGACGCCCTCGTGGGGGGAGCAAGGGTGGTGAGCGGTTACGCTAAGCTGTACGTCACCAGGTCTGGAGAAAGGACCTACTTGGCGGCGGTGTTGAACGCCGTCAGGGAAGCGGAGACGGCCAGGTTGCCGTCCCAAGACCTCGTCGATAGGGTATCCGCAGTCTTCTCCCCCTTGATCATCGGAACTTCGATCGCCGCGTTTATCTTCAGGGTGTGGGTCGGTACGCCCGTATCTGTCGCTCTGTTGTTTTCTGTGGCCGTCCTGGCGTCGGCTTGTCCCTGTGCTCTTGGCCTGGCGACGCCCATGGCCGTGCTTACGGCCGTAAATAGGCTAGCCAAAAAGGGCATCACCGTGAAGGACGGCGGAAAACTAGAGGACCTAACAAAGGTCAGGACCTTCGTGTTCGACAAGACGGGTACGCTCACCACGGGATCCTTTGCGGTTAAAAGGGCGAAAGAACTCATCCCTGGCGCCCTATCGATGGCCGCAGCCGTTGAGGCCTTGAGTTCGCACCCCGTTGCTTCTGCGGTGGTATCGGTAACGGGTGAGCGCGAGAAGGGACAAAAGGAAACGCCATTCGGGCCCAGGCCTAGAGACACCCGGGGAATCGAGGGCTCGGGGCAAAGGCTCCCCGTCGAAGACTTCTCCGAGTTTCCCGGCGAGGGAGTCCACGGGCGCGTGAGTGGGCACGAAGTCTTGATTGGCAAGCGCGATTTCGCCGAGAAAAACGCCGTTGTTCCCCTAAATGAAGAAGCCGACTTGGTCGTGCTCGTGGATTGGAAGCCGGCCGCTTATCTTTGGGTGGGCGACGAGCTGAGGGAAGGAGTAGCGGAGATGGTTCGGCGGTTGAAGAGGGATTACGCGGTGGTCGTGGCCACCGGGGATTCGAGCAAGTCCGCGGAGATGCTGGCCAATTCGCTCGGCGTCAGCGTGATGTCCGGGCTATCGCCCGAGGATAAGGTGAATTTGATCAAAGAACTCAAAGCAAAGGGGCCCGTGGCGTTCGTCGGGGATGGTGTCAACGACGCGGTTGCCTTGAGAGAAGCTGATGTAGGGATAGCGATAGCCTCGGGTACCGAACTAGCTAAATACGCTGGTGATATACTGGTGCGCTCCCCTTCTTCAATACCTGACCTGCTGGCCGAGTCTAGGCTGTCCGTGAGGAAGGTCAAGGAGAACCTCGCTTGGGCATTCGGCTATAACTCCATCCTTGTACCTTTGGCCGCGGGCGTTTTGTATCCTACGGTTTACCTAGCTCCGGAATTCGCGGCTCTAGCGATGTCCATGAGCAGCGTCTTTGTCTCGCTCTGGTCGTTGGTCAGGAAGTGATGGGCGGTGCGCTTAGTCGAGAATTGTCGGCAAAAAGTGCTGTATCCGAAGAAAATTCCCTAAGCGGCTTTGATACCGAAAAATTTTTATACAGATATATCCCCTTAGGCGTATGGAAGCCAATACGAAGAGGCTGAGGCTCGGCTCGCTTTCGCTGAAAGAGGCTTACGGGCAGGCCATGGGAGTGACGGCCCCTTTGGGCAGCGTGGTGTCCACCACGACGGCGGCCGTTGCCTTCGTGGGAGAGGCCGTGCCTCTGGCCACCGCGGTTGCCATGTTGGTGAGCGTCGTTTGGCTATTCCTTCTGACGCGTTACACGTCGCGCGTGGCTAGCGCAGGCGGTTTCTACAGCTTTGCCGGTTTTGCGTACAGGAAAAAGTGGCTGAGCTTCTTCGAGGCGATGACCGAAATCGGGGCCTTTGTTGTGCTAAACGCGGCGGACGTGTACGCCCTTTACTTAATGCTTGAAGTTTTGAGCGACCTCTTTGGACTGCGGATCCCGCTTTATATCCTCATAGTTTTTGCGTCCTCGGCCATATGGCTACCAACGTTGATTTCTCTTTTGGACGTAAGGACCGTTATGAGTAAGGTGGTATTCTACAGCGCGTCAGCGGAGGTCGCTTTCTTGATCGCCTTTTTCGCGTATACCGTGGTTACGCGTGGCTTCTCCCTCGCGCCCATGGACCCCAGGGCTTTTTCGCGGGGTGGATTTTCTTCAGCGCTATTGCTTTCCGTGACCAGTATCGGTGGGGCCGGAACTTCCACGTACCTCGCCGAGGAAACCCGCAGACCCACTCGCAACGTGACCTTAGGCATTTGGCTGGCCGCAGCCCTCGGGGGAGCGGCCATGTTCTTGGGCAGCTACGCCATGGTCATGGACTGGGGAGGTTCGCTTTCCTCGTTGGCCAACTCGCCGCAGCCCCTCCTTCAAGAGGTGGGCGCCATCCCGCTCATCGGGGGTTTGGCGATGCTTCTCACCACCGTGCTCGCCATCAATAGCCTGTTGATATCGAACGTGGGAACCACGTTGAGCGCCGCGAGGACGATGTTCAACCTGGGGAGGGAGGAGGCCCTTCCTAGCTTTCTCACGTATTTGAACCGCGAGCTGGAGCCCGCCGCCGCGACCCTCTTGGTTGGCCTTGCGGGGGTCGCCATAACGGTACTTTGCTTGCCCCTGGGCCCGGAGAGGGCCTTCTCGGAGGTAAGCCTGGTGGCCTCGTTTTTCTGGGTGTTGGGAAGGACGGTAGACGCTCTGGGATTGCCGTGGTTTTACCGGAGGTTTGGCGGCGTCCCGAGCTGGGTTTGGCTTCTGGCTTCGGCGGCCTTCGGGCTTAACGCCTTGGCGTTGATTTCTGTGCTCTATCCCTTCGAGCCATTCGCGGCCTCGTTCATAGGCATCTACCTCATGGCATCCCTCATATTCTACTTTGCCTACGGGAGGAAGGGTAAACCGGGCTCGCTCTTCGTTACCGAAAGGGGGGAGCTTGTGGAGCACGCGCGAGGTCTATTTAACCGTTGTTGGGCTGCAAGGCGGTGACGAATTGACGACGAGCCTGGCCCTTCAAGGCTGGGAGAGGTCAGGAGCTCGGCAAGGATTTCGTACGAGATGTCTTGGTGACTAGACGGTGGCGAAGCTCGCTTACATGAACGCGTCAAAATATCCTTTTATACTCCTGTTCTGCTGACATATGAATGTAAACAAGGGATCGGATTATCCCTGGGCAAGTTACGGGTTGGCTTGGAACCCGAAGAAAGGGCTGGGCTCATCGCAATACGCCCTATACGCCACGCAGACAGCCGTCATAGTCGTTTTATCTTACCTGAGCGTGGTGCTTCTGGGGCCGCTCAGCTACTCAGGTATATCCCTGTTTTACTTCGTCTATCCGTTCTTCATGGTTTTTAGCATGTGGTGGGGTCTTTGGGGCATGATCGCGGCCTACGTCGGTTGCGTGATCGGCGCCGGCCTAATGGTAGGCTTGGGCGTGGTTCCCTCCCTCGCCTATTCCGTTGCCGACCTCGTCCCGCCACTCGCTGCCTTCGTGATATACAGGGGCGTGCTTTCGAAGAGGGGGATAGACCCCCTGTTCAGGGATCTGGTGGAAAGGGAGATATCCGGGTACAAGACCAACAGGGCTGCCGCCTGGTTCTGGTTCATCCTGATAAACGGGGTGATCTTCAACTTCGTGAGCGCCGAACTAGGGGTCGGCATCCAATACGCCATGGGCCTGGTTCCGCCCAGCGCCTTCTGGCTTTGGTGGTGGGGATGGGCGATCGGCGACCTGGCCGCCCTTGTGCTGATCACCCCCGTGATCGTTAAGGGGTTATCCGGCCTAGTAGAGAGAGCTGGGCTGATTAACCTGGGCTGGATCTCGCGAAGGTGTTGCGGATGAGTCGTGAGTCTTCTGGGCGTTCTGGCCAAGAAGAGGGAAAGGGAAAGGGAAAGGGAAAGGGAAAGGAAGAAGAGGAAGAGGAAGAGAGGGCATCGAAGAAGTACGTGCGCACTTTCATTTATTCCATGAGGGTCGGGACGCCGGTGGAGAAGCTTCACGCCATCACCAAGATCGCCATGATACTGTTCTTTTCAGTAATCGCGATCTACATGTTCGACATCCCATTCAGCCGTGGCGGACCTGATCTCTTGGGGTTGATCCTTCTGCTCTCGATCGTCTTGATCCTGTTGGCCGTAGCCAGGACGGCGAAGTACTTGGTGAGTTCTTACTTGATCATGGCGTTGCCCGTGCTGATCGGCGAGTTCTTGTGGTGGCTGGTGTTCAACCAGGGTCTGGCTGGACCTCGCATCCCGCTTTACGTTTGGCCGGGCTATTTCCCGATCGGCGTATCAACCGGTTTGGCGGTTTTGGCCTTCGCGTTGGTCTACCTGAGGAGTGGTCGGCTCTTCTCGTCGGCGTTGCTCGCTGCCCTCCTTTGGTTTGCCTGCGTGGTGCCAGCGCCTCTCGATGGCCCCCCTTTTACCTTTTACCGCATTCCCGCTTCCCCTGCAGTAATTATCCAAGTACCCCAGGAGGCCGTGGATTTGGCCCTCGCCAAAGCTTTGGGCTACGGCGTGCTCATATACGCGGCGTTCCTATTTCTGCTGACCACCCGCGACGCGGAGATCGTCGGTGCCCTCCTGCAGTTGAAGGTGAAGTTCAAGCAGGCCTTCTTCGCGGCCCTCATGTTCAGAAACCTGAACACCATCCTCTTGGATTACGATAACGTGAGGGTCGCCCAAAGGGCGAGGGCTGCGGCAGCGGGGAGGAACCCCCTCAAGAGGGTGATCGACCTCGGTTACATGAGCGTGCCACTCATAGCTTCGATGATAAAGAGGTCGACTGAAATGGGCGTCGCCCTTCACGCCAGGGGTTTCGAGACCGCTGGCACTGTCACCCAGTACAGGGAGACAAGAAGCTTCACTTACGTTGACGCAGTAATCATCTCGCTCCTCCTTTTCTTCCTCGTTTACGTGGTCATAATGGGGAATAGCTTTACGTCGTTGGCTGCGAGGTGGGGGATTTGGCCGCGATAGAGGTCAAGGACCTTTGGTGGCGTTACCCTTCTTTCGTCGGAGGGGACAACCCCTTCGCCTTGAAGGGCGTTAGCTTCGAGGTCGAAAAGGAGGAGTTCTTCGGCGTGATAGGTCCCTCGGGCGCGGGCAAGACCACGCTTTGCTACGCGTTGACGGGCATCATCCCGCGCGTTTTCAAACCGCCAATCGGGAGGGAGTCCGAGCACTTCAAGGGAGAGGTCAGGGTTTTCGGCAAAACCGCGGGAGAGCTCGCCGCAAACCGCGAGGAAGCGGGGGGCGCTGACTCGCGGCGCGTGGGGTTGCTCATGCAGGACCCTGAGAACCAGTTCCTGAGGATGGACCTGCTCCACGAGGTGGCCTTCGGCATGGAGCTCATGGGGCTACCACCGGACGAAATAGAGCGCAGGGCAAAGGAGGCCCTTGAGATAGTGGGCTTGGGTTCGCTTTGGCGCGTGGCCGACTTGGTTCACCCTTCTGAGCTGTCGGGCGGGCAAAAACAGCGGGCTGCCATAGCTTCGTTTCTCGCCTTGAGGCCGGACGTGCTGGTGCTCGACGAGCCCACCTCGGACCTGGACCCGCAGGGCAAGCTTGACGTGATAAGGGCCATAGATAACATAAGAAGGGAGCACGACCTCACGCTGGTGCTGGTCGAGCACAACCCGGAGGTATTGCAAAGGTACGCAGATAGGGTGCTCGCGCTGGACTCCGGAAAGGTGGTGGCTTACGGCCCGACGGAGGACGTTTATTCGGATGTTGAGCTATTCGAAAGGTACGGGCTTTACGCGTCCGACGTGGCTCGCATAGGCCACAGAGCCGGGTTGAGATATATGGGAAGGGTACCGCTGACCGTTGAGGAAGCGCTGGAGGCCCTGAAGGGAAGGGAGTTGCACCCCTTGGCCGAAGCGGAGCCGATCGATGCCGGTCGCGAGGAGGTGATCAGCGTGCGCGGGCTCAACTACTGGTACGAGGACGGTACCCAGGCGCTCAAAGACGTCAACCTCACCGTCTACGAGGGAGATTTCTTGGCTATCATAGGGCAGAACGGTTCGGGAAAGACCACCGTCACGAGGGTGATCTCCGGCATCTACCCCAAGTTCAAGGGGAAGGTGACCGTCATGGGGAAAGACGTGAGCGACAAAAAGGTGGCGAGGTCGCTGCCTGGCATAGTGGGCTACGTATTCCAGAATCCGGATCACCAAATATTCATGAGGAAGGTCTACGACGAGGTCGCTTACGGCCTGCGGAATTTGGGCTTGGGCGCCGACCAGGTCGACCTGAGGGTGAAGGAGGCGTTGGCCTGGGTCGGCCTTTCGTCGAAGATCGACGAAGACCCGATGTTTCTTGGGAAGGGAGAAAAAAGGCGCCTGGCCGTCGCATCCATAATGGCCATGAAACCAAGGATACTGATAGTGGACGAGCCCACCACGGGCCAGGACTTCAGGATGTCCGAGGACATAATGTCCCTCTTGAAGAAGCTGAACGGGCAGGGGACTACGGTGATAACCGTCACTCACGACATGACGCTCGTCTCAGAGTACGCGAGAAGGGTGGTGGTCATGCGCAGGGGCACGACCGTTTACGAGGGCCCAACTCGTTCTTTCTTCGCCGATGCCGCCCTCATGGAAAGGGCGGGTATCACCCCACCCATGGCAGTCAGGCTTAGTCAAGAACTAGTCAGGGCGAGGCCGGGGACGCCATTCCTGATAAGCGTGCCGGAGTGGGTGGCCGCCCTGACCGGCGAGCGCGTGGGGCAAGCAGCTGAAGGCATGGAGAGGCTTGCCGAGGCGTGAGGCCATCCTGGGTTGGCTTCCAGGAGGTAAAAAAGACAAAAAAGACGAGGCTTATTTCGTCGATCGATGGCGAAGTAGGCAAATCCCAGCGGGGGAGGCATTATAACTCAGTTTAATTTAACTTAACTTAAGTTGGATTAAATTATCTCGCCTTATCTCAACGCGCCCCATTTTTCCTTCGGGAAAACGTCGTGAGTTGCTTGGCCTTCTCGACACAACCAGTTTGTCGCTTTCCGAGCGCTTGCAGCGCCTTTGAGAACATGGGCCAGAATGGGTCCTGCGCGGGCCTCTGGACTTCCCTCACCTTCTCCTCATGGGCCAGTTGAACTTTCACGGGTCCCCGCGTCACCTCACCGATCACCCATGCCCTTATACCGGCTTCTTTCAGGATTTGGATCGCTTGACCCTCCTTTTCTGGCCTAACCGTGGCCACCAGCGTGCCCTCGCTTATGCACGCGAAGGGATCGGCCTTGATCCCAGTGAGTTCGGAAAAGGCGTCAAGCACCGCGCGGATTTCGTCGGGCACTATCAGGGCGTCCTCTTGAACTAGGATCCCGTTCTTGCTGGCCTCCGCTATGTCCCAAAGAGCCCCCCAAACCCCGTACTCGGTGGCGTCGTGCATCGAGGTGACGCCGCTCCTCAGGCCGATTTTGGTCAGCGTTAGGGCGTCCCTCACCACGCTCATTTGGTAAAACGCCTCGGCGGCCCGGTTTGCGAAATCCGCTCCGTATCTCTTTTCCAGATACCCGTGGAACATAGACGAAAAGATGCCGGTTGCCTCCACGGCAGGCCCCTTGGTGATCAGGACCTTGTCTCCCGGCCTGGCCATCTGCGTGGTGACGTACCCATCTCTTGGGGCGACCGAGAGGACGGTTGCGCCCCCCAGCATGGGGTAGCCGGTGCCCTCGTATACACCCGTGTGGCCGGCGACGATGGATATGCCCAGCCTTTCGCACTCCAAACTTATTCCCTTCCACATCAGTTCAAACTCCTCCCTCTTCATCGCCCTGGGCAGGTTTAGGTCGATGGCCATGTACATCGGGGGCGAACCCGATACGGCCACGTCGCTGGCCAGTATGTGGACGGCGAACCACGCGCTTTTTTCCCAGCCGTACTCCGGTACGATGAATACGGGGTCGGTCTTGATTATGAGTGCGCCGTCTGCGAGCTCCACAACCCCGAAATCCACACCCGAAGTGGGCGGTACCACAACCCGAGGGTTTTTCTTGCCGAGGTTAGGGTAGATGACCTGAGAAAAGACGTCAGGAGGAAGCTTCCCCAGTTGGGGTAGCCCAGCGGTTTCTCCCATGGTGGTTGATAGGGGCGTTGCCTTTTTAAACGTTCTTTTGCTTTCACCAATCATGAGGAGACACGAGGTCCGGATTTCGCTTCCGGAGGGTATATACGGCATAACCACCAGGGGTTGGGGCTTTAGCCACGAGAGTAGCGCGCAGTTGTTGCTCGAGGCTGGCGTTAGGATCATCCAGTACAGGGAAAAGGGATCCACGACGGCGGACATGGTATTCACGGCGAAGAAGTTGAAGGAAATTTGTCAGTCCTACGGGGCCGTTTTCATCGTCAACGACAGGGTCGACGTGGCTTACGCCAGCGAGGCCGACGGCGTGCACCTCGGTCACGAGGACTTGCCGATATCCGTGGCCAGGGAGATCCTAGGAGGCGCTGTGATAGGGGCTTCGGCCAGCAGCATTGATGAGGGGCTGGCCGCCGAGCGGGCAGGGGCCACTTACATCGGGGCGGGGAGCATCTTCCCGAGTTCCACTAAGCCAGAAGAGGGCTTGCTCGGCTTGGAAGGGCTCAAGCGCTTGCTCACTTCGGTGAAGTTGCCGGTCTACGCCATCGGTGGCATAAAGTTAGAACACGTGAAACTCCTAAAGGGATTGGGGGTTCGCGGCGTCGCCGTTATATCCGCGATATTTTCGGCTCGCGATCCCCGGGAAGAGGCCAAAAGGTTCGTGAGCGAGTGGATGTCCTCTTGACCTATCCAGGGTGGGGTAGTCGGCGCTAAGTTTGCTAGGCGGGCGTCTGGTATTGGGCCCCCCTCTGTCTGTCGCCCGTCTTGTTCCCCACCCGGCCTGGCCGTGGGCGAATTCCGCGCTTTTAGTTTTGCTGAGATAATTTTTTGGCGTGTTCGCTCAGCCGCACCGGAACCTCTGGGCTCTCGGAAAGGTTGGTGAATTATACGAAAAGAAATTAAACTAAACCAAACCGAACCGAACCAAACGAAAAGAAACGAAACGAAACGAAACCTTTAGAGCGGAGGCAGGGCAGACTAAGGCGATGAAGTTGGCCCTCAGATTCGCTCTTACCATAGCGGGTTCCGACTCGAGCGCGGGCGCGGGCATGCAGCAAGACCTCAAAACCTGCACCGCCTTGGGCGTTTATTGTGCAACTGTCATAGTCTCGGTGACCGCGCAGAACACGTTCGAGGTGACCGGCATACATGACCTGCCCGTTGAAATGGTAGAAAAACAGATCGACGCGGTGATGCAGGACCTGCCTGTGATTTACGGGAAAACTGGCATGCTGAGCAACGCCGATATAGTGAGGGCGGTGTCCAGAAAGGCAAAACAATACGGGCTGAAGCTAGTGGTCGATCCGGTCATGGTCTCGAAAAGCGGCGCGGTGCTGCTGAGACAGGACGCGGTCGACTCGCTCAAGCGCGATCTCCTCCCCATCGCCCTCTTCGCCACCCCAAACGCCGTGGAGGCGGAGGCCATTTCCGGATTTAGCGTTAGAACCGTGGCCGAGGCCGGGGAAGCGGCGAAGGCCATACACGCGTTGGGACCGGAATACGTCGTCGTTAAGGGTGGGCACATAGCGGGAGACGAGGTCGTAGACGTCCTCTTCGACGGTAAGAAGCTTAAGTACTTCAAGTACGCAAGGATCGCCACCAAGAACACCCACGGTGGAGGGGACACGCTCTCTGCCGCCCTGACCTCCTATTTGAGCAGGGGTTTCCAGCCCGTGCGCGCGTACTCCCTCGCCAGGGCTTTCATGCAGAGGTCTGTGGAAAAGGCATTGGCCATAGGGAAGGGATACGGCCCCGTGAACCCCATGCACGCGATCAAGGGATTCAGGGGAGATCGCCGATCTCCCAACGGTCCATCCGATAGCAGCTGTCCCAGAACAGGTACTCGTAGTACGCACCAAGCCTGAAATACCTCTTCATTTTGGTCAGCTCGGCCTCCGTTACCGTCAAACCGTCAACTACGCTAAGCACCTCGGCCACGGCCTCAGCATACGCCTCGCTTGAATACGCCTGAGCCCAGGGCAGGTAAGGGTTAGTGCTGCGCATGCGAGCGATCAGCTCTTCACCCAGCTTGAGGTACGTCCAGTCGCAGGGAAGCAACGCCGCTATTCCCAAATGGAAGGGCTCGGAGGCCGCCGCTGAAATGATGAAGTCGGAATAAGCCCTGCACGTTGGGCATTGCACGCGATCCTTCGCCTCAAGGCCTAAGGCCGTCGTCAGAGACGAGTGCAAGGCGGTTTCAACTTCGTTTGTAGCCCGCTTCAAGAGGAGAAGTCTGCTTTCCGACGAGGGCGCCTTGGCGGCCAAGTAAGAAAGGGCCTTGACGTAGGAGTCGAGGTAAATCGAGTCCTGCGCCAAGTAGAACCTGAACTTGTCCGCTTCGAGTGTGCCGTCGGCCATTTCCTTCAAGAATTCGTGAGAGAGTATGCGTTCGTATATATCGGAGGCCGAAGACCAAAGCTCTTCGGATATCTTCACGCGTTAACGTGATCGCTCGACTTAAATGTTTCGCGGAAAACTCGTAGACGGCCTTCGGCTTCCAATCGCCGCTCGCGCGTTCATAAAGTGCGGCGTTGAACGCTTCGCTAGAGGGGTGGACTATCCCCTCCCAGTGGAAGCGGAATTTCCCCCTTTTGGTCCCGGCATCGTCAAAAACACGCGATCTGCGTCTTCTCTCGCGATTTTTAGGCGTCGGCAACAGGTTTATCTGAAGCTACGATGCGGGTATGGTATGAAAGGATACACCGTTATGGGCGATTTTTCGCGCTTCGAGGAGGCCATAAGAAGGGGATTCATGCTCCTGCTGGTCACTGGTACTACGGACACAAGCCTCATCCCAGGCTTGACCATTGCGGGGGCTAGCCCAGATCTAACCCACTTTACACCCGCCGCCGACGCTGAATACCTCATCTTTGGGAAGACGAAGAGCGTGCCGGGGATACCTGTAACGCCTGACGGTAAACCAACGCCCGCCATTTTGACCAGGTCCGCCCTGTCGGTTATCGACGCCGGAGCGCTCGTGGTGAACGCGGGCACGCGGGTCAAGCCACTGGTCCCGATAGTTGAGTTAGGGGGTTCTCCCGGGAGGGACATAAGGACGGGGAGCGCGATCGACGAGGGGATCGTAAGGCAAGCAGCGGAGAACGCCCGCGAGCTGGGAAAGAACCTGGGAAAGCGCTTGGCAAGTCTGATCGTTGGGGAGTCAATCCCTGCCGGAACTACGACGGCCATGGCTTTCCTCGCCGCCATGGGGTACGACCCTTGGGATAGGATGTCCAGCGCATCTCCGGAGAACCCAAAGAAGCTAAAGACGGAAATCGTGAGAGAGGCGCTCATGGCCGCGGGGATCAGGGGCGCGGTGGCCGACCCTGTGGTCGCAGCGGCCAAAGTCGGGGATCCGGTCATACCGGCAATTGCCGCTATTGCTGCGGGGGCTGCGGAGGTGGGGTCGGTGGTCGTGCTGGCCGGCGGCACACAGATGGCTGCCGTTTTGGCGTTCCTGCGGGCTTACGACGCGCGCTCGCTTTCGCGGGTTTCTGTGGCCACCACCCGTTGGCTGATAGAAGACCGTACCGCTGACCTTCGGGGACTGATACAGCAGGTTAGTGATGTGCCCTTGGCTTATTCTCTTCTTGGCTTCGAAGAAACGACACCAAGCGGACTAAGGGCGTTTGAAGCCGGTTTCGTCAAAGAGGGAGCCGCAGCGGGCGGGGCGCTGGTGGCGGCGGCGGTCTTGGGGATCCCCCTTGAGCGTCTCAAAGAGCAAATAGTGGGAGATTATCTTAGGGTCTTGGGAAAAGGTTGAAAGCGCGCCCTAGAAGCTGAGCAAGCATTTGAAAGGGTTTTGATCACCGAATCATCAGAATCTCATCGCTTTCCTCGAGCGTCCATCCTGCTTTCTCTTTCTTAGTCAAAGGGCTGATCTTAGTTCCGGCGCGAATGGCCGCCGTCGCGAACGCGGAAGCGAGACCGTAACCGGACGCCAAGGAGGTAAGCATGGCCTGAGTAGGCAAGCACGCAATTTCGTGAGCGAGTTGCTCGGTTTGCCTTAAACTCAATCCGTCCCTTCCCTCGTTTTCTTATGCGGGCGGCGTAGAGCGCCAATCCCTCATTTCCTGGCGCCGGCTAAGTGGATCGTTACGTAGGTCGCTATGTAAATCGCCGAGATTGTGAGCGCGATAAGCATCCACCACCGGTTTGCGTAATCGAACGAGCTGTTCAGGACATTGCTACCGGTATAGCCTAAGTATAGGAGCAGGGCGAACTGGGAGCCTTCACCGGCTAAATTGGCGGCCGTGAAAAGCACCGGATTCATGTCTAGAGTCCCTGCGGCCAAGCACGATAGATCACCTAGTTCTAGGAAGTAGGTTGAAAGGAAGACCGCGAACACTCCGTGTTTCTCTATCCAATCGTCCGCTGCTTCCAGCCGGCTTTCTGATATGCCGACGCGTGACAACGCTTTCATCAGAAGCGATCTGGCCACGTAGCGCCCGCTGAAGTACTCCACTTCGTCCAACACCAGCGCTGACAGCGTCAACACCAAGAGAGTTTTGTATATGTTGAAGATCCCCAAGGAGCAGAGGTAGCCGTAAAACGGAACCAGCACGTAAACCGGTATGGTTGAGAAGTTCAGTATAAAGAACATGCCCAAGTAGCCCGTTTTTCCAACGAAAGACAGCGCGGCCTTTTCCTTTGCTATGATGGCCCCCGCGTGGATGAGGTTGAAGTAACCATTGGCGAGGCCGAATGAAGATACGATGGCTGTCAAGATCGCCAAGACGAAAGCGTAGTGCGCGTAACGGGAACGGTCGTCTCCTGGGTTTCCGCCTTGAAGGCCGTGAACGGGCGATTAACTTCACCTTGTTCGTTATGCCTCGCGTGTTTAAGTCGTTCGCCTGGCTTTTCAGAAGCAAGGCTTATTAATGGTTAGTTTGCGCCAATTAGGTTAATACACACAGCGATGAAAAGAGGGGAAATCGGTCTAGCGTTCACCATAGCAGTTGCGATTGCCGCGTCGATCTTGTCGTTGCCCGAGTTTCTCGAGCCCTTTGCTAAGCTGACCTTGGAACGGCTTGGCCCTTATTGGAGCTTGGCTGTCTTCGTCGTGGGATTGGTCGACGGCCTAGAGCCGGACGAGGACTCTTGGCCCGTAACGCTCACCTACGCGATGATGCAGCGCAGCAAAAAGGGCGTGCTGGTGGCCGTTTCCGTCTTTGCGGCCGCGCTGACTTTGGTTTGGACCCTCGTCAGCTCACTGGCAGGCATGGCATTGTGGTACGCGAACCCTGATGCGTTGGCACCCTACGCCGACGTGTTGCTGGGCATCACCATGGTCGGGGCCGCGTACGTCCTGACGCGGCGGGCCAATAAGTCAGTCAAAACGCGCGACGGTAAAGGCGAGAAAGAAGTCGCGATCGCGGACCTCAAGGTGATTTTGGTCCACGGCATAGTAGCGGCGTTCGGGGGAGGGGGGGACGTAATCATAATCCTCGTGATTGCCGCTGCGTTGGCACCTTTCATTGGTGCCTCGCTACTTTGGGTGGTGGGCCTGTTCTACGGGGCTGGGTCTTGGATGTCGCAAATGGTCGTCGTCTCCGCGCTATGGGGGGCCACAGGCAAGGCCGCCGAGACCCCGGAGACGATGGCGAGGGCTGGTAGGTTGGTGCTTCTGTTTTTGGGCGTGTTCACGTTGACGCTTGGCGTTCTCCTCATGGCTGGCCTCTGAGCCGAGGTCAGTCCTCTCCTCTCCCCGAGCTGGTTTGACAGAAGAGCGGCAACCCTCGCCCTTCAAGACGGGGAGGAGGTCAGCACGAGAGCTTCGCGAGGCTTAAGCGCTCGCGCCCTTACCTACCCGCAGAATTGAAGTTATCTTTGGACCAACAAAGGAAGTACGTTTACGGGAGGCTCGGCGAAGCCGACGGACAAGTCATTGCCTCGAGCGGCATAGGCGAGGATGCGGCGGTCGTGGCATCGGGGGGCCGCTACTTGGTTGCGCACGTCGATCCCATAACCGATGCCGTAAATCACATAGGGAAAATAGCCGTTCAGGTCTCGTCTAACGACGTCGCAGTCAAGGGAGCAAAGCCCAGGTGGTCGCTGGTCACCATACTGCTACCCGAGTTAGATGAGATGGTCTTGGACGAGATAACGCGGGATATAGATGATACGTCTAGGAGACTGGGCATAGCGGTAGTTGGAGGCCACACGGAGGTCACGGCTTCTGTCCGGAGCCCGGTGGTCATCATATCGCAATTCGGCTATGCCGATTCCTTCCTTGACGTCAAGGCCGTTCGGCCGGGCCAGGCAGTCATTTTTATCAACACCGCAGGGATAGAGGGGACGGCGGTCTTGGCTTGGGACGCGGAGAGGCTGTTGCTGGCGAAGGGCGTTCCCATGACCGTGGTGGATACGGCAAAGGGATACCTGGACAAGCTCAGCGTGGTCGAATATGCCCTGACTTTGGTTGGTCTGGGTGCAGTGTCCATGCATGACCCGACCGAGGGAGGCGTGATCGCGGCCTTGACCGAAATGGCCCTAGCCTCCGGTACGGTCATCGAGGTGAGAAGGGATTTGATCCCAGTTGCACCCGAGACGAGGGTCATATGCTCAGCGCTGGGGCTTGATCCTTTGAAGTTGTTGGGCAGCGGTTCAATAGTGGCCACGTTTCCGCCCCAGGCGGTGGAAGGGGTTCTGCGTTCGTTCGGTGGAAGGGCCTCCTTCATAGGCACCGTGAGGGAGCCCTCGAAGGGGGAGAGGGGCGGGAAGCTCGTAGTCAAAGAGGGCGAAGGCGCTGTCGGCCAAACGGGTACGGACGAGGTCGCTCCAGCGGGAGAGGAAGAATACTTAGAACCACCGCAGGACGAAATCCTCTCTTTGGAGGACGAGATCCGGGGATAAGCTGGTCCGCCCGCGCGGTGACTCTTGCGCGGCGAGAAAAACGCTTAAACGGGGTTTCCGCGAATAACCGGACAATGGGTCTTAAGAAGGGGTCGACTGGGCTGGCCGGCGCGTTGTTTACTTCTCTGGCAGGCCAGGCCCCCGCGTACAGCGTGGCCAGCGGCGCCGCCCTGGTAATGTCCACTGCGGGGGCGGCCGCCCCGTTGACCATGCTGCTGACGACGCTCGCGGTCCTGACCACCGTTTACGCGGTTTACTCGATGGCCAAGCGCTACCCCCACGCCGCTAGCTTCTACAGCTACGTGGAAAAGGTGCTGGGCAGGCCTACTGGTACGGTCAACGGCCTCGTTTACCTCTTCTACGCGGTAATAGGGGTGGGATCGGTGGCCGTGGCCTTCGCCTACCTGGGTGCTCAGGGGATCTACGCGATAACTGGCTTTGAACCAAACCCCTTCTCGTTCGTGTTCGTCCCCGTCGCGCTGGCTCTGATCGTGGCGCTGATGGGGATCAAGCCCAGCGTTTGGGTGCAGGCGATCTTGACGTTATTGGAGGTATCGGTGCTCCTCCTTTTCGTGGTGATATCCCTCCTAGCTCACGCATCCGCGTTGTCCCTTTACCCCTTTAGCCTTTCGGCTACGTTTTCTTCCGCACCGAGTTCCCAGTTGGCCGCAGTGGCAGGCGGGTTGGTTTTCTCCGTCACCTACTTCATGGGTTTCGAGACGGCTACCCAGATATCCGAAGAGGCGAAGGATCCCAAGAGGAGCATCCCAAGGGGTACCTTGGCCGCGACGTCGGTTATGGGCACGCTGTTCGTGGCGGTGACGTACGCGATCGCGGTCGATGCGGGTTACGCTCAGGCCTCGGTCAACGCCTTCGTGCAGAGCGCCAACTCAGGCCTTAACCCGATGTACTCTTGGATGGAGGGTTACCTGGGGTACCCCGGCCTGCTGGTATTCGCCATAATCACGATCACCAGCGTCTTCGGGTGCTACTTGGCTACCCTCAACGCGGCGGCGAGGATGCTTTATGGGATGGCCGAGGAAGGCGTGTTACCGCCTTGGTTATCTAGGACCAACTCCAGGGGCAGCCCCTCCGGGGCGCTCCTGGTCCTCACCCCGATCGCCGTTTTGGTGATAATCGCCTTCTACGGCGTCCCCTACATTTTGGGCGAGCGGGGACCCATGGACCTCACCTACTGGGCCATGGACTACTCTTACGCCATGGACTCCCTCTACTACGTGATCAGCCTGTTGCTGGTGGTGATCGCGGCATTCTTCGTCAGTAAGTGGAAGCCCGTCGTTGCGGTTGGGGGCTTCATACTGGCCATCACGCTCTACTACACGGTCACTTACCCGCTGGCGTTGGTCGCATTGGTGGCATCTCTTGCGCTGGTTTTGATTTACGCCTTCAGGAAGGGGTCTGACTCCTCCCCTCCTCGCCGCCCTGAAGGGCGAAGGTCCGCCAGGGTCGACGGTTCCCGGTTTCCGTCATCAAGCCCATCGCTTCGCCGGGGGCGAGGCCTTGCCCGCGTTGCGTTTTTGGCAGGTTTTAGCTTAACCTTTAAACGTCGAGTTTATCTCGCGCATGGTCTGGAGCCCAGCGCGATGAAGCGTTCATTGAAAGCAAAAGGGAAGGGATTATCGGCTATCAGCAAGGCCAATAAGCTACCGATCTCCTTTATTGATTGCGCATGCCTTTAGAAGTAGCAACTCTTGGAGGTGGTTGCTTCTGGTGCACGCAGGCGATATTCTCGAGGCTGAGGGGCGTGGTGAGCGTGGAGGCGGGTTACTCTGGAGGGGAACTGCCCAACCCCACCTATGAGGACGTCTGCACGGACAAAACTGGGCACGCAGAGGTAGTTCAAATAACTTTTGATCCAACGGTTATAAGCTACAGGCAACTGCTGGAGGTGTTTTTCGAGGTTCACGATCCCACAACGCCAAACCGGCAAGGCGATGACGTTGGGACGCAGTACAGGTCGATAATCTTGTACCACGACGAACTCCAGAAGAAAATCGCAGAGGAGACCATCGCGCAACTTGAAGAGCGCAAGAAATACGGGGCGCCCATAGTTACCGAGGTCGTCCCCTTCAAGGCCTTTTACAGAGCTGAACCCTACCATCAGGGCTACTACGAGAAGAATCGCGAAAGGCCTTACTGCAAATACGTGATAACACCAAAGGTCGCGAAATTCATGGCGCACTTCGGCGGGCTTTCCAAAGATCGCGATCAAGGCTGACTTCACGTTGAAAACGAGATAAGAATTCTGCAGAAACCCGCGTGTTGTGGGAACAGCCGCATTTTGCGTGATAGGATGGTGCAGAGATGGTTCAGCACCTCGTGATGTTGTCTGCAGCAAGTGAAGGAGAAGAGACCCCCAGAGTGCCCGGCTTCGCCTCTTCGCGTTACGTGCTCAGCCTCGCGCTTTTCTTAACTTGCATACCAACGATGGTGGGTTATTTCCTAGGGGGATTCGGCCCGCTTCATGAAGCTTTGGCGCTTCAGCGCCCACAAGCCTTAAGCGTGCCTTAAGCGAGCGCTGGGCCGCTTCCCAGCACTGCCTAACCGCGTAAGCATGGTTTCCTCCTACTGCGCTAATTTTGCGTACCTCACCCTATCCTCTGCTCAGCGTGGGAGAGCGCCAGATCCAAGCTATTCGTATTTTATCACCTCACTTTCTTTGTAGTCGCGCTTCATCCAGTACCACGCCCCTCCGAACTTCGCCGCCTCGCTGCCAAGTTCCCTCAAGACCTCCCTTCCCCTTTCGAGCACATTTGAGAAAAAGTGTTCCTTGTAATAGAGGATCAGGGCGTCCTCCTTGAGTTCCGCGTAAAGGGTGTAAAACCCTTCTGCCTCTTCAGGAGTCTTCATTGTGGGCGATATCTCAACCGAGTAGCCCTCTGCAGACGCGGTGCCCAGCTCATGGGCAGCTCCCTCTCGACCTCGTCGAACAGCTTTGACCTGCCAAGCTGGCCCTCGGGCAATCCCTTGGCCGTTATGATCACGTCGAGGTTGCCATCAGCTCTGGCGTCAACCCTCGCAGCGCTCCCGAACACCACCAGGGACGCGAGGCCGTCGCCAAAGCGGCGCTTCAGGACCTCTGGGAGCTTCTTAGCTATGGAGGCGTAGGGTTTCTGCACGAAGGCTTCAGGCGCTCGTTTAAAGGTATTCTCAGGCGCGGTGCCGCTTTGACGAGATAGCGCCTTCGTGGAGAAGGCTAGTCTTCCGATGAGTTGGTTTCCGAGTGCGCGTGGGCCTTTTTGGGCGCAACCGGATGAAGGGAAAGGGCAGGTCCGGGGTTATCGCCCGGTATAGAGAAAGAGTTGGTTGCCTCTGGCCTGAGGGCGTAGAAGCGGGCCGCAAGTATGCCCATCGACGAGTAGCCGGGCACGCGTCTCATCACGAGACCCCCGCTGACGAGAGAGCCGACGAGCGGCGCGCTGAGATCAGGGGCGCTTTCAGGATTCAAGGAAAATCAACAATCAATCTCTTTTTTAACGTCGATGAACTTCTCATACCAGGTCTTGAAGGTCACGGGGTCCACGACGTGAAACTCAATTGGCGCCCCTCCACTTTTTTGCCTCCACTTGACCCTCATCTTGGCCAGCTCCAG
>Ga0080003_1000240_pt1 | contig 37032 bp, 38 predicted proteins | sample JossMetagenome_FD_69206 | JGI IMG/M metagenome (GOLD analysis project Ga0080003, IMG submission 69206) | Hot spring microbial communities from Joseph's Coat, Yellowstone National Park, USA - JC2_E (SPADES assembly) (version 2) | ecosystem: Environmental > Aquatic > Thermal springs > Hot (42-90C)...
CTCAGATGGGCAGGGGCCGCAATAGCTCCAATACTTGCAGGCTTGCTTGGTCAGACGTATGGATTCTCCACGCCCTTCTACGTTGTTGCGCCCGTCATACTGGCTGCCACCTTGACCCTCTTCTTTTACGCTCCGAGGTTGAGATATTCCATTGCAACTAATTTCCAGAAAGCCGTACCTTCGAATCCAGGGAAGTAGCGATGCATTTTTTTCCTTAACCTGGTATTAATCATGAAAATTTCAAGAAGAAGGGAAGAGAATTTTCAGGAAATTATACAGAGGTCTCGATTTGAATATCTATGAATTTTTATTCAGGGGTATGATGGGATAATCGCTTGTTCATTGATGCTGCCTGCACAGTCTGTCCTAAGTGCTGTAGGTAAAGGTATATCCAGATTGCACACAGACAGGGATGTGTGCAAAGGGAGCACTGATACTCCCAGAGATGCAACGTTCAGGCCAGGAACAGCCTCGAAACTCAAGAATGGAGGCCTTAAGGAATGCTCTCCTACCGTGAGGGATGAAAATGTAACAGGAATTAAAAGTAGAAGCTGCGTCGCTTTAGTGAAGAAAGCATGTCAGATGGTATTCGTTGCCGGTATGGATAAAAAGCCTGTTCCCGGGACTAATTTCAGAAAGCAAATGGAATCTGCCAGGGGAATCTCATCAGAGTATGGAAAACTACTTTCTGAAGCTTCTCAGTGTAGGGTATTTGAAACAGCTCTGATCAATAACATCCGGATTTCCTGAGAGCTGATATGCGGAGGGCCGGATTCGAACCGGCGAACCCCTGTGGGAGCAGACCCTAAATCTGCCACCTTTGACCTGGCTCGGTAACCTCCGCCCATTGAGTATTATCCGTTAGATTTAACCCTTGTGAGGAAAATTCTTTTCTTAAGCGGAAATGCAAAGAATAGTTTCCATTTACGTTTGCGGGGCGGAGAGAATGAAATGCTGATACACGCTGAATACTCATTTCAAAAAAATCCAAAAATTTAAGGAATTATCATTAAATTGTCATAGTTCAATACAACAAATTTATCACTGCATTTTCACTTGAACACGAGATGATCTGCCCCGCCTGTGAGGAAAATATATCGGGGGAATTTGCCGAGCTCTCATATCATTTCCACAGAGAAGCTGAGAGGAGCAATGCTAAACATGTGATGTGGCTCAATAGAAATATAACAAAAGAAAAAAGGGATAAAGAGAAACTGGAAAGAATGCTCAGGGAGTTCTACGATTTCTCAGACTCAGGTCTGGCAAACTGGATAAGGAAAAGGTTCGTTGAGAAGTTTTTTTCAGCGCAGCCTCATCCGTTTATCGCGGAGATGCAGAACCCTTCAAAATACACGCTGATGGGCTACGTCACGGAGCATTACCATTTCCTTAGACAGTGGGTAAAGTCATGTGCGTTTATCATAGCCAAGAGTGATAGTTACGATGTTCAAATATACGAAATGAGAAATATTTCAGAGGAATACTTTGGGCAGGGAAAGGAGAGACCTCACATCGATCTTCTTCTAAGAATGGGTGAATCCTTGGGACTTCCCAGGGATAGGGTTCTTACCTCTTCTCCACTCCCCGCAACACGGAGAGGAATAAATTTCTGGAACAGGGTTTGCAGGGACCGGCACTGGCTGCTTGGCATGGTTTCCATGCACTCTCTTGAACTGATAGCGGACAGGAATGTGAAAAAGTACGGAGCTTCATTCTCTTACTTTGATCCTAAAATTCTTGACGGGGATGCAACGCCTGAAACAAAAGATTTTCTCAGGGCGGGATACGAAGCGGATGTTTATCACTCATCCGATGCTCTAAACCTCGTGGAAAAGTACGCTGAAGAGTTGAAAATGGAGAGGGATGTACAGTCCTATTTTCTACTGTCTGAGGATAAGTTCAGCGATTACCTTAATGCAAGGCTGGAAAGGGGGAGACTCTATGAAAAGGAACTATGAGGGTTGTGCGCTTTGCGACGCCACCTGGGGTGATTACTGGAGGGTGGTAGACGGCGAGAATATGTTCTTCTGCTGCTCAATCTGTGCCGATGCCTTTGAGAATATGGTGAATGAGGTGAAGAAGGTGACCGGATGGGATCGAATTGATGAGATTAAGATAGAGGGAAATTATTATGCGGGGAGAGACTGTTTCGCTTCCTCAGGAAATGAATATGTTAATTATTTTTTCAGGCACGAGGACGGCAGGATAACTGAATTCAAAATCAAGGAACAAGGCCAGTTCCGTAATCAACCCAAAGATCCTCGGAATAGATAGAAAAGTTAACCTTGCTGTATGCCCTGATGGCTGGCGCATTATCCTTGTTTACAAAGAGAATTGCGGTGTCAAGATTGCTGTACCGATGAAGCATGGCGGAGAGGAGTTTCTGAACATATCCCCTGTTCCTGTATCCCGGATCCGTGAACACCGATGATATGACAAACCAACCTTTCCAGATTGCGCCGAGGGTGGCCACGCTCACCAGCTTATCTCCGGCGAAATAACCAAATACGGTGCTATATCCCAGGAGGTTTCTGAACTCCTCCATGCTCATATTCACAAATCTTGTGTTCTCCCACTGGGATATCAATTTCCCGTACTGGATATACATATCTTCCGAGAGAACTTCCACATTCCTGTCGGGGCTTCCGGAAGGGGCAGCATTGATCATGCAATATTCCCTGTAGATTTTTGACGCATCGGGGAAGGAATCTTCATTCCCTTCTGCCCTGACGTGGATAACACTGGATGTCCTGTCCACGGAATCCAGAAGTTCCCTGGTCGCTGAAGGATCACCGTAAGCCCACATGTCCTTTATGCCACTAGAATGGTAATAGTTAAGGAGAACACCCCTTATATCATTTCCATCCTTAGCGTAAAGGAATGAGCTGTTCCCGAGGAAGAAGTTGAAGTTATCAAGGTCAAAAAGCATGTAGAAATTATCGTAGTTATCCTTGAGGTATTTCATCAGCTTCTGCTTCTCAAACCATCCCTCCAGTTTCTTGATCTCTAGAGCCATTTTTATGCTGGAGTAATCAGACAACATTTAACTATTTTATTGTGATATGGAAATGTTCATGACATTACTGGACATAAGCGCAAATATGCAGATTGCACTGCAGGAAGTAAAGAAGGACCTCGTGGAGAACTTTAAGTGGAAGTTCTCGAGTCAGAGTTTGAAGAGGTCCACATTCCATCTTCTAAGCGTAAACGGCAAGCTGCTAAGACCCACACTCGTTTTCGTGGGAGCGGAGTCGGTGGGACTGAACTCAATAAAATATGTGAACCTTGCAATTGCAATAGAATACCTCCACGTATCCTCTCTCATCCATGATGACATAATAGACAAGGATGAGATGAGGAGGGGCGTGGAGACGGTTCACAAGAAATTTGGTATTGAAAACGCGGTTCTCGCCGGGGATGCACTCATAGCAAGGGCAGTTTATCTCTCATCCTTTTATAGCGATGAGACTGTCAGGAAGATCTCGGAAGCGGCATTCCGCATGTGCGACGGTGAGTCTATGGACTTCTGCACCCAGAGGAAAAGGGTGGAAATGACAATGGAAAATTACCTAGAAATAGCGAAGAAGAAGACGGCAGCCCTTATATCAACTTCAATAAGCATAGCGGCGATAAGCGAGAAGATGAACGAGGAAGTGGTGGGACGCCTCTCAAGGGCAGGAGAGAAGCTTGGAATTGCATTCCAGATAAGGGATGATATAGTTAATGCAATCGGCTCTTACGATCTCGGGAAAAGACCTGGAGGAGATGATTCAAAGTTCAACAGACCTAATATAGTAACGGTCCTGCAACTTCAGGGCAGTGAAGGGAAGAAGGCGATAGAGGAGGGAATAGAAATGATGTCCGGCATGGTCAGGGATGCCCTGGATGAGCTTTCATCCTTTGAGAAGATAGATTACATAAGGAAGATCATATCGTCCTATTTTGACGAGTCACAGCTGAGAAAATATCTATAGTAAGCCGGAATTCAATCCCATGGAATATATCCTTGCCATCACGGGAGCATCAGGCATTGCCTACGGTATTCATATCCTGAAGAATCTCCCTCACCGCAGGATTCTCATAATCTCTGAAGGCGCAATGGAAGTGGCTAGATATGAGATGAAGGGGGTAAGCAGGAAGAGGATATCATCCTATGCGGACGCAACATACGGGGAGAAGGATTTCTCCGCTCCTGTGGCCTCCGGATCTCACATCTTTGATGGGTTCATCCTCGCACCTGCTTCCATGAACACAGTGGCAAAGATAGCTTCAGGGATCTCGGATAACCTTGTCACGAGGGTTGCATCCATAGCCCTCAAGGAAAGGAGGAAGTTCATCCTTGTATTCAGGGAGATGCCCCTGAGCCAGATACATCTCAGGAATCTTTTGACCCTTGCGGAGGCCGGGGTCTATGTGCTCCCTGCAACGCCCGGATTCTACCATGGTTCCACGGACATGGATGGATTGCTCTCCTTTGTCACTTCCAGAGTTCTCGATCTGCTTGGAGTTGAGAACAAACTCATAAAAAGATGGGGAGATTGAAGGAAAAATTGGACAAAATTTATTAAGCGACAATCTTTTTCTTTTGATGAGTTCCTCGCACTGTCTTATCTGCGGAAAAACAGTGGTCTCCGGGCTGTATTGTTACGATTGCCTCTGGGAGATAAGGAAGATAAGACTGAGGGGCGAGGAGGATATAGATACCTGGATGGAAAAAAACATGGCTAACAGGAGACCTGTTTTACAGGAGGGAAGAGTGAAACCCCTGGATTCTTTTTAGTAATCAGTCAAGTTATATTTCTCCTTCAATTCGATGAATTTCTCCCTGGAATTCACACCGTAGTTCCTCGATATTCTCTCCATCATTTCAGCCCTGGATTTGTCCCATATCTCGCTGAGAAGCATCATCCTTCCCAGCTTTGTGGAGAAGATTATCTCCTCCCCCTCCCTCTTGAGTTCCCTCAGTACTTCATAATCCTCGCTCATTTGTCATTGCACCTCTTTGCATCGTATTGCGGGTAGTTTACGTCATATCTGTTGTATGAATATAGAAATCTCAGGTATATAGCCCTCTTCTCCGAATCATCCCCCTCCAGTTTCATTATCTCCCCTTCTATGTCCTCCGGCTCCCTGTGATTCTTCAAAGAATCCAGCAAAATTTTCGATATCTCAGCGTAGAAACCTTTACCCCTTGCCGATCTTTCCAGGAAATGCACTGCCCTCGCGACCTCTCCCCCGAGCATCTCGGTTTCATACATCATGAAATATGCTTCCTCTAACATTTACAACCCCCCGAACAAACCGGTTGCAGCTGTGATCACACCATGAGCATAGGAGAAAAGAAGGAAATAGAGAATACCGAACAGCACTGTAAAGAAGGCGGAAGCGTAAAACACATAGCTCCCCCTTACCCTCCCTTCAGGTCCCTTCCTCCAGAACATGTACATGATGACACGGCCGTAGTAGTAGAAGGAAAGGACTGAATTGAGAACTGCGAATATCACCACCACCAGGGCCATCGGTGTTCCGGTGGAAAGGACGGAGAGGAAGAGGAAATATTTTCCGATGAAACCCAGTGTCCCCGGGAATCCTGCAAGGGAGAGGAGAAGGATGGAAAATGAAATTGCAAATGCGGGGCTTCTCCTGTACATTCCCGAGAAATTCTCCATATCGTAATTTTCGAGGCTCTCAAGTCCAAGGAATGAGCCCCCTTTCATGAATCCGTAGGCAAGGGCGTAAAGGAAAAGGCTCACCACGGCGAATTTCAGAACAGATGTTCCAGCAACAAGGAATATCATGGAGAAGTAACCTGCCTGCGCTATGGATGAATATGCAAGCATCCTCTTCACATTATTCTGTGAAATGGCGACCACATTACCGAAAGTCATGGTGAGGATGGAGATGATTGCGAATACTATCTTCAGATAGGGGAAGAAGGAAGGGGAGGTGAAAAATATGTTCACTAGAACGATAAGAGTCATTATCTTCGAGCTGGTACTTAAAAATGAAGCTACGGGATTCGATGTGCCAGTATAGGTATCTATGGCCCATCCGTGGAGTGGGAAAATTGCAAGCTTGAAACCGAAGCCGAAGATCAGGAGACCCATTGCAAGGTAAAAGATGTTGCTGAACAGAGGATGCGCACCTAAAAACAGGCTGCCCGTTGATATATAGTAAAGAGAAATTCCGAATATTATGAGACCAGTGGAAAAGGCGCCCACTATGAAGTACTTTGTCGCAGCCTCAAGTTCCTCATCCCCCTTTCCGTAGGCAGCGAGCACGTAAGTAGGAATTGAAACACCCTCAAATGCCACGAATATGTAAAGAAGGTTATACGAGCTTATGGCCAGGAGCATGAAGGCCATGGATACGAGGAATATGAATACCATAAGACCTGGCTGACCTGTTTCGGGTCTCCTGGTTGAGCCTATCAGGGAAAGTATCCCGGGGACTAGAATTGCGATGAAGAAGAGCTTGCTGTATCCCGTCAGGTATATTGATGAATTAACCTGTATACCTGAAAATGTCTGCAGTATCGTCAGTATCAGCGAAGAAAGTGCGAATATTGCACCCAAAGCTATGAGAATATTTCTCCTCTCCCCGGCGAGACTGAGGAATAGAACAACGAAAGCCCCGATGAAGAGCAAGAGGGAATTCCACAGATATCCGTAATTGCCCGGTAGGATCATCATACCACCCCCATCAGGAACTGGACATAGTGCAGATTGAACAGGTGGAATAGCATCGCGGGATATACACCAAGGGCAACTATAACAACGAGAGGTAGAAGAGATACTGCCATATCAGTCCTGCTCGCGTGGATATTCCCGAGGAATTCGTTGTAAGGTCCGAAGATTGTCCTCTGCAGCGCAAATATATGATATGATGCCGTTATCACCACCCCGGCAAGAACGAATATCAGATAGTATTTCAGAACGGCATAGCTGCCAAGCAGTATTGAAATTTCGCCAACGAATCCGGAAAATCCCGGGATAGCGACGGATGCTAAGAAGGAAACCAGTATAAGGAAAGAAAGGAAAGGCACCTGTCTGGCAAGACCTCCGAGGGAAGATATGTTTCTCGTCCCCGCCGTTTTTTCAACAGTATCGACTAGTGAAAATATCATTGCTATGATCACTCCGTGGGATATCAACTGAAACACCGCGCCAAAATAGAGGAGCTGTGATGCAAGATGGTTCGATCCCCCGAGATAGAGGAATCCTCCAACAGCAAGAGTGATGAATGACATATGCCCGATACTTGCGTAGCTCATCATTCTCTTCATATCCTTCTGGTAGAGGGCTACCATCCCTGAATATATCAGAGAGAAGATTCCCAGGGCAATTAGGACCTCTGGCACCCCGGGACTTGCAGCAAGGGAAGAATTCTCGAACAGAGGCGCAAATATAACAAGAAGACCGAATGCCCCCATCTTCGAGAGGAGTGAGGAGATGAAAACTGTCCCCTCGGGCGGTGATTCAACGTACGCATCTGGAAGCCACGAATGAAGGGGAACCGTGGGAAGCTTTATGAGGAAGGCAAGGAGGAAACCAAAGATGACGAATGACTGATAGAATAATGATATCTTAGATATCCCGGGAATCAGTGTAGACATGGAGAAGTTTGCAGCTCCTTCCGCGAAATACATGGTGAATATGCCCAGAAGCATGAAAACTGAGCCAACGTGGGTATATATGAAGAATTTCATCGCAGCATAATTCTTCTGCTTTCCACCCCAGAGCCCTATGGTGAAGAATGAGGGGATCAGGACCATCTCCCAGAAGATGTAAAAGAGGATGAAGTCCCTCGTTGTGAACAGACCCACGAGCGAGAACAGCAAAAACTGAAGGAGCACATAGAAGCCCGGGCTGCTTCTGAACCTCAGTGAGAGGAATATGCCTATGAAAGATATGAGAAACATCAGTACCGAACTGACGAAGTTCAGCTGGAACGTAAGGGTAAGAATGGAAAAGCTACCGTAGTTGAAGGAAGAAAATGTCATGTCGTTAGCGAGCGTGAACGCGAGAACTGAAAGCGACGATACTATTGTAAGATACCTTGCCACCTTTCCCCTGAACGCGATGGAGAGGAACAGGACCACGGCAAGTACAAGGAACAGGTATGAAATCTGCATCACGGTATCACCCCCACAGCCATCAGCATTCTAAGAAGGATCAAAGCGAGAATCAGCCCTATGAGAACGATCGTTGCGTACTGCCTTGCAAGACCCGTCTGTATCTTTCTGACAGCCTTGCCTGCATTTGCGAAAAAGTAACCGATGAGGTCTATGAAGCCGTTGAGTACCCTTCTTTCAAACCCATCCATCACAGCGGAAAATCCTAGCACGGCCCTCTCCGATATAACGTTTGTGTAAAATGTATCGATGAAAAACTTGTTTTTCACAAGGAGATAGAAGTCCCTCGCACCGTTTGCCACTTTCTCCGGGATCGATGATGTTCTACCGTACGCGTAATAGGCCAGACCCATGGCTCCAAGCATGAGAACTACGGGTACGGCATCCAGCGAGGTGATCTCGGCAGTTCTTGCACCCAGGAATGTGTAGAAGCCGTTCTGGAAAATACCGAATATCAGAGAGAAAAATGCAAGGATTATCACCGGAATTAGCATGATCCAGCCCGATTCATGAGCGTGCTCCGCGGCGTAACTCCTGGGTTTTCCCAGGGCAACGCGGAAGAACATCCTGAATGAATAAAGTGCAGTAAGGAACCCACCTACCGCGAGGAGGGCCCAGGCGAGATAGGAGACACTGAAGCTTGCTGAAATAATGCTATCCTTGCTGAAGAATCCGGCTGTGTAGGGGAAACCCGAAAGCGCCAGCGCGCCAATGAACATGGCTGTTATCGTCACAGGCATCTTCCTCCAGAGTCCTCCCATCTTGTTTATGTCCCTCACGTTGAGCAATGAATGGAGAACGGAACCGGCCGCAAGGAAGAGGAGTGCCTTGAAGAATGCGTGCGCCTCCAGCTGGTATATGGATAGACCTATACTTGTCGCACCGAGACCCAGACCGAGGGCGGCGAACATGTAGCCTATCTGGCTGATCGTAGAATATGCCAGTATCCTCTTAATATCGTTCACCACTATCCCGATAAGCCCTGAAAGGATTATTGTAAAAACTCCAATGTAGAGAACCACACTCAGGGATAGCGGGGTGAAGATGGTGTATGTCCTTGCCACGAGATACACTCCGGCGGTGACCATCGTTGCAGCGTGAATAAGAGCGGATACAGTAGTCGGTCCTTCCATTGCATCTGGAATCCATACGTGCAGCGGGAACTGTGCGCTCTTCCCGATGGCACCACCGAAGAGGAGCAGTGATACTATGGTTCTCTGCCACGTTGCATGAATTGCTGTCAGGCCAGTCACGGAGAGAGCTGCTCCCGAGGAGTAGAGAATTGCGGCCCCTATTCCTGCAATGAAGAATACATCCCCCACCCTCGTGACTATGAAAGCCTTCTTTGCCGCAGAGGCTGCATTCGGTTTATAGTACCAGAACCCTATCAGGAGATAGGAACAGAGACCCACCAGCTCCCAGAAGATGAAGAGTGTCAGAAGAGAATAGGAGAGAACAAGACCCAGCATCGAGGCCGTGAAAAGGACCATTTCCCCGAAGAACACGTGCCTATTTGGATCTTCCCTCATGTAACCCACGGAGAAGAGTATTATTAGAAAACCAACGAATGAGACCATTATGGCCATTATCATGGAGAGGTGATCCCCGTAAACTCCCAGGGGTATAGGGGCCTGAAGGGAGGGGAGCCAGTTGAAACTGCTCTCTACGATAACGTTTTTTACCGTGTACGTGAAGAAAACATAGATTGCATCTATGAAAGAGATCAATATCAGGGCTGTTCCAAGGTACATGGAATAGTTCTTTTTGATGTACCCTATCCCTATCACGAATGGAAAACCAACGAGGGGGATCAGGAATATAAGATAGGTCAGAAGAACTGATAAGTACACTCTCACCACCTCAACAGTTTCATGACATCAAGTCCGGCTGAACCCTTCTTTCTGAATACCGCCACAAACAGGGCTATTGCGACAACGGTCTCCGCAGCGGCTACCACCAGTATGAAAAGCGTGAGGTCTGCCCCTTCCGCGTTACCGTAGTAACTTGAAGCCGCCACGAGGTTAACGAGACCTGCATTTATCATTATTTCCACCGAGATGAGAGCTTTAACAACAGTCCTCGATGCGAGGAATGAGTATATTCCTATTGAAAGCAAGGCTATTGATAGAAATTCCACTGCCCCCATGTTCATCTGTCCTGCAACCACGCTAATCACTCTTACCACCTCTCTGACCGAGATACATCGCACCTAGCATTGCGGCCACGAGAAGGAAAGTTACGATCTCGAATGGGAAAAGATATACTGTGAATATCGAACCCGTGATTCCCGATGAAGCACTTCCCGCATTAATAGGGATCGTACCGCTCGGAAAAACTGAAGGCTGTATGAACGTTATCATCACGATGAAAAGAAGAACTGAAAGCAGGAGGGCAAGCTTACTCCTCATCCAGATACCTCCTTGACATCATCACCGAGGTGAGGATAAGCGTGATTATGGCCCCGGCATACACGAGGATTTCAACGGCGGAGATAAAGAAATTCTCCAGGTAGAAGAATATGGCAGCAACGTCAGCAACCATGAACGTCAACCATAAAGTTGAATGGAGAAGGTTCCTGCTTGATGATGCGAGAATGGCCATTGCAATCGCAACTATCGCGAGGATGTAGAATAGGATCATTCTCTCTCCTCCCCCCAGAGCTCCACTTCCTTCTTCCCCAGCTGTTCAGGAGTGTAACGGGTGTTTTTCCTCCTGAAATGAACTTCCTCAACCTCCGCTTCCAGTGTTATGGCACCTGTCGGGCATATTTCCTCGCAGAGGTTGCAGTGGGTGCATATTGAAACATCCACAGATGGGTATATCTCCCTCCTGTTGGGATACTTCTTGTCGAACTCCTGACTTTTCTCGTAATGAAAATCAACCATCCTTATGGTACCGTTCGGACATATCTGCTCACACAGTGTGCATCCTATGCAAGTATCCACATTCAGAAAAACGCGCCCCGTTGTTCTCTCCGAATAACTCAGTTTCTCCTCCGGCACCTGCTTTGTGACCTTCGGTTTGAAACCTTCCTTGAAAATTGTCCACATCCCCTTCGCAACACCGGCTATCCCCGTAAGCGGTCCGGGTACCCTTTCTTCTGTCATTCAGAACACCCCCGTCACGTAGATGGCCAGAGCGGAACTTATGAGGAGATTTACTATGCTTATCGGCAGCAGGTATTTCCATCCCAGATTAAGCAGCTGGTCAACCCTGACCCTGCCGAGGGATACCCAGACCAGGAGGAATATTATCATGAAGATTGCACCCTTGATTATCAGCCAAACAGTACCTGGAAAAACGGGTCCCTCCCAGCCGCCGAAATACATAACCGCTATCACGAATGATGCCAGCGCCATGAATCCGAAGTTGGCCATGTAGAAGATACCGTACCTCATACCGCTGTATTCCGTGGAGAATCCACTTACAAGTTCGCTTCCGCTTTCAGGAAGGTCAAAAGGTGGGATTGATTGCCTGGCTATCATGGCAAGGAAGAACACAATAAATCCAAGAATTTCAGGGATGACGAAGGGTATGAGGTGCTGCGCCCTCACTATATCCACCGCGCTGTAACTTCCAGCGAGAATAACTACGGAAATAAGGGAAATGAGCATCGGGACCTCATAGGCCATATCCTGGGCTGCAGACCTCAATGCCCCGTAGAGGGAGAATTTGTTATGCGAGGAAAGACCCCCTATGATTTCTCCCACCGGGGCCACCGTCATGAAAGCAACGAGGAAGAGAATCGTATAGTTGAAATTTACCACCATGAGGTTCAGAATGGACACATTCCCGAAGGGTATCACCATAAACCCAAGGACCACGGGGGTGAAAACGATATACGGTGCGACCCTGAATGCTATCCTGTCCGCAGTTTTCGGGGTTATGTCCTGCTTCTGTATGAGCTTGAACACATCCGCGATGAGCTGGAGGGTTCCCCACTTGCCTACCCTGTTGGGTCCAATCCTGTTCTGCACATCCGCCATGTACTTCCTGAAAACGTAAACTAGGATGACCACGACAATCATTGCTATAATGAACACCAGGAGGACCTCGACCACGGCAACTATGAGATAAGCTATCCAGAGACCGATGGGATAACCAGCATAGGTGAAGGGAACGAAATTTATGTGAAGGAATTTCAGGATACCGTACAGTATGCTCATCAGGAAAAAGAAGAGAGTCACCTGTCCACCTCCCCGAACACAGGATCTATGGAGCTGATCGATGCTGTCAGGTCAGCTATCTTGTAACCCTTGAGCATCGTTGGAACTGAGGAAAGATTCGCAAAGCTCGGACTTCTTATCCTGACACGGTAAGGTATAGAAGACCCGTCTCCTATGATGTATATCCCAAATTCACCCTTGGGCGACTCGGTCGGAACATAAGACTCCCCGTTTGCCTTGAGACGTACGAGCATGGGTTTCGAATATTTCTTGTTGTAGAATTCACCTTCCGGCATTTTTTCAATAACTTGAGAGACGATTTTTGCGCTCTGCCTCATCTCCTCCATCCTCACGAGGAATCTTGCGTAAACATCCCCCTCTTCCCTGACTGGAACTTCAAAGTTCACCCTGTCATAGAAAAGGTAAGGAGTGTCCTTCCTGACATCCCTCTTCATACCTGAGGCCCTCTGCATTGGTCCCGTAACTCCGTATGATATGATATCATCCCTGCTGAGCTTTCCCACGCCCTTCGTCCTGGCAACGTATATGTAGCTCTTCTGGAATATTGATCCTATTTCGTTCAGCTTATCCACGAAATCGGATTCCCATTCCTTTATCATTTCCAGCGCCTTAGGGGTGACATCAGAATAAACACCACCTATTGACATGTAATTATAGAGGAGCCTGCTGCCGGTGATCTCGTCGAATATGCGAAGTATCCTCTCCCTTTCCCTCCAGCAGTAGAAGAATGGCGTGAGCATTCCCATATCCAGGCCATGAGTTCCAAGCCACACAAGGTGGGATGCAATCCTGTTGAGCTCCACAACCAGCATCCTTATCCACTGCGCCCTCTCCGGTACCTGCACATCCATCAGATTCTCAACAGCAAGAACATAGCCAAGCTCCATGTTCATGGCGGCAACGTAGTCCAGCCTGTCCATGTAGATGAGAGCCTTCGGGTATGTGCCCATCTCTGAAAGCTTCTCCGCATTCCTGTGAAGATAGCCGATTATGGGCTGTGCATCCACTATGATCTCCCCGTCAAGTTTCACTTTTATTCTGAGGACACCGTGGGTCGAGGGGTGCTGCGGACCGAAATTGACCTCGATTACCTTTTCTTCCATTCTAGTATCCCTCCTTATTATCGAAAGAAACCCTGTCCTCCCCGTCGTCCCCGAGGTTAACGTACTGCTTCTTATCCATGGGATAATCCTTCCTGAGGGGATGGCCGACCCAACCTTCAGCGAGGAGGATCCTCCTGAGATTTGGATGGTTCCTGAACTTTATCCCAACCAGGTCCCACGTCTCTCTCTCATGCCAGTTGGCCCCTTTCCAGAGGGGGGTGACTGAATCCACTTCCCCGTCCGTCTTCGTTTTCACCACAAGTCTTTCGTTTGTTCTGGTCGAGAGGAGGTGATATACAACTTCAAGGTGATCCCTGTAATCAACACCCGTTATCATCAACAGTGTATCGAAACCTTCCTCCTTCCTCTCCTTCAGGTATTGAAAGATGTTTTCCTTTGGAACGTAGACCACCCTGATCCCGGATTTCAGCTTTGTCTCGCTCTCCACTGAGATCAATGTCTCACCTTCCCCGCCACTATCCTGTCCTGTAGCATCTTGAGAGCCTGTATGAGAGCCTCCGGCCTGGGGGGGCAGCCGTATATATACACATCCACGGGAACAACCTGGTCAACCCCGTCCACAACTGAGTAACCCCTGACGTAGGGACCCCCGGCTGAGGCACAGGAACCCATGGATATGACGAACTTTGGGAACGCCATCTGGTCGTACAGCCTTCTTATCCTTGGAGCCATCTTCTTTGTAACTGTTCCTGAAACTATCATCAGGTCAGAATGCCTGGGGGAATCCCTGAAAACATCTGATCCGAACCTCGCCCAGTCGTAGTCGGGACCCATTGCAGACATCATCTCTATAGCGCAGCATGCAAGTCCAAAGGTGAACGGCCACAGAGACTTCCCCGTCCCCCATCTGAGTGCTTCATCAAGGGAAGTTACAAGAATACTATCTGACATCCGCCCACCTCATATATCCTTTCTTTGAAGCGTAGAAAAGACCGGCAAGCATTATTGCTATAAATATAACAACATCCGCGAATATCCCTATTCCCAGTGCCCTGACAGATCCAGCCCAGGGAAGGAGAAGAACGAAATCAACGTCGAACACAACGAACGCCATCACGAAGAAGAAGTACTGAAGGGGAAGGGGCGCCTGGAAATCCCCCACAGCAACTTCACCGCACTCATAGTTGTCGTGGGAATATTTCCCGTATGTTTTCGGAGAAAAATGATGCGCCGTTGCGATGAGAACTGCGACAGCAATAGGTACTATGATTACCGCCAGAGCCATGGCAGCTATTTCAGGGGTCAAGCTCATCTATCCAGTAGCGTTTTATCAAATTTATAGATATCGTTGAACCCTGAAACTGTGAAATACAAACTTTCCAAAGCGCAAGTTTGCAGTCAGGAAAGATCATCCCAATTGCGGAGCGTTTTTCAATTAGAAATTAAAGACTGAGAATTTTCTATAGGAATAACACGTATTTCTCCCAAATTTATGGAGAAAAATTATATCGTGGATTAAAAATGTTCAGAGGGTTTCCAGCACCGATTTCCTGGGTTCCCCCTTCGCTGCACCTTCCTGCTGGTGCTTTACGAACACGTTTGCAGTTAGAAGACCCTTAAGGTACTGTATGGCAAGGGCGGGATCAACTCCCTTGGGGCAGACATCGGAACAGGAACCGGAGAAGTGACACCTCCATACCCCGTGTTTTGAGTCAAGGACGTTGAGCCTCTCGTTGAATCCGAGGTCCCTGTTGTCAGCGATGTACCTGAACGCCTGTGCGAGAGCCTGCGGACCAAGGTACAGCTCATCCGCTCCGTTCGTGGGGCAGGCAGAGACGCAAAGGCCGCACAGAATGCATTCCGTGAACATTGCAAATTTTTCCCTCTGTTCGGGCTTCTGAAGGTACTCCGCGTCTGCCTTCTCCTCTTCCCTTATTATATATGGTTTCACGGCCCTGTGATTCTTGAACAGTTTCTCCAGATCAGGGACGAGGTCCTTGATGAGAGCGTAATTCCCCATAGGGTCCACCTTTATCAGGTCCTTATTGAGCTCCAGAATCTGCGTCTGGCAGGCAAGTCTTTCCCTGCCATTTATTATCATACCGCAGGAACCGCAGATGCCCATCCTGCATGAATATCTCGCCGAAAGGCTGTGATCCAGATTCTCCTTGATGTAGAGAATACCGTCCAGAACTGTCATCCCCTTCTGCACTGGCACCTTGTATTCCTTGTAACTGGGTGACTTATCCTTCTCTGGATCGTACCTCCTCACTCTGAAAGTTACAGTTTTAACAACCTCACCAAAACCCTTCAGTATGGTTTCCATCTCAGCCACCTCCTGTTAATAGCACAACAATAGTCCTGGAGCCGTATATGAATATGATGAGGGCTATCACCAGCATGGTATATGTGATGATCTTCTCTGCCCTTGGACCCTGGAACTGTTCGGACAGTATCACGCGGAATCCGTTGAACGCATGGTAAACGAGAACTGTGAGAAATGCCTCGAACATTGCGCCCCAGAGCAGCGTTGTGTATATTTCCTTCACAGTGCTATAATACAGGGTGCCCCCTATGAGTTGATGTGTGTTCCCCAGGTAAAGGTAAAGAACCTTGTTCGTCGTGGGTGCAAGATAACTGAGGAGGAGAAAATGGAAAGTTCCGAAGATGAGTATGAGGAGACCTGTGAGATACTGGAGAAACATGAGTTTTGATTCCCTCATATCAGCACCCCCGTAAATATGTAAAGAACTCCTATGACGCCGATGACAACCATCACGATTCCAAGGATGATCTTGAGAACTAAATTGAGACCCCTGATGGATTTAGCTTTGTACGGATATTCCGGCCTGTACGGGCGTGGAAGCAGGAGACCGTTCTCCACTATTGTCAGCCTCAAACCGTTGAGTCCGTGATATACTGCTGCCAGGAAAACTAGCGAAAGAATGATTGGCCCAATATGCACTCCGAATGGCCAGTCCAGGGAAACCATGATGCTGTTCCAGGTCACTGGACCCCTCAGTATATTCGCTGTCTCGAATATATGGAGAATGAGATATATCCCGAGCACTATGCCTGTGAGTCTGTGAAGTGCATACATCCACCTGTCCAGCCCGTACTTGAACGGGTTGAACCAGGAAATCCATCCTTTTTTATTCTCTATCGTCATGGAAACACCTCAGTAAACCCTCGGTTCCGGCTTCCATTTCGTAACAGTCACTGGAACGTAGCTTATCTCTATCTTCCCTGCAACTTTTCGCGCTATAGTATGCTTCAGGTAATTTTCATCGTCCCTCTTTGGATAATCTGTCCTGAAGTGGGAGCCTCTGCTCTCTTTCCTCTCCAGTGCCCCCATCATCACAACCTCTGCCAGTTCAACCAGGTTTCTCATCTCCAGCGTGGATATGAGATTCTGGTTGTACACATTCCCCTTCTCTGAAACAGAGGTCAATTTACTCCTTTCTATGAGCTGCCTGACTATCTTCAACCCCTCTGTCAGACCCTTCTCGTCTCTGAACACGTATGCATACCTGTCCATGGTTGCCCACAGTTCCCTCTTTATCTCATAGGGGTCGTTATCCCCCTTGTCCCTGTACGCATCCGCTATGAAATTCTCTGCATCCTTCACATCGCTATCCTCTATGCTGTGCGATGTATCTGAGGTCAGAAGCCATCTGGCGGCCTCACCACCCGTAACCTTTCCGAAAACCACGCACTCGCTCGTGGAGTTTGCTCCCAACCTGTTGGCACCGTGAACGGAGAGACATGAAACTTCACCTGCAGCCCACAGGCCCGTGATTCCGGTGAAACCTGTCTTCGTAACATCTATACCGCCCATGGTGTAGTGTGCCGCCGGTCTGACCGGGAGAGGAGAATCCAGTGGATCTATGCCAACGTAATGTATCCCTATTTCCCTCACCTGGGAGAGCTTCTCCTTTATCTTTTCCGCCCCTATGGGGGAGAAATCAAGGAGGATGAAGTCAAGGCCATTGGGTCCCTTGAACCCCCTTCCCTCGAGAATCTCTGTCATCATGCTTCTTGACACTATATCGCGGGGTGCAAGGTCCTTTTTTGTTGGCGCATACCTTTCCATGAACCTTTCTCCCTTTGAATTTTTCAGGATTCCACCATCCCCTCTCACACCTTCCGTTATGAGGATTCCGGATGGAACCAGGCCTGTCGGGTGGAACTGAACGAACTCAAGATCCTTCAGCCTGAGACCCCTCCTCAGGGCTATCGCAAGGCCGTCACCGGTGACAAGGTGGGAGTAGGTTGTGAAACCGTAAAGTCTTCCGAGGCCGCCGGTGGCCAGAATGGCTGCTCTGGCCTTGAATATCCTTATCTGGCCCGTAGGCATATCAATGGCCATGGCACCGAAAAACCTGTCTTTCTTTATGATCAGATCGAAGATGAACTGCTCGTTGAACTTATCCACGTTATCATATTTCAGCAGGGTGTCGTAAAGGGTATGAACCTCGTAGAATCCGGTCCTGTCGGAAGCGAATGTTGCCCTTGGATAGGAATGACCTCCGAACGGTCTCTGGGCAACCCTGCCGTCATCCCTCCTGGCCCACGGTAATCCCCAGTGTTCAAGCTCTAGTATATCCAGAGGACACTGCCTCACGAAGAATTCAACAACGTCCTGATCGCTCAGATAGTCTGAGCCCTTTATCGTATCGTACGCGTGAAGGTCAAAGGAATCCCCTTCATCCGTATAGAGAACGGCAGCAGATCCGCCTTCCGCGGAAATTGAGTGGGCCCTCATGAGTTGATTTTTTGCCAAAATCGCTATCCTGAGTTTTCCATTGCCGACCCTTGCAGCCTCGATGGCTGCCCTCAGACCCGCAAGGCCCGAACCTATAACAAGCAGATCATAGTCAAGAATTTCGACCAAGTAGATCTCCGAATTGAAATATCAAAATTCTATTTATATTCTTACTTCCATAGCCTTTAAAAATTTCTAGATGGAGGAGAAATCTATGAGATTCTTTCTCCTGTCCTTGCTCAGGAGCACTATCCTGGAATCCTCTCTCTCGCCGCCGAATTCATAGTTCATATAACCGTTGAGCCTGAACGAGAATTCTCTTATCTCTGAATGGGAAGGCATGTTGTTCATTGTCAACCTTCCTCTGGAGCCTCCAACATGCACGTAGCCCTTGTTCTCTATGAAATCTGGATCGGCCTTCCTGTCCAGCCTGTAATACTCCTCCTCATATCCCAGATTGAAATCCTTAACGAGGGTGTGTCTTATCACCTTCCTCGTATTCAGTGAGGGAAGAAGCTCCAGTGTCCGGTTGAGCCTCTCCCATGCATCCTTGTAAACAGGGTTGAGCATTTCGTTGAATATTTTCTTGTTTGGGGCTGCCACCGTAACATATAACTGCGTGGGAAGAACCTCCAGTTTCTCCAGTGCCTCGGGGTTCGTTCCGTTTGTTACGAGGAATGTGGATATCTTCCTCTTTTTTGCCTCGCTGATGAGATCGTTCAGCTTTGAATAAAGAGTGGGCTCTCCTGTGAGGGAGATGGCCATGTGCCTTGGCTGCTGTGCTTCAAGCCATTTCTCCATATCTGTCCTGGAATCTCCCTTGAATCCTGTTAAGAGGGCGCGCTGCGCCTCTATTGATCCTTCAAGTATTTCAGATGCGTCGTCCTCCTCCGGTATCCTTGTACCCTCCCACCCCTGGGCCCTCCAGCAGAAGTTGCAGTTCTCCGAACACCAGTCAACCGCGGGTGTCATCTGAACGCATCTGTGGCTTTCTATCCCGTAAAACGTTTGTTTATAGCAGGGTCTGTTGTAGTAAAGAGATTGCCTCATCCAGTGACAGAGTTTAACGGCGGAGTGATCTCCCACTATCCTGTACCCCTGCTTCTCCAGCATCTTCCTCTTCAGCTCATCCATCAGTAAAGCACCCCCGAAACAATGAAACCCGTGTGATAGAGAATCGATGTTTCAGGTCTAATTCCCACTGCACTGATCTTCATCGGGACGTCTATGATTTGATGCACATTAACTAAAAAACCCTTTTTTGATAGGAATCGCGAAAACTGCTCAGCCTGGGAATACGTGGGGAGGATGGAGGCAACCCTCTTTCCCGTGAGATCTGAGTTCAGAAATTTCCAGGGTTCAGGGTTGTCTATGAATATCGCTCCGAAATCGCTGAATTCAGCTCTCATCCCGTCTTCGTTCACAGGAAATACAAGATTTTCAACTTCAAACCTTCTTATATTTCTTTTAAAAAGAAGGAAAGTTTCGGGATTGTTTTCGTAGCTCGTCACCCTCACCTTGAAAATAAGGGAAGAAAGTATGGAGAAACTTCCCGATCCCCCACCTATTTCGAGCAATTTTTCACTGTTCGGAAGATCCAGAAGAAGGCCTATGTAACTCACGTCCTTGGGGGTCAGTGCCTGCGGTCCCCTTTCAAGGGAGTGAAAAACATCCAGTACAGAAGATTTCCTGGATCTGAAAACCCTTGAGCCGATTTCAAATGTCTGGTTGGGGAGAAATCTTTGTGTATTTATGTTCCCAAGACCTTTCACGTAAATGAGACCTGCCCTGTTGGAGAAGCAGTATTCCTCACTTTCGTTATAAATTGTGAGAAGCACAGTGAAGACGCATAATAAAGAATTTAAAATAGATTTGCCTCAACTTCTGTGACTGTTTCTGAATACGCTCTCCCTTTCCTGCTGAAAAACGGATATGAGAGAAAAACGTGTGTGAAGTGCGGAAGTCCTTTCTGGACGATAGATAAATCAAGGAACACCTGCGGGGAAGTACCCTGCGATCCTTACACCTTCATAGGCAACCCCCCTACATCGAGAAAGTATTCCCTCGAGGAGATGAGGGAGGAATTCCTTTCCTTCTTCGAGGGGAAGGGGCACAAGAGGATAAAGAGATATCCCATAGTGGCAAGGTGGAGGGATGATGTTTACCTCGTCAATGCAAGCATTTACGATTTCCAGCCCCATGTGACCTCGGGCAGGGTACCTCCACCGGGGAATCCCCTCGTGGTATCTCAACCCTGTATAAGGACGGTTGACCTGGATAACGTAGGCAGGACGGGACGGCATCTTTCCGTCTTTGAAATGGGAGGCGCAAAGGCGTTCAACTTTCCGGGGAAGGAGGTGTACTGGAAAGACAGGGCTGTGGAGCTTGCCCTCGAATTCCTTTCCCATCTTGGCGTCAACAGGGAGGAGGTGGTCTTCAAGGAAAAACCCTGGGCCGGTGGTGGAAATGCAGGTTCTTCCTTCGAGGTGATGGTGAGGGGTCTGGAGGTAGCAACACTCGTCTTCATGAATATGGTGGAGGACCCCGAAGGGGATGTGGAGATTGACGGTGTAAAATACAGAAGGATGGATAACAGGATAGTGGATACCGGTTACGGCATCGAAAGATTTACCTGGCTCTCCCAGGGAACTGAAACAATATACGATGCACTCTATTCACAGGTTGTTTCACTGCTGATGAAAGAATCGGGTGTTGAGATGACCCCCATTTTCAGGGATTACATGGATGCCGCGTCAAGGGAGGATGGAAGTGACTCGCTTCTCCTCACAGGAATGAGCCCGGCAGAAAGATCGAAGGTGGAGAAGATATCCTCCATATACATGCTCTCGGATCACAGCAGGGCCATAACGTTCCTCCTCTTCGACGGTCTTGTCCCCTCGAATTCCAGGGCAGGATACGTCCTCAGAATGCTCATAAGGAGATCCCTACTCGCCCTGAGAAAGCTCGGAACAAGCGTTACCCTATGGGACCTGGTTGAAATGCAGAAGGAGAGATTCAGCGACCTTCTGGACCTTAGACTCTATAACTCCGCGAAGAGAATAGTGGAGCTGGAAACGGAGCGCTTCGATGATCTCCTTTCCAGGGGGGATTCTCTCATAAAGAAATATTCGAGAGGGGGAAAAATAAGTCAGGAAGATGTGCTTATGCTATTTGAATCCAACGGGCTTCCTGTGGAATACGTCAGGGAGAGGTGCGAAGTGCTTGGAATAAAATTTCCGGAGGATCTCAAGAAAACAAGGGGATTTAACAATATCAGAAAGGAGGAGAAAAAGGAGGAGAGGAGGGGGAAATTCCCAGAAACGAGGAAGCTCTATTACGAGAATGAAAGGGCGCTGGAATTCGAGGCCAGTGTTTTGGGGGTGGATGAGGACTATGTTGTCCTCGACAGAACCTGCTTCTACCCCGAGGGGGGAGGACAGCCATCGGACAGAGGGTTCCTTTACGTGAATGGGAGAAAAATTGAGGTTCTTCACGTGGTATCGGAAAACGGGGTTGTTTACCACAAGGTTGCGGGAAAGGAGAATTTCAAAACGGGAGACGTTGTTTACGGCAGGATTGATGAAGAGAGAAGGAGAAACCTCATGAGGAATCACAGCGCCACGCATATCCTTCTCTCATCCATAAGGAGCGTTCTGGGCCCCCACGTCTGGCAGGCAGGGGCGCAGAAGGATGAACAGGTCAGCAGACTCGATGTCACTCACTATTCCGATCTTAGCGAGGAGGAGATTTCTGAAATAGAAAAAAAGGCAAACAGCATCGTGATGCTTGATCTTCCGATACACAAGGAGTTCGTGGAAAGAAACAGGGCGGAGGAGTATTACGGGTTCACATTGTATCAGGGTGGAATCCCCGAGGGGAAGGAGCTCAGGCTCGTGGAGATTCCTGGGGTTGATGCGGAAGGCTGCGGGGGAACCCACGTTGACAGAACCGGAGAGGTGGGTTTCATAAAGGTCCTCAAGGTGGAGAAGATACAGGATGGAGTGCTCAGATTTCACTTCTCGGCGGGTGAAGCGGCCGTAAATTACGCTATATCCCAATACAGGGAAATGAACACAATCAAGAGGGAGATAGGCGAGAATCCGGTGGAATCTCACTCCTCCCTTCTAAAGGAGTTCAATTCAGTGGTAAGGGCGATGGAGGAGGGGATAGAGAGCAGGGACTACATTCTCAAGGGAAAACAGTTTAAAATCATAAGGGCAAAGGAAAAGATAGCGGAATACCTTTCCAGGGGTTTGAGGAGTTCAGCGGGCATCGTAATATCAGAGGAAAAGGTCAGAATATCCTCCTCCTATGGGGAGATATCTTCAATTGAAATCATGAAGGTCATGGAAAAGAGAGGGTTGGCAAGGGGAGGGGGGAATGGAAATTATGCTCAGGGAAAAGTTTTAAAGCAAAATCTGAGTGTTAACGAGGTGGAAGAGGCGATAGTAGATTACGGCGGATGACATCGAGCTGTTGAGGAAGAGGATAGGAAAATATTTCGTGGTTACCGGGGGGTCTCAGATCCAGGAGGGGGTATACGAATTCCACATTCTTTCAGACCCCGAGCTGGAGAATCATTTCAAATCTCTTGTCTCTGAACTGAAGAATGAAGGTTACATCCCCGTGGTAACCAGGAACAGGGAAGGGGGGCCAGAACTGGTTATCTCAATAATAAAGAGAAGAAGGACCAAGCCGTTCGGCCTGTGGGTGAACATAATACTCTTCATCGCCACCCTCGTGTCCACAATATATGTTGGCGAACAGCTCGTTGTCGGTTACTTCGGAGCATCGGGTCCGCTCTGGATTCTCTATTTTAAGGGATTCGTCTATTTTTCCCTCCCCCTTTTGATAATTTTAGGTTCACATGAATTTGGGCATTTTTTTGTTGCAAGGCGGAACGGTGTTTCCGCCTCATTTCCTTTTTTCATTCCCGCTCCTTTTACAATTCTTGGAACGCTTGGTGCATTCATCTCACTCCGCGATCCCCTCCCCGACAGGAAGACTCTCATAAAGATAGGCGCAGCTGGACCAATAGTGGGTTTTGTGATGAGCATTGTGATCGGTATTGTTGGAGCATATCTTGGTACTGTGCAGAAGCCTGTTCAGGTCACAAGCTCCCAGGTCTCATATCTCATCTCCCTTCCCCTCATATATATGGTAATCCCCCAGCTGCACACGGTGAATGTTCACCCCGTGGCCTTTGCAGCATGGGTTGGTTTTCTTGTGACTGCGATAAACCTCTTCCCCATAGGACAGCTTGACGGAGGACATGTTTCCAGGGGTCTTCTCGGTGACAGATCTAAGTACCTGAGCTATGCGTTCATAATGATCCTCATTCTTCTCGGGATTTACTACCTCTCCTGGATCCTCTTTGCCATAATTGTCATAATCCTGGGCCTCAACCACCCGCCTCCACTGAATGATATCTCAAAACCCGGAAGGAAGGAGGTCCTGGTGGGAATAGTCGCGATAGCGCTCGTTGCCATAAGCTTCTCTCCCGTTCCATTTGTGGAGCACATAGCTCCAAATGAGGTTGCGGTGCAGCTCGAGGGGGGGAACTACTTTTCCATTTACAATAACAGCCAGTATTGCTACGACAACTTCACAGTTCTCGCGGATAATATGAACAACTATTCCATCCCTCTTACGGTGAAGGTAAACGCTCCTCCCGGTCTGTATACAACGGAGACGTACAACGGAGTTCTAAACCCTCTGGAACGTAAGAGCATAAATGTTTCCCTCTGGCCCGCAGAGAATGCTTTGGGGAAGTACAATTTCACGATAAAGGTCTCTGCGTCTACAAAAACATTCACATTCCAGAGAAGCGTGACCGTTGTGAGCATAGACAGAAACTTCATAGTACAGACGGGAACATTCATCTTCCCCATGCCGGGGGTGGTAAATATCACTTTCCCCCATGAATCGGTAAAGATGACCAACACCGGGCCCGACGCCAGGCTTGCTGTTTACCAGTTCAACTCATCCTCTCTCTTTGTTGTGAACAGCACTACAGGTTTCGAAACCTCCGGGAACAACACCTTCATATATATTCCCGCGGATTCCACTGTTACAATAAACGTGACGTTCCGCAACCCGTCGGAGGCCGGGGGCATTATATTCCTGGATGAGAACAGTCCCTGGTCTGCCGTCGCTATATTTTACTTCCCCGTGAATAACGTGGTTTGAGGAATAACCTAAGCTCTATATAACCAATGTTATTCCCCTTTATATGGAGGAATACGATATAATCGTTGCGGGTGCTGGAGTATCAGGTTCAACGGCAGCGGCGATGGCAGGAAAACTGGGAAAGAATGTTCTTCTCTTAGACAGGAATTCACAGGATGAACCGGGAAAGAAAACGTTGTGGGGATGGGTCTGTGGAGATGCCGTTGCCAGGTCTCACATCCAGTTCGTTGAGAATAATCTCGGAAACAGATTCAGTGACAGGGAGCTTGGACTGAAGGTTGACGGGGTTGTTGCAGTTTCCCCGGACCTGGAATACAAGCTTCCATTCGAGGGTGAAGGCTACAGCCTGGAAAGGCCACTTTTCGGAAAGGCGTTATTTGAAGAGGCTCTGAAGAATGGCGTGGAATTCAGGGGAAAGTTCAACGTGGAAGGACCCCTTATCGAAGACGGGGTTGTGAAGGGTATATACGGAAAGAACGAGAAGGGTGAGGAGGAGAAAATCAGGGGGAAGGTTGTCATCGATGCCCTGGGGATATCATCCCTCCTGAGGAGGAAGCTTCCTGAGAACCCTTACATTGAAAGGGAGATAGACTACGATGATCTTGAACTTACAGGGAGGTTCATCTACAGGGTTGAGGATGGATATGATGATCCAAAATACTATGACAAAAAATACGCGCTCATACATCTGAACCAGGAGATGGCGCCCGGCGGATACGGATGGGTCTTCCCGAAGAAGGACAGCAGGGTGAACATAGGACTTGGTGTTCAGCAGAAAAGTTTAGACCTGAGGAACGGAAAGATGGGTGTGAGGGACAACCTGAAATCTCTCATAGAGAAGTATGTGAAATGGAACCCTGCCCTTAAGAGATATTCTTTGGACTCTTCATTCAAGAACGGCGAGGGCTACTGGAGCGTCAGCGTGAGGAGACAGATGGAGGGAATGGTCTTTCCCGGATATATTGGGGCTGGGGATTCCATGGCATCACCCAATCCCCTGAGCGCCGGTGGCATAGGACCTGCCCTGATAGGTGGCATTCTCGCCGGGAAGGCCGCTTCCAATGCTGTTGAGTCGGGAGACGTCAGCATAAATGGCCTCTGGAAATTCAACGTGGATTACGTGAAGCAGTACGGTAAGAGCATGGCAGGGATGGAGGTTTTCAGGATATTCCTCCAATCGATGAACAACAGGGACATTGATTACGGGATGAAGAGTTTCATCACGTATGAAGAGGCCGTGGAGATAACATACGGTAGAATTCCTGAACTTTCACTCACCAAGAAGGTGGGGAAACTGGTCCGCGGTGTTGGGGCCATGAGAACGTTCAGGGACCTCGTATGGACCGTGGCCAAGATGAGTGAGCTCAATGACATATATGCAAATTATCCAAGATCACCTGATGGATTTTTGGAGTTTAAAAAGAGGGTGGCTGCAATCATCGCGGAGGCGAAGCAGAGGATGCCCCCCTCTCCCGTTTAGCGGCCTGCAAAAAGGAAAATATTTACTCTTGAGCACGTTTCACGTGCAATGAATTCCGGCAGCAGTAGCGTTAATGAGAACCTGATACTAGCGGTGATAGTCATAGGTACGCTTATGGCTTCCGTTGATTCCACGATCGTTCTCCTTGCATTTCCAGCCATAACCCAGGCCCTTCATTCCAACATATCCACCATAATCTGGGTGATTCTGATATACATGATAGTGGTCGCCGTGTTCTCCACGCAGTTCGGAAGGATAGGTGATATTTATGGCAGGGCGAAGATGTTCAACACCGGCTTCGCTGTTTTCACCGTTGCATCTTTCCTGTGTGGTATAGCGCCCACAGACAAGCTTCTAATATCATTCAGGGCAGTGCAGGCGGTTGGCGGTGCCCTGATATCCTCAAACAGCAGTGCCATAATTGCGGATACCTTCCCCAGGAACAGGATAGGAAGGGCTTACGGATTCACATCCATGAGCTGGAACATAGGTGCATTGCTCGGCATAATACTTGGCGGGGTGATAACAACATTCATAGGTTACAGATACATATTCTTCATAAACGTACCCATAGGGGCTGTGGCGATAGCCCTTGGATTGAAATACGTTGTTGACAGGAATAAGCAAAAAGAATCACTTGATTTTGCAGGCATGGTGCTGCTCGGTAGTGCAATTGCGATGATAAGCTATGCGGGAATAGACTACGCATCCCACGGGCTCTCCTCGTTTAATCTCCTCATTCTCATAGGCGGAGCTGTTTTGCTGGTGGCTTTCATATTTGTGGAAAGGGTTGTAAAAGCACCTACCATAAATTTCACGATGTTTCAGAATAGAGTATTCAGGTATTCCCTCTTCGCCAGCCTCTTTCAGGGTCTTGGATTCATGGGGGTCACATTCCTCCTGATAATGTACCTCCAGGGTGTGAGAGGCCTCGATCCCTTCAGTGCTTCCCTCCTCCTCTTTCCCGGATATATAGTGAGCAGCGTTTTAGCTCCATACATGGGAAGGATGTCAGACAGGGTTGGTTCGATGATAATAGCAACCTCAGGAATAGCGTTCATGATGATGGGCGTGATTTACTACACGCTTGTCCTGACAATCTCGTCCCCGCTGTATTTCGTGATAATAGGAACGATAATAACGGGATTCGGAGGTGCAATGTTCTGGCCGGCGAATAGCAGCGCTGTAATGGCAAACGTTAGGGGGGAGTTGAGGGGCGCTGCATCGGGTACGCTCCGTCTTCTGGGCAACCTGGGGCTAATAGGGAGTTTCATAATTGCGTTTGTATCTGCCGCAACAGCAATTCCCAGGTACCTAGCATTTGAAATATTCGCCGGGACATCCAGAGTTATAGGGGGCGTCGGGTCCGGTTTCGTAACGGGGATGAAGGCTTCATTCCTCGTTCTTTTAGCGATGCTCGCCGTTGCGGGAGTGATGTCATTCATAAGGGGCGCGGAGAACAGGCACGAACCTGGCCCAGTAATCAACGCGAAATGATCTACAGAACAACGAAAATCAGATAGGAAAGAAGAGCGCCGAGAATCACGCCCGTGTTGATGAACGGCAGGCCGGGTGCAGGTTTCTTCACATCACCGAACATCAGGTAAAGCATTCCTGCAACCCCTCCTGCTATGGGGAAAAGTGCGAATGGTAACCCGTGATGAATCCCGTGGCCGTACACCCAGGATGCGACGACCATTATCCCCGGGAATGCTATATCCCCGAAGCCCAGGGCCATTGCACCCTGATCCCTCCCCCCCTCTCCTATATCAATTTTCACCTCACCCGACATTGGTTCTGAAGGGATAACAAAAAGCATGGGAAGATCGAGGTCCAACGCCATCTTTGCCAGACCGACCATGTGTTTTGTCCTGTAAACTGATATGTAATCATATATCGCGAATATCGCAAGGAAAATGGCGGCAGCCCACAGTCCGAGGAAAACACCCAGAACAAAGGCCAGACCAGCGCAGAGGAAGAATCCCGCTATGTCAACAACGAACCATCTTCTGTAAACTACAAGGGAAACCACAGTTATTACAGGCGCGGCTATTATTATGGCATAGTACTGTTCGTAAGTATCTGCGATAACAAGTCCAAGATAGTTGAAAACGTAGAACACAACGAGAGCGATCATCGCAATGAACAGCCATCTCAGGAAGTTCAGCCTGTACCTCCTCCCGAGAAAGAGGAGGAGAAAAGTGAACAACAGTGCAGCGACGATGTAGTAAAAGATGTAATAGATACCGGTGGTCGTTGATCTCGGAGGGGATACCACTTTTATGGAAAGAGCTATGCTCGCAAGGTAGATTGCGAATACAGAGGAAAGCACGAAGAGCACGATGCTTGTTACCTGGGGGAATATGGTTCTTTTATTCATACGCTTCCTATCACCGTACCACAGGGAAAGTTGGGTATTATCGTTTTCCTTTCAGAATTATGAATTTTTAGAATCGTTGCCACCAGCTACTGGAGGGGCATTTGCAAAGATTATTATAGAAGTGCAAAATTTCGGAAAGTGCCAGCGGTCTCTTATTACAGGTACCTCAAGCAGTCAGTAACGGAGTGCTCCGGAAAGCTGAAAGCAATGGAGCAGAAACTGGAGGAAAAAGACAGGGAGATAAAAGAACTCAGAGAGCAGAACTTAAGGTTCGCCGCAGACCTTGACAACTTCCAGAAGAAAATCATGGCAGAACAGGAGATCCTTGCCTCCTTCGCATCGGAACGCATAATAAAGGAACTCCTTCCCGTCCTCGACTCCATGGAGAACTCCGGGGATGACGGTGTACGGGCCATACTGAAACAACTGGAAGGCATACTGGAAAAGGAAGGATTAAAGGTAATCCAGGATGCAGAGAGGTTCGATCCAAGCAGGCACGAGGTTGTGGGGGTCGAGGAGGGGGGCCAGCCAAACACCATAAAGAAGGTCGTCAGGAAGGGATATCTGCTTGGGGGGAAAGTAATAAGACCGGAACTGGTCATAATAAATAAGGGGGATTGACTATGGAGAAGATAATAGGTATAGATCTCGGTACGAGCAATTCACAGGCAGCTGTTATGATAGCGGGGAAACCCGTCGTGCTTCCTAGCTCTGAGGGGACAACGATCGGTGGGAAGGCCTTTCCAAGCTACGTGGCCTTCACCAAGGATGGCCAGCTCCTTGTCGGTGAACCGGCCAGGAGACAGGCCCTCATGAACCCTGAGGGCACCGCCTATGCGTTCAAGAGGAGGATGGGGGAGAATTACAAATTCAGATTGAACGGTAAAGAATACACCCCCCAGCAGCTCTCAGCATTCCTCCTGCAGAAAATAAAGGATGATGCTGAGAAATACCTGGGAGAAAAGATAACGAAGGCCGTAATAACGGTCCCGGCCTACTTCAATGACAACCAGAGACAGGCAACAAAGGATGCGGGGGCCATTGCCGGTCTCGATGTTGTCAGGATTATAAATGAACCCACAGCAGCCGCCCTGGCTTACGGTATTGACAAGACAGAGGGGGAGCACAGGATAATGGTCTTCGACCTGGGAGGAGGTACTCTCGATGTCACCATAATGGAGTTCAGCTCCGGCGTCTACGAGGTTCTTTCCACTTCCGGAGACACCAAGCTCGGGGGCACTGATATGGATGAAGCGCTAATAAATTACATCGCGGACAAGTTCCTACAGGAGAACGGCATCGATCTCAGGAAGGACAGGAATGCGTACATAAGGCTGAAGGACGCGGCGGAGAGGGCGAAGATAGAGCTGTCTACATCCCTCTCAACGGAAGTGAACCTCCCGTACATAACGAGCGGAGCTGATGGCCCGAAGCACCTTCTGATGACCATAACCAGGGCAGACCTGGAGAATCTCGTCAGACCCATAATAGAGAGAGCAAGGAAGCCCATGGAGGATGCACTGCGCGCAGCAAAGCTTACCAAGGAGGACATATCGAAGATAATTCTTGTTGGAGGGCCCACGAGGATGCCAATAGTCAGGAAATTCGTGGAAGATTTCATGGGAAAGAAGGTGGAGAGTGGAGTGGACCCGATGGAGTGCGTTGCAATAGGTGCCGCCATTCAGGGTGCAGTACTGGCTGGAGAGGTGAAGGGGATAGTGCTCCTTGATGTAACTCCCCTCACGTTAAGCATCGAAACGCTCGGAGGGGTGGCAACCCCCCTGATACCTGCCAACACAACCATACCCACCAAGAAATCGCAGATATTCACAACGGCTGCGGACAATCAGACAGCAGTGGAGATAGTTGTTGTTCAGGGCGAGAGGCCTCTGGCCAAGGACAACACACTCCTTGGAAGGTTCATGCTTGAGGGCATCCCTCCAGCTCCGAGGGGTGTTCCGCAGATAGAGGTGACATTCGACATAGATTCCAACGGAATTTTGAATGTGACCGCAAAGGACCTTGCCACGAACAAGCAGAGAGGGATTACAATAACTTCAAGCACAAAGCTCAGTAAGGAAGAGATAGAGAGAATGAAAGCTGAAGCCAAAAAATACGAGGAAGAGGACAGGAAGAAGAAGGAGGAGATTGAAACGATAAACAACGGGGAGTCACTTGCCTATTCAACAGAGAGAACGCTAAATGAATACGGGGATAAGATACCTCAGGACCTCAAGGATTCAATAAATTCAAAGCTCAAGGATCTAAAGGAAGCAATAGAGAAGAAGGATGTTCCGGGAATAAAGGAGAAGATGGACATCCTTTCAAAGGAACTTCAGAAGATAGGTGAACACATCTACAAGAACGTCAACGAAGCGAGGACGGAACAGCAGTCTCCACCCGGACAGCAGGGGAATGAGAGGGAAATCCACGAAGACAAAGAAAATAAGGGACAGTGAACTTCCGATCTGAATGTCCAAGGATTACTATGCCATTCTGGGCGTGAGCAGGAACGCTACAAAGGATGAGATCAAGAAGGCGTACCGTGAATTAGCAAAGAAATACCATCCGGATCTGAACCCGGAAAACAGGAAGGAAGCGGAGGAAAAATTCAAGGAGATATCTGAAGCATACGAGGTGCTGATGGACGATGAGAAGAGGGCAAGGTACGACCAGTTTGGCGAAGAGGGTGTGAAATTCCAGGGTGGGTTTGACTGGTCACAGTTCCATCATTACCAGGATATTGAAGATATAATCGGTGACCTCTTCTCCCAGTTCGGATTTGGAAGGAATTTCGGTGGTTTTGGTGGTTTCGCGGCTCAAACAGAGGAAAGGGGGAGTGACGTTTATGTTGAAATCCCCATAGATATAAGGCGCATTGCAAGAAATGAGAAGATTGAGGTTAGCTACTTCAGGGAGGTGAGGTGCGAAACATGCAAGGGTACCGGTTCTTCGACGGGAAGGCTTCTCACCTGCCCGACGTGCAGGGGGAGGGGGTACGTGGAGAGGACCACCAACCAGGGTTTCATAATGTTCAGAACTACCCAGGTGTGTCCCACTTGTCATGGCAGCGGAAAGGTTCCCGAAAAAGTGTGCAGTGATTGCCAGGGTTCAGGGTATTTGAGGAGGAAGGACAAGGCGGAAATATATCCTCCCCCAGGGGTTAACGAGGATGAAATTTACGTTCTCAGAGACAAGGGAAACTACAGGAGAGGTGGGACGGGAGATCTGAGGATAAAGTTCAATATTGATTACATGGAATTCAGAAGGGATGGAGACAACCTTGTAAAGGAGATAACGGTGGACTTCATCGATGCTATCCTGGGAGGAAAGGTGAACGTTTCTCTCCTCAGGGGAGAAAGGGAAATAGACATCCAACCGGGAACACAGCCGGGGGAAAGAATTGTGCTAAAAGGCGAGGGCATAACAAAGAGAAATGGAAGGGGGAACGGTGATGTGATTCTCCTGGTCAATATCTCTCTCCCCAGGAAAATTTCAAGGAAGCAACGCGAACTGCTTGAACAGTTCAGGAAGGAAAAGGGCTTCTTCTCCCAGTTTCACGTCTGAATCCTGAAATACATCCTTTTGTTGTTCCTTCCCTTGTTCTCAGTCTTAAATATCTCAATCATCCCGATTTCTGAAGTGTTCCTCACGTGTGTTCCGCCATCGGGCTGCAGGTCAAGATCACCTATTTTTACCACCCTCAGTTCAGGGGAATCCGGGATCAGTTTTGGATCAACCTTGACAGAACCCTCTATATTCAATATTTCTTCCCTCTTCATCTTGAACCAGGTGACATCGTGCCCTTTCCTCAATTCTTCGTTGACCCTTTCCTGCAGTCCCCTTGTTATTTCTGGATTCCATTCACTGAAGTTGAAATCTATCCTGGCGTAATCGAAATAGATCTGGTTCCCCGTTATCATTGCCTTGAATTCATTCATCGCTATTGCGGAAACCACATGAATGGCTGTGTGATGTTTCATGTAACGGTATCTCTTTTCCCAGTCCAGCAACAGCTTCACCCTCTCTCCCTTCTCCGGTACCGGTTCTGTGAAATGGATGATCTCCTCTTTTTTCTCCACTCCCTTAACTTCGTACCTTTCTTTTCCTACCATGTAGCCGGTATCGGAAGGTTGACCACCGGAAGCTGCATAGAAAATTGTCCTGTCAAGGATAACTCCACCTTCTATCTCCATAACGGTTGCATCCAGTTCTCTCAAGTATGGGTCTTCAAGATAAACAGGATCAGTTTTCATCTTGCTACACCTATGAAAGGAATCAACAACGAGAATATAGCTACTGCCATGAAGAATGCTCCTATGAACATATTAGTTGCGGCGAATAGTTTCATGACCCTCCCCCTGGAAAGGAGAGCTCTGAGGTATGATATGAAGATGTAAAGCCCAAGGGCGATGAAAACAATGAAAACAGCGATTCCGGTGAATCCCCTGAAATAGGAGATCATCTCGTATCCAGACAGGAATGAGATAGCGGTCAGTAGAACTGAGACGGGAAACAGTACCAGCATTGTTCTTTCAGGTCCCAGGACTACTGGAAGCATCGGAACAGAGGCGTTGGAATAATCATCCATATACCTTATTGAGAGCGTCCATATGTGGAGGGGTGTCCAGACCATTATAACGAGAAAGAAAAGTAATGAGAGCATATTGAAGGATGGGTAAAATGCATAGAAACCGGCAAGAAGAGGTGCTCCCCCCGAATATGCTCCCAGGATTATGTTCCAGGAGGTCTTCCTCTTGGTGAGGTAGGAGTAAATTATCGTATAATCGAAAACCCCGGTTGCCATAAAGGCGAAAGAAAGGATGCTCTTATACAGGGACATGAGGAGCATGACCGCAACAAGAATGATCCCGCCATACAGGGCTACTTGGGGTTTCATCCTTCCGGATGGAAGCGGCCTGTTCATGGTCCTCTTCATCAATCGGTCAATCGGGAGGTCAAAATAATTGGAGATTGATTCAGCGCCCATGAGACCAAGGGTTATGTAAACTGTAACGAAAATGAAACCGATAAAATCAGCCTTCTTAAGGATCGCAAGTGAAAATACTTCCCCTGAAATACCAGTAAGTAGAAGAAAGACCCATACCCTTGGTTTGGTCATCACAAAGAATTCCCTGATAGATCCTCCCATGAAAGGAAATTGGTCTGGGATATTAAAGGATGTTATCGCCAACCAAGAGAATGATTTTATATGCGAGTGAAGTAAGTGGAAGGGGGCCGGTAGATCAGCGGAAGATCGCCTCCTTGGCATGGAGGAGGCCCGGGGTTCAAATCCCCGCCGGTCCATTAAATTGTTGAAAAAATCTCTGTTTCAAGGTTCTTCTCCAATCATTAATTTCAGTCCTTTTAATTCCGTTCTGGCCCCCAGGGGATAAGATATTTGTATCCTCCGTTCATGAAAGGATATGTTCCAGAGCATAAAGAGCATGATAAAGAAGGAGAACAGTGCGCTTGTGGTATGGGATGTTCAGGAAGCCCTTGTTTCTTCAATATTCAACAGGAAAGAATTCATTGAAAATCTTAGGAAGGTTATAGAGAAAGCGCGCAACTCATCCATCCCCGTCTTCTACACCAAGATCACCCCTCTCCCTTCACGCTTTGAATCGCCCCTCAGGAAGGCAGCAGGTTATGGAAGATTTGAGCCAGGTGATATTGTGAATGATGTCTATCCAAAGGGAAATGACATTGTGATAAACAAAAACACTGCAAGCATCTTCATAGGAACGAACTTCGAGCTAATGATCAGAAACGCCGGGATAACTGCCCTTTTCTTCACGGGTATTGCAACGGAGATAGGTGTTGAAACCTCGGTCCGTCATGCCCAGAACCTTGGTTTTATACCGGTGGTGATAAGTGATGCAGTCTCGTCCAGGGACAAAGAGGCTCACGAAAGGAGCCTGAAGAACATGGCGTCACTGATACCGGTGATAACATCCTCGGAATTCGTTTCCATGTTCTGATTTTTTGAAGCAACTATTTCAGGAGACCTCTTTCCTCCAGTATCTTTAGGATCTCGGTGAAGTTAGTTGCAACGAAATCCGCAGCAGTATCTCGGGAAGGATCTCCCATCTTGATGACAAGAAAATTCATATTATTTGCACCTTGAATATCCCGTCTTTCTGAGTCTCCTATGAAAATTACCTGTTCTGGATATCCCGATCTTCTCAAGGCTTCTTCGAATATCCTTCTATCCGGCTTTGGTGCTTTCACGTCTTCGGCCGTGACTATGCAATCGAAGAGATCGTAGATACCTAAAGAGCGCATGGTCCTCTCCGTGTAGATATTGTCAGCATCTGTCACCACTACAACTGAGAAAGTAGCCTTTACTTCCTTCATAAAAGGCAAGAAATCATCCCTCAACCTCAGATATTTTTCGTGGAAACGATAATACTCTTCTTCATAAATTTCTTTGATTCCGTAGAGCTCATTGAGAACTTCCCTGTTTATCTCCATGAAAGTTTTGAAATTTCTTTCCCTTTCCACCAATTTTTTGAGACGGAGTTCCAGAAATTTTTCACTCATTCCCTGATCGAGATTATATTTATCTCTTATGAAGGACAGCCATTTCTCGATTGCCATGTTTTCAGATTCTACAGTGGTTATGGTATTTGAGTAGTCGAGGAATATCGAACGATTCTTTACCACTTTTCCAGATGCAAGGAGATGGTAAATATTTTTAGTGCGTTGTATTAGAGGATTTATGGCCGGGATGGGGTAGCGGTATATCCTTGGGGACTGTGGATCCCCGGACCCGGGTTCGATTCCCGGTCCCGGCCCTATTGTGATGGTTCAATTCCCTACGAATAATTATAGGGCTTTTCTTAACGACTAAGAAAGGGGAGCATCTTTCCTTAAGCTCGCATTCGATAACCTACCGTCTAGTCTTATGGCTTTGTTTATTTTCAACTGTAAATGATTAACTTGATTCGAAGAGGTGCTCGGTCCTCCTAAGGTAGGCTCCGGAGTTTGGCTTGCCCATTTGTTTTACTGCCCTTTCAATATTGTTTATCGTAGTTATATTTACGCTTAGCACGGGGGATCAGGTTATCTGTGAAGGGTATTAATGAATGGTGGGGTATCTCCCGTAGCGGCGTTGCCTCAGCGGCATGATAAATTTTATATGCATTTATTTTTTTAAGGGATATGAAGGAATTTATTCCTGCCGCATCAGTCCTGCCGACGGATACATTTATTCTCACATCGTATGTGGTTGTATCGCGAAAACTAAGTTTTCTAAAATTGAAGCGTTATCAGGCGGTAAACGTTTCGTTAGATGGGGAACTCTGATATGAAGTCGCCTTTGTTTTATTTGTTCGTAGAGCACCCCTTGCGACCTGGCACAGACTCAACTTCAAGAGTAGATGTTATAGAGATGAAAAGGCGCGTTGGTTAAAATGAATAAGGTATTGATCTTTCTCTTCATGATTATTTTGTTATTCTCTTCCATCCCATTTTTCTCAAGTCAAGTTAGTGCCGCCCCTTCCAGCATGATCTATCAGGCTCCCATAACAATTGACAATACTCAATCCACACCCACGCCAAACCCGTTCCAGCAGATGATTCAGCTAAGTGAATCGACTTACAAATCCTATATCACTTATTCTGGTTCAACAGCCAACTTTGAATTTTCCTATGCCAATAATACAATCATTCCTGCGTGGATTGAATCGAATAATTCAGGAACATTGACGATATGGCTGAAAATATATTCAATTCCCGCTTCCTCATCGATAACAATCTACATTGATTTCGCTTCCCTGACAACTAATTTGTTATCATCATCAGGAACAATAGGGATAGGTGAAGCACCACAGCTCAGCCCAACTTACGCGGAATATGATAATGGGGCAAGCGTCTTTGATATGTACTTCAATGGCAATACCCCGTTATCTGATTTTAATAGTGAATCAAATACACTGACACAGGCAAGCGTAACAGGACCTTCAGGGACTACGATAAATGTGATCAGTATAACTGGTTACGCAAGCAATTTCGGATTTGTATACACCGCAGAATCATTAACTAACCAGCCTTTAATCGCTGAAAGTTCATCACAACACGCAGGAAATCAAGCAGGAGGCTTAGGGGCAGATAACGGTCAGGTAAGTATAGTGAGTGGAACCTCTACATCTGATTTGAATGCAATAAGCGTGGATATGGGGTATCATCTATCGGATAATGATAATTCGTATTTCTCAAATGATTATTATTCTGACGGCAGTCAAACTTATGACGTAAATCAGCAGGGGACCGACAATACAAACTGGCATTATGCCTCCGTGACCTATTATGGTTCCTCAGCCACATCATGGTCAGGTTATATTGCTCCTCAACTTTATTCTACAACAGGAGGTTATTCTGGTACCGTTTCAAATAACCCACTTTCTTCGTCCCCAACACTGTATTTAGGACTCATAGGCAGTGTTAACTCCAATGACCAGTGGCAGACTTATATAAACTGGATGCGAGCCCGTTCCTACCCACCGAATGATGTGATGCCTTCGGTGAGCTTCGGTAGCGTGATGCCAACATACACGGTAACTTTCACAGAATCAGGTCTTCCTTCCGGTGCAAAATGGAATGTAACTCTCAATGGAGTCGAGCTATCTTCGTCCACATCCTCAATCTTATTCTCAGAACCCGATGGCACTTATTCCTACACAGTTGGTATATATCAGGGATATTCTGCGTCTCCATATTCAGGCTCAGTCACAGTAAGCGGTGCGAATGTGAATGTTGCAATCACATTCACCCAGGTCAAGTATTCAGTCACATTCACAGAATCAGGATTGCCATCAGGGACATCATGGTC